>Ga0208102_1000210_pt1 | contig 25998 bp, 37 predicted proteins | sample CryBogmetaGMA17M_FD_184549 | JGI IMG/M metagenome (GOLD analysis project Ga0208102, IMG submission 184549) | Freshwater microbial communities from Crystal Bog, Wisconsin, USA - MA17M (SPAdes) | ecosystem: Environmental > Aquatic > Freshwater > Lake | place: Crystal Bog, Wisconsin, USA...
GAAACTCGAGTTTGTCGATGCCGAGGTGGCACAGCGTGTTGGGAGAAAGATCGGGAGAGATATCGGCATACTGTACGGTCTCGTTGCAGGATTAACCGTATTTGTGATGCTGTTGTTTTTGCTCCAGAAATTGATGACACAGGTGTAATGGAGGTGTAAAAAAATGTTCAAATTCGAAAAAGAACAGAAGGTCTGGGACTTCAACGGCACTAAACTCGGTGGACAACCCGGAGAATACCCGACCGTTCTCGCAGCCTCAATCTTCTACAACAAACATGAGGCTGTGCTGGACGACAAGACAGGAAAGATCGACAAGGCAAAAGCGGAAGCACTCTGGAACCGCTGTCAGGTACTCTCTGACACGACCGGTATTCCGCACATGATCCAGATCCTTGCTGAATACCCAGCGGCGTTCGAGAGCTACATCAGCTGGTTCGACAGTATCGACAACAAGACTGCGTTCTTGATGGACTCGTCCGTGCCAAAGGCACTTGCTCACGCATGCAAGTACGTGACTGATGTCGGGCTTGCAAACCGTGCAATCTACAACTCAATCAACGGTTCTATTGCCCAAGAGAACATTGATGCGTTGAAGAACAGTGATGTGGATGCAGCGATCGTTCTCGCCTTCAACCCCGCTGACCCATCAGTTGCCGGCAGGGAGAAGGTGCTTACAGAGGGGGGTGTTGCAGGGCAGAAGATGGGGATGATCCCAATCTCAGAAGAGGCTGGGATCACCCGTCCGATCCTTGATACGGCAGCAACCCCGCTTGGACTCGGTTCCGGTAGTGCATACCGGGAGATCCTTGCCTGTAAGGCAATCCACGGCTACCCGACGGGTGGTGCATACCACAACATGACCGTTGCCTGGACATGGCTCCGCCGCTGGAAGGGTACACACAAGACCCCGTCGTTACTGGCAGAGGGCTACAAGGGCAATGATGTGCTGCTCGAGCAGATGTCCAAACATTACCTTGGCGGTATCGAGGGCATCAAGCAGGCTGCATGGTCTGCCCCTGATATCGGTTGCAACATGATCGCAAGCACGCTAGGTGCCAACCTGATTATGTACGGTCCGATCGAGAATGTCGAAGCAATGATCACGGCACAGGCATACACAGATATCGCTATCCTTGAGGCAATGCGTCCCCTAGGTATCGATGTAAAAGCAGAGAACCATCCAATCTTCAAACTCATCTAAATTTTTTTTTGGTGTTCCTTCTTCGTTTCTCCGCGTTCCGTTTCGTGTAACGTTTTTATGCGATGGTTCGCTCTTGGCTGTCCTGCTAACTTTCGTGGGGTTAAAACGATTGTGCGAAGTTCCAAAACGCGGCTCTTTTGTTTTTGCATCCTTGGTCTGTGACATTTCAGAGCACCGGTTGCAGGCTCATGAATGTGGTTTTGAACCCCAAAGAAACCCGGTGATGCCGATCACGGCAATGAGTGCGGTGAGCGGGTGGGCAGCCCCACGCGCGGTAATGGACAAAGAGATGGGACTCGCAGGGATGAGGGGGTGGCAAGGCGGGTTGTCGGCATTGTGGCGAGGTTGCCGGGACGGCAGTTGGGATGACTGTCGAATCATCTTCGAAGAGGTTCAGGACATAGGAAGTTCCACCTCCTGATGACTTTAGGAGATTTTCGGATCCTTGAAGTAGACGGATATCGTCTGTTAACTGCTAGTTGCTGTCCAGAGTTCAACGATGGTGAAATGCCCTTCGTCAGCTCGCTTGGTTACCTCCGTTGGTGTGACACTGTTTGCGAGAGGATTCGGTCAAGTCATGAATAAAAATACCTGATTGTCTGTGTAGGATACACCATCCAGTGCGAGGGTATCCCCAAGATCCCCAACGTAGCTGGCATCCGCAGCAGATCCGGCAGGGATACCGGAACAGAAGACAACAAAGAGTATTGCAAGTGCCCGAATGGGGATGCAAACGGAGGATGGAATGCTTCTTGACATACTAGCCACCATTTTGGGATAAACTCGCCGGAGGTTTATGGATATGGTTTTGGAGGGTTTTTATCTATTTTGTGTATGCAGTTTCAGCCGGGGTGCGGACGTGCGTGCTACCGTCAGTGCGAATACTCATCAATACGCCTTTCCGGGTCAAAGACAGGAATTAGCGGGTGGCGTGTTCGATTAATGGCACGAAAGATAAAAAGGAGGAAACAGACTATTGCTGTCACCAGAATTATGGGATGTACAGCGGTCCGAAACCCTGTGTTCGCACCTTGCCGAACTGCACATCGATCTTGGGATCGAGTGCACATACCGGGCAGACATAATCATCCGGGAGGTCTTCAAACTTTGTCCCGGGTTTGATACCACGGTGCGGTTCGCCACGGGCTTCATCATAGACGTAGCCGCAGATGGAACAGATATATTTCGTCGGGTGCCATTCTTCAAATCCCCACTTACCGATCTTCCCTTTTCCCTCAAATCCACAGACCGGACATACGTAATCATCCGGTAAGTCATCAAATTCTGTGCCCGCCGGAATACCATGTTGCGGCTCGCCCCGGAGTGGCGAATAGATGTAGCCGCAGAGCCGGCATTTGTATCTCCTGGGGGATGTAGATATACCCTTTTTTGCGTTCGCTTTCGCCGGGGTTTTTTTGACCGCTGCTTTGCTTTTATCAAGCGGCTTTACCGTTCTGGTGCCGGTCGTTTTCGCTCCGGTACCCACCTGCTTCTTTGTCACTGCAGCCGCCTTTCTGGCAGGTGCAGTCGTTCTGCCGGAGGCGGTCTGCATCTTTCCTTGTATGGCGACGGATTTCTTCACCACTAATCCTGTCTTTTTGGAGGTCTTCCGAGTTTGTACCATCAAAATTCTCCTTGCCGGGCTCTTCAGTGGACGATGTTCCACTGACGAACAGCCCGCTCTACTGGAGAATTGTAAGTGCTCCATATTATATATTACTGATGATGCAAACGCATCGATAAAATCATCGGCACCCACGCAACCACACAAGTACGCAACCTCACGCTTTAGAAATGGCGATGAAGGCAGTAAGCGAAACCCGATTTCGGGAGCGTCTGACCGTTGCCAGATTAGCGAGTCTACCAGACCGCAGAATCCAGACGGATCGCTATACCGTGATACCTTACCTTCCCGGTCCCGGCACACTAACTGTTTAAAGGTTGTACCGTGGTCTGGCATGTGAGCGCTCGCGGGAATTATGCATGCTACAGAGCCCCACAAACGTGATCTTACAGCAGATCCGTCAGATCGCCGGGATGTATCCGAACGTTTCCGATACGCCCGCAGACACGACCGATCACCAAATAAACTGCCGGGGAGTTTATACAAACACGGGTAGGCTCAACAGGTTGCCGGGTGAATCAGGCGATCTCCCGGGCTCTGCACATAGGCAGATACTCGAAGGGGACGGTTCTGCAGTAGAGCGTTACGTTGGATCTGCTGTGTTCACTAGACAAGGCTCCCGGCATTGCTGCCCACCTTACTGGTACGTCGTCCCTGTACACGTGGCTGATCGTTGCCGTCTCCACTTCCTGCGTCCTCATCTCCCTTGCCGCAATATCCACCCAGTTTGCCATCCCCCGAATCAGGGATCTTGGTATGAGGGGCACACCGGTCTATGCACTTATCGCCAGCTGCGGGCTCTCTGCCGCACTCCTTTTTGCCTCCAACCATTTTGACGAACTCGCGAGCATGTCCGTTGTCATGACACTCATTCCTTACATTTTCTTCTGCATCGCTGCATGGGTTACCATCTGGGATACCACCGTGCGGATAGTGTTGGTGGCAGGGACACAGTCCACACTTGCCTTTCTCGCCATTTATTTTATCGTCTGATAAGGCACAGAAAAGGTCAATCCTAAAGCGCCATATGCATTGCAGTGATCCAAGCCAATTTATCCGTCAGAAGCACACATAATTCCGATCATTGATTATGCAGGAATTTCTTCCGGGAATACTCTACGCCTTTGCTGCGCTATTCATCATTCTTGACCCGCTCTTATCGGTGCCGATATTTGCAGCGATGACAAAGGGTCAGACACAAAAAGAGATCCACAAGCAGGCATTCATCGCCGTCGCTGTCGCTGGTGGGCTGATGTATATCTTTCTCATCTTCAACACCATGATCTTTGATATCCTCGGATTGAACATGCCCAGTTTCCAGATCGCCGGCGGCATCCTGCTCTTCATTCTCGGTATGCAGGAAGCGCTGGGGATCGATGTCGGCAAATGCAAGGACCATTCAAAGAGTGCCGCCGGGGTCGTGATCGGAACCCCGCTCCTGTGCGGTCCTGGTACCATAACCACCGTGATGCTCCTCTCAAAGGATTACGGGACACTCATCCCGTTTATTGCGATCACCCTGTCACTCATTGCCACGTGGCTCATCCTCTACTATGCGGCGCACATCCAGCGAATCCTTGGTGAAGTGGTGACGGACATCATGGGGAAGGTGCTGGGCATGCTTGTAGCGGCGATCGCAATTAAGATCATCTTTGCTGGCATCATGGCAATGATCGGATAAGGGCAAAATGGGTTGCACACGAAAACAAATCCCCCACAAAAATGCACCGGTGCAAAAAAAACAACCGGATTATGAGTCTCGTTTCAGGGAATAAACCTCAACCATGTGATGGGGATGATACCGCAGTTTGGCTTCACGGAGCCCGGCGACGCCGAGATCACTCTCCCGGTTGATGTAGGAGAACGTCTTTGCCAGCAGTGCGGCGGTCTCAGCATTGATCGCCTTGTAGATCCCTTCACAATCGGGTAACCCTTTTTCAAAATGGACAAGTGCTGTATCCGTATTAATGGGTTCAAACAAGGAGATTGCCCCCATCTTCTGGTTGACGCGGATCATCAGACCCTTGATACCGAGTTCTGTGAAATGCTCGACCGCAAAAAAAACCGCATCTTTTTCGTGGGCGAGCACCGGGTCATTTTCGCAGCCTTTCCATTCACACCATTTGATGAGAAAACTCATGACCTCCTCCCGGTTCGTTTCTGTGATCGGTTCGACTGCATATGCGCACGTGCGCCGGAATTTATTGATCTGGTGACGGATAGTCAGGTAATGTTTTCCCGGAAGCTCTGAAAGGTCAGCGGAGCGGTACACATACTCAAAATGGTTCCGGTCAGGGACGAGGTTCATCCCGGAACAGGTCTCCCGCATCCATGTGGCGGTATCTGGATCGATAAGAACCACCGGTTCATAGTCACTGACTTCTGAAGCAAGCCGGATGAGCGCCTTTAACAATGCTGGATCTCTCGGACCAATCGGAGGGCGGAACCGGGTCGTCCCATCAATGGTACTTGCAAGTACCAGGTTACGGTTTACATACGCGTACCGGTAATGAGCATAGTGGTTCCAACAGACCATATTTGTGAAGGTGTTGTCGCTGTGGATCTGCGGGTAGAGCGCGTAATGCCGTTTAAAAAAATCACGGTCAGCAAGCGTGACCGGCTTGAAGTCTTCCTGTTCAAGCATCACGAGTCACCCCGGTAGATCAGTGGGATGTGGGCGTGCATCCGTTCAAATCCGAGAGGCAGGTAGAACTCTTCAGAATCCGGTTCTGCAATAAGTCCAATCCACGAGAGCCCTGCCTTTTTACAGTGTTCAACCAGCAGGGATGCAATCTGTGTCCCGATACCTTTACCCCTGTAGGAGGGGAGTACCACAAGATCCTGGATATAGGCATCAGAAACTCCGTCTGAGATCACCCGTCCCATTCCTATGGCATGCCCGGTTGTTGTATCAGACGCGACCGCAAATGCAAAACTACCATTGATAAGAGTGGGTATCTCTGCAGGATCATATTCGTCCTTCCACCAGCGCCCCGCTTTAAAAAGGCAAACGATCTCGCTCTCATCCCAGGATTGGACAAGAGAGACGAGAATTGCACCCGTTTTCGTGGTCATTGGGTATGCCCCGTGATATAAATATGGTCGGAGTGCGTGGTCACAATTACGGGCATCCCATGCAGGAATAGTGTATTATGCCTTGTCATGTGACGGCAGCTATCCGATTGCTGTATCCACAATCGCCCCGAGGTCTTCGACACCCCAATGCTCCGAGTTCAGAATCATGTGATAAATAAAAAGATCGTTGATATCAATGTTGTAATAAATGGAGTACCGTCCCGCTTCGCACCTCTCGCGCTCGAGCGTGATTTTTTTTGCGGTTTCTTCATTTGCGATCTGATCGCGGAATACAATTCGTTTTAATCTGCAGTCAATGGGGGCAAACAACCAGATTTTTAAGTCCGCGTTTTCCACCATCCAGCCGGACAACCTGCCTTCAACAATGATATTGTCTTTCTGTTCGGCAATCTCTTTCTGGCGCCTGTCAATCATCTTGTCGTAGGATGGATCCTGCTCTGCAAGACGCCCAAAATCTGCAAGATCCATGTTGTGCTCTTTTGCACACTCACGGAAAACCTCACCCGCCGATATCAGCGTAAAGTTGTGGCGCACTGCAAGGTACCGTGAGAGAGAGGTTGTCCCGCTGCCGGGAAGCCCGCTCACGGTGATCCGCATCAGAGTCCCCCGATATTGAGGGCTTTTCTGACGATCTGGCTCAGTGCGATGGAACAGATCATGTACCACATCATCCACGCAGGAACAATCCAGAGCACAGGAGCCGTCAGGCTTTGTGCTCCGTAATAGGGAAGAGTGATAGTAGTATTTATCTGGTTGAGCCGGAAGAGCAGCCAGAAAAAGATGGGGACGGTCAGGACAAGGATAAATGCCATCGGCTTGAACTGCTGCTGGGACAACTCAAGTTGCTCCTTCATGACCTTGTCCCGTTTTGCGTCCATTTTTTTTATCTTCTTCTCATCTTGGGATAACTGCGCTTCACGGTACTCCTTCTGGAACTCCTTCATCCGTTCCTGCACATCAGTCATCCGTTCATAATCAATGGTGTACTTCTGGATGAGAGAAGAGTATAACCCGGTAAATGCTGACAGGATGACGATGAGGATGAAGAACGGTATATTAAAGCCATCAACAAGCGGCGCGAACACACGATCGATGTTCTGTCCGACACCAACACGCAACCATTGGATACTGTACGAAAACATCATCAGCATCATGAAAATGAGTGCGACGTACAATCCGTATTTGTCCCAGAATTTTCCTAAATCCATGTATTCACCTGAGAACGGCTGCCATATCTGACGCTGCGTGCTCCAGCAGGTGATCTGGGTTGATGATGATCTTGACATTACACCCAGTCACCATTGCGTATGCAGCGGCGATGGATCGGTTGAATTGCTGGTGCTCTGCAATTGCACGTGCACCCTCTTTATCCCGGGATCTTGTGTCATCGGAGAGCCGCCGCATTAGGATCTGGTCATCATCAGTCTCTACGAGAATGATGAGATCGGGCATGATCTCGCGCAGCACCCATTCGGGAAGCCCTGCAAGATAACCCTTCGGAGTTTTGACCGATGCATGGGTGTCGATCAGCACATTCCCGGAAATCTTTGCGATTGCCTGAGCTGCCAGTTGTTGCAGCCGTTTCTGAACGGTGCGATCGAGCGTCCGCATCTGGTCACGGTCTTTTGCGATCAGCTCGGTTATTGCCACTTCAAACATGAAGGTCCCGAAGTTGATCAGCTGGTATTCTACTCCTTCTTCTTTGATTTTTTTTAACGCCTCGTTGACGACCGTCGTCTTACCGACGCCCGGTACACCGGTGATAATGACCTTTCTTCCTGACATATGTATCCATTTCCACAATCATTCTTTGCCAAAGAACGTCCGCATGAACGGGTACATCTCCATGATCTGCTGGCTTGCGATCTCCTCGTATAACCGGTAGGTGATACTCACGGTTAAGAGCAGTCCTGTACCGCTGACGGCGCCGATCACACCAAAGAGGTTTGCTACCACACTCAAAATACCGATGAAAACACCACCAATGATGGTAACACGGGGGATATACCGGTCAAGGTACTTCTCCAGTACCTGCGGATTTCTCCGGTAGCCGGGGATGGACATGCCAGACTGCTGGATCTGGCGGGCTACATCTTTTGAATCCAGCCCGGCAGTCTTGATCCAGAAGAGTGCAAAGATCGCACCACCGACCACCATAAATGTGATATCAACGCCAAGACGTAATAGAACCTCCCATGGTGGATGACCAAGATCGGTAATCCACCACATCCAGTCTGTTGGACCGTTGACCGGTGCAAGGTAATACATCAGACCGGAAACCGGGCGCTGACCATTGAACGTCCCAAGAACGGTAATCCCGACATTAGACAGGAACATCCCCACCATCTGGATGTTCGCCTGTAAAACCCGCACGAGGATCATAGGAAGGACACTTGCATAGATCAGTTTGACCGGGAACCGGGCGCGCGCTCCCCGGACCTGCGCGTGTGCGAGCGGGATCTCAATACGGGTGGATTCGACGTAAACGACAACCAGGAATATTCCGATGGTTGTCACAAATGCCAGAAGTTCCGTTCCGAAATACTGGAAAAAGTTCGCACCATCAAGCACGACGGCAACCAAACGCGGGAAGAATCCGACCGGGTAGGGATCGCTGACCGGAGTCCAGTTAATAAAGCCGTTCACAATTGCCTGTGAGATCCCTGCAATGATGAAGAGCCCGACACCGGAGCCGATACCCCATTTGGTCACCACTTCATCCATCAAAAAGACAAGGACACCACCAATACATATCTGAATAAATATCAGGAGAGATACGATAAACAGGTTGCCTCCGAAGAATTGCGCTGCAACAACCGCATCCGGGCGCATGAACCCGCCAACCAGGTTGGGTGCAGCCTCGACCACGATCATGACAAGGATGAGGATCTTCTGCAACCCCATGTACATGACCTGTCCACGGGTGTCACTCGTATCAATATGAAGGATATCAGCACCTTTTAAGAGCTGGAGCACGATGGATGCTGTAACGATGGGGCCGATACCGAGGTGCACGATCGAACCGCTTGCACCTGCCATCAGCGCCCGCCAGTAGAGGAATACATCCAGTGATCTCGGGTCAAGCCCGAATACCGGAATGTTCGTTAACGCAAAATACAGAATTAAAATTCCTAATGTCCACATCAGTTTGTTCTTGAAGTGGACATGCCCCTCCGGGCTCTTGACTGCGGGCATCGCAGCAAGCAGGGGTTCCATTCGATCCAGCAGGTCTCCCATTTGTTTCACCAAAAATCAGGTGGGTCAGATGACCTGCGCCTTTCCACCAGTCTTCTCGATCTTTGCCTTTGCCTGTTCTGAAAATGCCGCAGCAGAGATGTTCAGTTTTTTTGTGACTTTGCCGCTGCCCAGCACCTTCTCGATGCCAAGATCGGCAACATTTAACACAACTGCATCCCCTTCCTGTCTGGCAATTCCCTGTGCGAGAAGCGAGGGTACAATCTGGTCGATGATCCCGACATCCATCACTTCAACTGTAATCGCAGGGTTGTGGAAGAACCCGTTCTTGCCGAAGACCGGACCTCCCATCTCCTTATACCACTTGACAAAGTGGTGGGCGTTGATGCCGGCGCGTCCCCTTCCGCCGCGGTTGCCTGCGCCACGCCGGTTCTTATGGGTTCCGCCGCCGCATGTCCGCGATCCGCGGTATTTTGAACGTTTGTTGGTTGGCATCCATTCACCTCATCTTGTAGAGGAGAGTATTGATCTCCTGACCATAATAGCCAAGCGCTCCACCCTGAACGAATGTACGCTTGGTGGTCTTGTACCCCTTGCGCGGCGGATGCAGCCGTAGCACCGGTTTTAATCCCGGAATGTCGCGTAACTTCATTTCTCCACCAGCAAGTGCCTTCGCGAGCTCGGGGATCCCGCTGTACGTTGAGTTTGATTTAATGTACTCATCTGTCAGCGCGGCGTCACCGATCACCCTGCCTCGGGTGCGCAGCAGGGTCTCGATGGTTATTGCATCCACTTCACCGTAGGCAACGTAGTCCTTTACTTTGCGGATCATCCCGAGGTTCTCGGGAGTGTCCGCAACAAGCACACAGTGGTTTATGTGGTGCAGACGGAGCATCTTTAATGTGTCTTTGATGTCCTGACGGGTGTTCACCACGCCGCGGACCTGCACAACCGCGTACATCAGGGTGCCCCTCCTGTTCTCGTCATATTGGTCGCTTTTAATGCGTTAAACGTCGCCTTTGCAAAGTTTATCGTCGTGCGGGTCTGTCCGCGTGCAAAGGTCCATGCATCCCTGATGCCGGCAAGCTCGAGCACCTTCTTACTGATATCACCAGTGACAAGCCCGATTCCCTGCGGGGCGGGTTTGAGGGTGACCCGGACGCTGCCTGCGGTACCCACAACCTGCATCGGGATCGAGTGCGTGACATCGCACCCGCATTCCCAGCTGCCGCACCCACGGCGAACCTTGACGATATTCATCTTTGCCTTCACGATCGCCTTCTTGATCGCGTTGCCAACCTGAACGTCCTTGCCCTGCCCGAACCCGATGTAGCCGTTCCTGTTGCCGACAATAACGACTGCACGGAACTGCACACGGCGGCCTGAGTCGGTCATCCGCTGCATCATGGCGATATCGAGAACCTCATCTTCCAGATCGGGGAGGAACATATCGACAATCTCAGGTTCCTTGATCGGTCTGCCGCTTTCCAACACCTGATCGATGTTCTTGATCTCTCCCGAGGCGACGAGTTTGCCAAGACCGGTGATCGGGCGCCATTCTGCCTTTTCGTATGCCATTTACACCAGCTCCTTTTTTATGGCATCTGCCACCTTTTCGACATTCTGTACGATATCGCCTGCCTTTTTATTATATGCGGCAATATGCGCACCACGGGCCCGCTCATCAGTGGGGAGGATCTCCTCGCCATGCGGGATCTCAAGCCCTGCTTCAACAGCCCCCTTGAGTGCGGCAAATACCCGTGCACCCGGAGTTGCCCGGTTAAGACCGATGTCCAGTATGGCGCGATCCTGCTGCGCCTTTTTTGCCTTTGCAGCAAAGAGCATTCCCGTCAGGTACGCTGCCGGAGTATTGGAAGTAGAGCCTGTATAGCCGTATTTTTCCAGTTCCGCAGAATTTGCCGATACGAGTGTGCGGTCGCCATCCATCTCTGCGGTGACCAGTTGGACAATAATGTGCCTGTTTGTCTTGCGCACAACCATGCGCGGCGAATCTGCAACGACAAGCTTGGTTCGCTGGTAGTAATCGGTCTTGCCTTCCCTTCGTCTTCTGAAGGGAACAAAAAACCGTGGTCCTGTCGCCATGTTACTTCATCCTCCCGGCAATAATTTCCATCTGCGCCTTCATGTGCGCAACACTCCTGAACTGTCCACCTGCGGCTTTCCGGTACATCATGCGGTACAGGTGCCGGTCAATGGTGCCTCCATCACGGAGTGCTACGAGCGCTTTTCTGATTGCGCGAATCTTCTGGATCCATGCACGTTTGCTCGGAGTCCGTGCACCCTGAGCACCTTTGCGTTTCCCTACGCCTTTGCGGTGCCCGTAAGCCCGCTGTGCTGTCCGTATGCGTGCTCTGCCGCGGCTCACACCCTTTTTCTGGTGCGCTTTGATTGCACCATCGGTGATGAGCTTGCGTAAATCATCCCGTGAGATCGCATTCTCTATGTCTGATATGCGTTCCGGATTAAACCAGACTCGGTTGACACCACACTTTAAAATCGCTGCGGAGACGCGTTTCTGACTGGCGACGTCACTCATTCTTCTTCACTCCTGTCGCAGTCTTTTTTACTTTCTTATCCCCGGCACTCTCTTCTTTTGTTTCCGGGGTTTCTTCTGTGGTCTCCGTCTCCTCCATCACGCGGGCGTTGAGAACTTTAAGACCTGCGGAGATTGCCTTTTCCTGCAGACCGATGCGCTTTCGGGTACCGACAGTTGCCGATATCCGGACTGCCTGTGTCTTCGGGTCAAGCCCTTCAAGATCCTGAAGGGTAAACACAAGCACTTCAAAAAACCCGCTGGGGTGCATGCCGCGCACTGCAACAGGGCTGCCGAAACCCGGTTTCGGGAGTGCGCCTTTTGCCTTCTTCTGCTCTCTCTGCTTGTTGTGCTGTCCGCGGGGCTTTCTCCACGAATCCGAGAGCTGTTTCTTTTTACCAAACCCGTCGCGCTTGAATACTGCTCCCTTATCGGTGCGCACGCGGATTAATCGCTTGATCTCTGTAGTCATTCGTCTTCAACCCCTCTGGACAATATATATACCATCTTGGAAGACGCGGGGATCACGGTCGCGGATGTGGGTTGCATGTTCGATGTTTGCCGCTGATGTGCCCACCAGTTCGCGGTCAATGCCACTCAGCACGACCTCATCGTTTGACACCTTTGCGACTACACCTGCTTCTATGCGTGCAGACCGTGCCTTCTTCTCACCGAGGAAGTTATTAATCTCAAGTCGGTTTCCCTGCAGTTTAAGCTGAATCGGGAAGTGAGCGTAGACCACTTTCATCCGGTACTCGAACCCGTCAGAAACGCCCCGGCACATGTTCTTTGTATGTGCCTCGAACGTGCCGACCATCGCTATCGTCTCTTTCCGTCTGGATTCTGTAGAGATTGTTACTTCGTTCCCCTCACAGATGATGGTCACTTGGGGGAACCGCACGTTACGTGAAATCTGCCCTTTTGGTCCCGTCACACGAAGCTGCGTGCCATCCAATTGGGCTTTCACACCCTCCGGAATCTTGACTTTCCTTATTGTTGTCATGATCCGCACCTTTAGTAGACGTACCCGAGCAGTTCGCCACCGATACCCTCTTTGCGCGCCTGCTCATGCGACATGACACCGCGTGAGGTGGAGAGCATCAGGATACCGAAATTCTTGCCGGGCAGGTACTGTTTCTCCCAGTATTCCATTTCATCAAGCTGTACCGAGAACCGCGGCGTAATCACACCGCATTTGTTGATCTTTCCCGTGAGATGCACCCTGAGGTGCCCGCCCCGTCCATCGTGGATAAACTCGAATCCTCCGATATAACCGGCGTCCTGCATGATGCTGAGCATCGCACCGAGGAGTTTACTTGCGGGTTCGAGGATGCACTCGGCTTTTCCAGTGTCACTTGCGTTCTTTAACGCACTCATCCCGTCTGCAATGGTATTTAATCGTGTCATTTGTGCAGTCACTCCTCAGTTCATCTTTTTAAAGCCCATTTTCTGTGCCCACTCACGGAAGCACTGCCGGCAGAACATGATATGATACCGGCGCACAAGTCCCTGCTTGCGCCCGCACATCTTGCACTCGTTGGCACCGCGACCGAAAATCTTCTTCTTTTCTCCACCCATCAGCGCACCTCCACCTGGTACTCCTGTTTGAGGAACGCAATCGCATCGGTTTTGTTCACGCGCTGTTTTGCGGGAAGCTTCTTCTGCTCCATGCGACGGCGGGTGATTCGGATGCCTTTGCGCTCGAGCACTACGTTGACATCCATACCGAATATGCCGATCTGCGGGTCATATGCCATTTTGGGGAAATCCGTGTGCTCCTCAATTCCAAACGAAAAGTTCCCGCTCTTGTCAAACTGGCTCTCAAAGATTGTTTTGTTGACGATCCCAAGAGATGTCGTAAAGAACTTTTGCGCCGGTTTTCCGCGGAGCGTGACTTTGCAGCCGATCGGTGCGCCCTTCCTGATGTTGAATGCGGGCTGCGTCATCTTTGCAACACTCCGTATCGGGGTCTGACCGGTAATCGTCTTCATGATATTTTCAGCTTTGACGAGTTTTTCGCCACTCTCGCCAACGCCCATGTGGACTACTACCTTGTCAATGTGAATGTCTCGCATCGAGGTCACTGTTCAATCCCCCAGTTCGCTATCGCGGGTGTTTCTCTTCCAACCATGTAGATGTATGGGGTTATCGTATCAAACCGGGTCTTTGTTTCCTCGTCCTCTAAGGTAATCCTGTTGGACACACTTCCCGGGGTTTTAACAATCTCAACAATCCGGGCAACTTTTCCGGAATGCTGTCCGCCAATGATCATCGCCATGTTGCCGGTGGCAAAAGGGAAATGATCAAGGATTTTGAACCGATCCTCGGGTTTGAGTGAAATGACGATTGAGTCGTTTGGTTTGTAGGTATTATCCGCGAGGATATTTGCCCCGTACCTGAGGTTCAGCTGGATCCTGCCACCAGGAATGATGGTCTTATTGTCAATTTTGCACAGCCGGCTCTGGGCTGCTTCTGCGTCTATCTCCACTGTTTTGTGACGACCCTTGACACCCCTTAACATCCGGTAATATTTCCCGATCCGGGGGAGTGCAATGATGTCAAAGATCCCGATACCCAGCTTCGGATCCCTGCAGGGTCTTCCATTGATGAAAACATCCTTTTGTTTGAGGATCTGCTTGACTTCCTTCGCAGTGCGTGCAAACCCCATGGTATCACGGAGCCAGACCGCAATCGGCATCGCGTTTGCATTGTGCGGCCCGGGCGCGGTTTTCGCAATAAACGTTGTAGTTTTCTTGGTGATGCGCCACGAATCGGGCGCATTCAGCCGCTTCAGATGATCTGACATTATTCACTCTCCCCGAGTTTTTCTACGCGGCGCTTGTCATCGAGATTCAGTTTTGTGATCTCCACTTTGGATGCATCGATTGTCCGCGGGACCTCGGTGCCGTCGACTTTCGTGGAAGATACGCCATGAACGACGAGTTTTACATTTCTTGTATCAATCGCATCGACAAGTCCTTCCTCACCGGTATGATCCCCGCGGGTTACCTTGACGGTATCCCCTTTAACAACACGCACGGTCTTTTTCGTATATTTTTCCCTGAGCGCTGCAGACAAGGGTGCGTTGAAGAACTTGGTCTTCATGTGTAAAGGTGCATTATAGCGCGCCTTTCTTTGTTTTCTTGGCTGTTTGCTTTCAATTCTCACCATACAGCCACCTCACACAATGATTGTTGCCATGGAACCGAGCTTGGGAAACCGTTCTGCCACTTCACGGGCTACCGGTCCTTTGATCTCTGTTCCTTTCGGCTCGTTCTTTTCATCAACGACCACGACTGCGTTGTCATCAAAAGAAACACGCATGCCGTTGGGGCGGCGTATCTCCTTCTTCTGACGGATAACGACAGCCCGTACAAGCTTTTTGCGCATGTCGGGAGTGCCTTTCTTTACCGTTACCGTGGCGATATCACCCAGTCCCATCTTGGGCTGCCGCCGGCGTACACCATGGTACCCGAAGACTGATACGATCTGCACCACACGCGCCCCGGTGTTATCCGCACAGGTCATTTTTGTCCCTGTTGAGAGCGCACGTGGCGTCTTGGACTGTTTCGCCTTCATTGCATTTCCACCTCGACAACGACAAAAGTCGTGCTCTTCGACAACGGTCTGCACTCAGCAATCTTCACCTTGTCGCCAACCTTTGCCTGGATGCAGGGTGGGTTGTGGGCATGGAGTTTTGAGATGCGTTTCTCGTACCGCTTGTATTTCCGGATGTAGTGCAGGTAATCACGTGCCACCACAACCGTTCCCATCATTCTATCGCTCACGACTTTGCCGGTGATCACCTGGCCGCGCACCGGTAAAGTGCCATGAAACGGACAGTTAACGTCTTTGCATTCCTGTTTCGGAACCGGGACGTTCAATCCAATGTTTAGTGCCATTATGGTATCCTCTTCTTCTCATGCAGGTTGATCCTCTTTTCAGGAGCCAGTATTAGTGCGGATCCATCAATCTCAACAAAGGTTCCATCCGGAAGGTGCATCCGGAATCTGCTGTTCATCTTTGGGATGCGTTTTATTCCCAGCACCGTCTGGATGGCGATCATATTCTTTGTCTCATCGATAATGCGCCCGCATATCCCCCGGAAAGAGGGATTTGTGGCTCCTGATACCAGAACATCCAGCCCGATCAGTTCGTGCCGTAGGATGTTCCGGGAAGAGATCATGCAGTTCTCCTGCGGTTCTGTTCGGTCAGCATCCGGGCAATTGTGCGCCGGAGTTCGCCGATGTGCCCGGGATTTTCCGTGGCACCGCCGGCACTGACTTTCCCGTAGTGCTGGACGAGCTCCATCCGGAGTTTTCCCAGCTGTTCCTGCAGTTCAACATCGGAGAGCTGCTGGACATCCTGTGCCCTGAATATCGCCATTACCGCACCCCGGTTAATTCCTCATCGGGAAGGGCGGGCTCTTCAGTGTCAAGATCACCGATTTCGGTGACCGTTACCTTGGGGGCCGGCTTCTTCTTTTCCTGTTCGATGATGGTAAAATGGTCGGGCATCTTCGCATCGCCGGGCACAATCTTGACCTGCACGCCGATGACACCAAGCTTCTTGATAGCAACAGCGTACCCTTTCTCGACGATGTTGATGCTCGGTTCACCGCAGTGTTTGATGTATCCTTCGGTGAACTTCTGGGTACGGGCGCGCGCACCGGTCAATTTACCGGCGATGACAACTTCGCAGCCCAGTGCACCGGAGTCCATCACGCGGCGCATGATACTTGAACCGGCTTTACGGAAGTACCAGCCTCGCTCGAGGGCGTTTGCCAGCCTCTCCGCCATGATCTGGGCATTGAAACTGGGGTTTGTAACCTGCTGGACTTCGATCTGCGGGGATTCAACACCGTATTTCTGGGCGAGATCTATGGTCAGCTGGTGGACGAGCTTGCCGCCCTTTCCGATGACGATGCCGGGTTTTTCCGCAAATATGGTGACCTGGGTGCCCAGAGGTGTCCGGGCAATGTCCATACCACCATATCCCGCGCGTTTGAGTTCCTTTGAAAGGTACTTCTCGACGCGGGCTTTGCGCACACCTTCTGATATGAATTTATTCTCGACTGCCATTATGCCACCTCCCGTACCACAATTTCAATATTTACGGTTTCGCGAACTTTTGGCGATGACCTTCCCATTGCACGGGGGAAGAACGATTTCTGGGCGCGTCCACGATTTGCCGTGACATGGATAATCTCCAGGTTTTCCGGGTCAAGACCGATGTACTCGGCATTTTTCTTGACCGAATTCAGGATCCGTATGTATGCCTTGGATGCCTTGACGGGATATCTTCCTGCATCCCAGTTACCGGGGAGCCCGCGTTTGTGCGCGACGTTTCGCGTGAAGCGCTTGAACGGAATTGCCTTTTTTAACGCAATAACCTGGGTTAAATATGCAATCGCGTCGTTGACGTGCTGGTGCCGGATGAAGTGGGCAATCTCGATTGAGTGCTTGGGGGACATGGAAAGCTCGTTTGCTTTCCCTTTTGCAATGTTGTCGCCCTCAATCTTGTTGGAGTAATCAGTGCGTGCCATTTCCATCACTTCAGTGGTACGTATTTACTGCCCCTAGTTGCACCGATACCGGCGGAACCATGGGTAACCCTGTGTCTCGTTAATGCAAATTCTCCGAGATAGTGGAAGACCGATTCTGGCTGGAACTCGACTTTTAAGAATTCCTTGCCGTTGTAGATCTCGATTGTCTTTCCAATCATTGCGGGCATGACAATCATGTCACGCACATGCGTCCGTACCTTTTCGTCTCCCCCAAGGATCTTTGCAAGCAACGTCTCTTCGCTGCGGTTGAGCCCGCGATTGATCTTGCGGCGTGCACGGGCTGGCATGAGGGGGAGGAGCTCGCTCATCCCCATCGCTTTCAGCTCGTCAATCTTATACCCGCGATAGGTGAACTCCTCACGCCTTCTGGGCATTCTCTTCTGTGTCTTTTTAGGTGCTGCCATACCGTTCACTTCCTGCTCTTACCTGTCCTGCGTGCAGCCACATGTCCAACGGTCCTGCCCGGAGAAGTACCCCGCGCGATCGTTTTGGGACGACCCGTGTGCTGGTGACCTCCGCCACCGAACGGGTGGTCGATCACGTTCATTGCGACACCACGGACACGCGGCCAGTTGGATGCGGTGTTTCGCATCTTGTGCGATTTGTTCCCTGCTTTGACAAACGGTTTATCAACGCGTCCGCCACCGGCAACAATACCGATGGTTGCACGGCAGCGTGCATTGAACCATTTTGTCTTTCCGCTTGGCATCCTGACGCCAACACGTTCACCAATCTTATCGACAACGACTGCCTGGACTCCGCTGGACCGGACAAACTTGCCTCCATCGTTCGGTCGGGCTTCAATGTTGCAGATAAATGATCCGGTCGGGATGTTTATGAGCGGGAGCGTGTTTCCGTTCTTCACGTCCGCATCAGTTCCCCAGGTAATGGATTCGCCGATGCCGATCCCTTCAGTGACCAGCATGTAGACCTTGGTCCCGTCTTCCAGTTTGACGAGTGCAATCGGTGCATTCCGTGCCGGGTCGTGTTCGATATCGATGATGGATCCGGTGACACTCTGGGTATCGTTCCCGATGTGCTTCAGTTCAGCCTTGTACCGGTGGGAAGGTGCACGATAGGTCGGACCTCCCCTGCCCCGGTTCTGTGTGGTAATGCGATGTCCCATGTTCCCCACCTACATAATGCCAAGCCGGCTGAGAATCTCCTCTGCGGCTTTCTCGTTCTCGAAACTCACTATTGCCTTCTTCTCGCCGTGCATGGTCATAAGCGTATAGACGCGTTTCACTTTCTGGTCAAACGCTTTTTCGATGTCGCGTTTGATAGTGTGTTTTGTTGCCTTGTTGTCAACGAGGAACTGGATCTTGCTTTCATTCTCCAGAAGCACCATTGCCTTTTCTGTGACAAACGGGTGTTTAAGGGTCGCCATTTATCTTCCCTCCAATCGAATCAGGGCACTTTCAGTCCAGATGGTCAAGCGTCCTGCCAGCATACCCGGCGCAAGGTGTTCCACGTTCAATTGGTCTACGGTCACTACATCTACACCTGCGAGATTGCGTGCAGCGCGAAGTGGGGTGCCGCTTGTTACAATGAGCAGGCTCTTTCTCTGTTTGTACCTGCGACCCCGCATCTTGCCCCTGCCTGCGCGGACCTTTCGGCTGTCCTTCGCGCGGAGAATGTCATTGTAGACACCGATGTTCGTAAGTGCCGATATGACATCCTGGGTTCGGTCGAGGGATTCGAATTTGTCCTCAAAGATGACCGGGACTGCACCGTCAAACGTGTGTCCCCGTCCGGTTATGAGGTCTTTTCGGATACTTGCCGCCACCGCAGACCGAAAGGCTTTCTGCTTTTCCTTCTGGTTGATCTCTTTTACGAGGATCTTTGCAACCTTGGGGGGGTGAGCTTCGCGACCGCCTTTTGCCTGCGGAACTTTCGCGGCACGTGAGCCATTCTTGAGACGGGGTACATGCGATGCACCGCGACCACTTCCCCAGCCAACCGCAGATGAGCAGATGCCTGCAAACGGGTACGTCCCATGAGGTTGCCTGCGGGTACTCTGGAGCGCCATCACTGCCTTTTTGATAAGGTCCGGGCGGTATTCTTCGGAAAACAGATCTGGAAGTTCGATGTCCTTTGCCACTCCACCGTCAATTGTCTTAACCTTCGCTTTCATCTCTCGTCACCCCTGCTTGCTCTGGACGCTCAGGAACTGAATTGCAGGTGTCCTGACGACATGTTCTCCCTGCCGAACTGCTGGACGGATTCTGATGAGTCGTTTTACCGGACCCGGGATAGACCCCTTGATAAGGACATACGGGTTCTTGAGCACTCCATAATGGAGGAAACCCCCTTTCGGGGTAATTTCCGCACCGCTTTCGCCGATCTTCAAAATGCGTTTGTTGAACTCAGTGCGCTGCTGGTAGCCCATCTGACCGCTCTGGGGAACTTCCCACCGTACGTGGTGAGGGTTCCATGGTCCAAGGGTACCAACGTGCCGCTCCTTCCCACCAACAGAGTGCTTGCGCTTACGGAGCATGACACCCCAGCGTTTAACCGGTCCCTGTGTACCTTTGCCCGTTGTGATTGCGGTAATATCCGCGTACGCGCCGGCCTGGATAACATTGGTGAGACTGACTTCGTTTCCGAGTAGTCCCAGTGCAAACTCATACTGTTTTGCCATGTCGTTTCCAGAGATTTTGATCTCCATGAGATCAGGTACTTTTTTAGGAACGCCGCTTATGATCACCGGCTGGGTATAGGTAACGGCATGGATCTCTGCTACCATTCCGGCTGCGAGCGCATCAGTGAATTTCTTCTGGGCAGTTTCACGGTTGTAGTCCTTGGGCATGGTAATCCTGCGGGAAAGCACGGTATCGAGCTGGTCTGCCCAGATCTCGGTGAATGCGTGTTTTCCATAGGTATCACGGGCATATGCGCGGATGGCAGCGACTTTCATAGCGGGTATTTCGATAATGGTTGCCGGCACCATGATCTCCTTGCCTTCCGTCGGACTACCCTTATGGTCATCTACCATGATAACATGCGTCATCCCCACTTTATATCCTGCAAACCCCTGGAGCACTGGAGCACCAGCGTATGCGGGCCAGGACTGGTATTTGGGTATGGGGCTCTTTGCACGTTTTCTTGGGCTGAATGCAAGTGAGCCTCGGCGTGGTCTGTTTATCTTTGGCATGTGTCAATCAATCCTTTTGATATTCGTGTTAGGTATTTTTACTTCGACACGAACTGCGATTAATCCGAAACTGAGTGAAGCGGCTTTCGGTTATGGAAGCCAACACGCGACCCGGGACGTCAGTTCAACCGTTGTTGTACGAAGTTGTCCGCAGCGCGTGTGCGCGTGCTTTATGATCCTCGAATGGTTGATCGCCCCGGTAAGGGGATAGGGATGATATATGCTCATCGCTTTCGCCGGTGATGCCGGCGTTTCCTGTCTCGCGAAAGAAGATCCTGACGTTGACGCATCCCTGAATTACCTGGAAGGGAATGGGCTCGTTATTTAAAACGTCCACCCATGCGTTACGGTCAGATCCAACTCTATCAGCTCGTTGTGACGAATCACAACTCCTTCTCGGTATCCCCCGCCATGTGACGGGGTTCACCAATCGGAAAATACCCACGGCAGAACCCTTATCCTGTGTCTTTTGGACGGTTCCGCCGTCGCTGTTCACAAGCGCTTACCCGTCAATACTGGCTGGCAGCCTGTGTCATGCAGGGATACATCCATATCGGCTTCCTTAAATCTTGATTAAAACAGGATATATAGGTATGCCCGGTTTCCGGGGATCGCCATTTTTAATATGGACGTAATGCCTGCAACACGTTCAGTTTGTGTACGTGGGCCAAGTGGCTGCATCGTGATCGTTTTCATCCGCTATTTCTTGTATGACGTGTACCAGCTGGAAGAAAGCGACACTCACCCAAAATATAATTCGCCTTTTTCAGTGATGTATACTTGTATGTCCTCAGAAACGCAGCGAGCCGAATAAGACTGGGGGCATGCCTCCCGTAACTGGTTGATGAGTGAGATAGTATCGTACTTTACTTTGATATTGGTTTTTTCTGCTTCCGCAAAAATCATGGCAGGAACATCGAAAAGGTCCGCACCGGATGGGATGACGCACAGCAGGGTGGCATCAAGCGTATATAGAAAGGTAAGCGTCTCTTTCGCCCTCCTGATATTCTCCCTGGCAGATTTTTCTATGGTACTCACATTTGCCTTTGAAGTCTGGATGATGTCGGCAATCTGCTGCTGGGTCATACCTTGTTTGCGGTAACGGAGTATCTCCATCTGGCGATCGGTTAGCAAACCATCTTTCATAGTATCCATTCCTTTGCCGGAATTTAAACACTTTTCGTTAACTCCACACGCGATTTCTCCGGGTCGATATGCGGGGGGAAAATATCCAAAACCCGTAATTGTAAATTGTTTGTCGTCGGAAAAATTGATTTCAAAATCTTTATATGACCTCCGGAGCATAATTACGTGTTATAAAAAAATAGAGGTGAAATTTCAATGGTTGTTAAAGTAGGTGTAGCCAAATTAGGCAATATTGCCAGTGGTGTAATGGCAGAACTGCTCCTTGATGAGAGAGCAGACCGTGAGGATATGCAGACATTCATGGCGACCAGCGGTACAAAACTCGAGCCGGCAGATGTTGACCGTGTAGTTTCCAACCTGAAGGCATATCAACCGGACTTCTGTATTGTAGTCTCCCCCAACGGGGTTCTCCCCGGACCGACCGGTGCCCGCGAACAGCTCGCTGCAGCAGGTATCCCGGTTGTCATCATCACTGATGATGTCACCACCAAGAAGGAATGGGAAGGTGTCAAGGCGAGCAAATTCGGGTACATCATCATGAAGGCAGACTCCATGATCGGTGCACGCCGCGAGTTCCTTGACCCCGTCGAGATGGCAGACTACAACGGAAACCTCGTCAAAGTGCTGGCACTTACCGGTGCATTCCGCAAGATGCAGCTTGCCCTTGACAAGGTCATCGACCAGGTGAAGGCAGGCAAGAAAGGCGACGCAATTGAGCTCCCGAAGCTCATCATGACCACCGACAAGGCTGTCGATGGTGAATTCACCAACCCCTTCGCACTTGCAAAGGCACGTGCTGCCCACGAGATCGCCATGGCTGTTGCAGGACAGAACGTCAAGGGCTGCTTCATGACCAAGGAATGGGAGAAATACATCCCGATCGTTGCCAGCGCTCATGAAATGATGCGTGCAGCAGCAGTTCTTTGTGACGAAGCCCGCGAGCTCGAGAAGGCAGGAGACAGCATTCTGCGCCAGGCCCACAAGAAAGACGGCACGCTTGTCGCCAAGAAGAAACTCGTTGCAAAGTTTGAGTGAATTTTTCCCCTTTTTTGTTTTTTATTCCCGGAAAATTTCCGAGGTCTTTATCCAGCTTACCGGCATCCGTTTCGGTAGTATCGCCCGAGTTCTTCCGGCAGCGTAAGAATTACCGGTTCGAGATGCAGGCGCTCCATGAAGGCAGAGTCACTTGTTGATGATATATTGGGATTTATCCGGGAGATGATGGAACAGAACGCACGAAATTCACAACTCGCATTTTTTTTATCAAAAAATATCGACATATTGAACGCGTGTGTACCTAATTTTTTATACACGGTAAGCACTTCAAGGATCCCCAATGCGAGGGAGTCCACATAACTTTCCACCTCATCGAGCGAAGTAACCGGGAGATACCCCCGCACCTCGCGTTCCCCTACCGGTACCGCGTGTGCAGACCAGAGGATCTCATCGCCAAAGAGATGCCTATCAGATGATCGCTCCTCTTCTCTTACTGCATCCCAGTAATTTTTACCGGTTTTCCCGCGATACTGTTCGCACGCAAACCGGTACCGCTCGATCATCAGCGGGGGGCATCGATCAGAAATTCCCTGCATGTGAGGATGGACGAGACTCGCCCCGGCAGACGGAAGAAAATTCCAGTTGATGCTGGGATAGCCGTCAAAACTCTGGAGGGATTCAACCTGTGCAGCAAGAGCATCCACAACCTGCTGGTGCGTGAATGCATCCACGCTGTGCTCTTTTGTGATTACCGTTACCGTATGCCAATCGCCAAACGGAAACATGTTGGGGAATGTGACACTCTCCCCGCGGATAATACGGTTTTTGTCGGCAAACGTGGGGGTGACCGAGAAGATTCGGTCCCGGCAGAACGGGCATCCTTCTCTACTATCTGGCAGGGACAATACCTGATCAATATGCCTTTTCAATCGCTCCGGACTGATCCGGCACCGGAGACCGGTAAAATGTTCCTCGCGGTGCTGTAATATCCCTTTTTCTGTGGCAACTTCAGAAACGGCAAACATACCCTGTCCTGATTATAGTATCATACCTGATAACATAGTCATTTGCATATCAGGTTCGGTTTCGTATTATACATCGAAATTTAAAAAAAAAGAGATTTTTTTCTATCTGCCAAGGCACCGGTGCCTTATCTGGCGATACCTGTGCAGGTTTCGGATATCTGCGTTTAGATAACGTACTTGCCGAGAAGGCGGATAGAGTTGGTCATGTCGGGACCGAGTGGTGAGCCAAAGATGATCTGGGTGACACCAGCCTTTGTCAGGTCTGCGCACTTTGCCTTGACCATTTCAGGAGTTCCTGCAATGGTGAATGCATCGATCTCCTTGTCGCCCACGAGTTCTCCAACAGTCTTGAAGTCGAACTTGCCGAGTGCTGCCTTGATCTTGGCAACATTGGCAAGGTCGAGTCCATGGCGGGTGAGCAGTGCTTCCGGAGAGCCGGCAGCGATGAATGCGGCAACAATCTTTGCAGCGTTTCTTGCCTTCTTCTCGCTCTGGTCGATCGACATTGCCGTGTATGCACCGATATCAAAGTTCTTCTTGCCAACGGCATCGCTTGCCTTCTTTATGATCGGGATAGCGATATGGAAGTCCTTAGGGTTGGATGCATTGATCAGTGCACCGTCACCAACTTTTCCGGCGAGCTCAAGAACCTTGGGTCCCTGTGCACCGATGTAGATTGGAACGCCCTTCTTCTTGTCGGGGAGGTTGACACCGGTCAGCTTCGCACCGTCGTAGTCGAAGAACTGCATTCCGGACTTCTTGACTTCCTCACCGGCACAGAGCTTCCGGATCTGCAGGACTGCTTCCTCAAGGCGGGCAACCGGCTTTTCAGCATTGATTGCAAGCTTCGGGAGCGTCGAGAGGTCACCGGGTCCGATACCGAGCACTGCACGCCCGTCGGAGATCTCGTTCAATGTGCAGAAGAACGATGCCATGGCTGCCGGCGTGTCTGTGAATGCGTTCATGATGCCCGGACCCATCTTGAGGGCCGTGGTTGCCTGCGCGATTGCAGCGAGCGTCGGGTAACAGTGGCGGTTGTTGTAGTGGTTAGTGATCCATGCAAAGTCGATATCTTTTGACTCCGCAAGTTTACAGAAGTTAACTACTTGCTTTACGTTTACATTTCCTGGTACAAATTCTATTCCATATGACAAGGCTAATTCACCTCATTGTGTATTACCGTTCCAGCACTTAAATAAATTATGATTTAATGTTGCTTCCGGCGGACAATCTGCACCCAATTTCCCCATTTCTTCGTTATTTAGGGCAAAATACACGGGCAGTCAATCCAAATCGGAGGAGAACGCAGTAAGATCTCCCGGATTAAACGGTTAGGTATGTCTTAATAATTTTAGAGCAATTTTTTGGTCTTTTATTTCACGATATTTCCTTTGATGATGGACTTTTCCGTGGGATACAAACAGTCCAGATGTTCCCCTGATATTATATGAAACGGACATGATGCTCACGTGCCACAAGCATACAAGATGAAAATTCCAGATAGATTTTCATAGGAAATGGCTCTACCATTGCCATGATCCTGCATGCGTGTGGCACGCAGGTGCATCAAAACCCATTTAGAGGAGATCGTACACACTACAAGCGAGAAGATATTTTTTGATATTCACAAAATTTGCTTATTTTCAAATTTAGAGCGCGAATCGCAGAGGAAACCACTTTCACTTATAGTGTCTAAATACACACTACATTGCCTCTGTTCTATATAATCACGACAAAGGGTTTGCGAGATTAACTTCACGTCGTGGATTTGAAAATAATTCTGGAATTTGAAAGGATACCTAATGTGTGTAGTGTACAATTTTGCCGCTAAATGGGTCTAAAACTGATCCACCAGGCTCACTAAAAATTGATCCAGTCCCAGTATAGATTTTCAGTGATACCTTTCCCATTCCCGACCCCAAAAAAAAATAATTGTAGGGATTTTTTCCCGATTTTTCTTATTTTACAGTTTACGTCCACTTGCCGATAACCGGTGTGTCAGTTGATAGACCATACACAATGTCGGTAGCACCATTGCGATAGAACACTCCATCACGGAACACACCTACTTCAGATTTGCGATCCCCGTTCCAGTCGCCGATTACCGGTGTGTCTGTTGGCAGACCATACACAATCGCGTCATAACCATTACGATAGAATACACCACCGCGGTACACACCTACTTTAGATATGCCATCTCCGTTCCAATCGCCGATTACCGGTGTGTCTGTTGGTAGACCATACACAATCGCGTCAGCACCGTTGAGATAGAACACACCATCGCGGTACACACCTACTTTAGATATGCCATCTCCGTTCCAGTCGCCGATTACCGGTGTGTCTGTTGGTAGACCATACACAATCGCGTCAGCACCGTTGAGATAGAACACCCCGCTGCGGAACACACCTACATTATCAGCACCTGATGGAGCAGTCACCGT
>Ga0208102_1000232_pt1 | contig 24224 bp, 12 predicted proteins | sample CryBogmetaGMA17M_FD_184549 | JGI IMG/M metagenome (GOLD analysis project Ga0208102, IMG submission 184549) | Freshwater microbial communities from Crystal Bog, Wisconsin, USA - MA17M (SPAdes) | ecosystem: Environmental > Aquatic > Freshwater > Lake | place: Crystal Bog, Wisconsin, USA...
GGACAACTGCCCAATACTGGAGAGGTGACAAAACCTGGCAAACACTCGGGATAACAACTATTCCGTCATTGCAGGACAGTTTGAATGATCGCTATCGCAGAAAAGATACCGCAAGCGTTCTTTTAAGTAAGACTCGTGCAACGCATGATTATGCTCCGATCAGCCACAACCAGGGAATTTCAACCATCACCGGATTACAGGACTCCTTGAGTAATCGGTATCGCAGAGCTGATACTGCTTCGGTGCTACTTAGCAGAACCAGGGCAGGCCATGATTATGAAACCAAAATCTTAAACGGGACAACTGCCCAGTACTGGAGAGGTGACAAAACCTGGCAGAACCTCAACATTAACATCGTCCCAGCCCTCCAGGATAGTTTGAATGATCGGTACCGCAGAGCAGATACCGCTTCAGTTCTGCTAAGTAAAACCAGAGCATCTCATGACTATGAAACTAAAATAGGTACAGGAACAACGTCACAATACTATCGTGGAGATAAAACCTGGAAAGCATTAAACAAATCAGCTGTTGGTTTAGGTAACGTCGACAATACCAGTGACCTTAATAAACCTGTCTCCACTGCCCAACAGGCAGCTTTAAATTTAAAAGCAAATCTGGACTCACCTATCTTTACTGGTACTCCATCGGCTCCAACTCCTCCACTTGGTTCTAATAATACCCAGGTTGCCACTACCGAGTTTGTTTCCTTATCAGTACCAGATGCAACAACCACAGTTAAAGGGAAAGTACAACTGGCTGGAGATTTAACAGGTACGGCCGATGCACCAGTTATAGGCAACGGAAAAATAACCAGGGCCAAAATTGCAAACACCAGTGTTAACTTTGCTAAAATTCAAAATGTATCGTCAAGCAGCTTACTCGGAAGGGCAACATCCGGAGCCGGTGTCATTGAAGAGATTTCTTTGGGAACAGGGCTGAGCTTTTCAGGGACTACCTTAAATGCAAACTCTTCAAACAGATGGTCGCTACTGGGAAATTCAGGCACCAATTCAGACAGCAATTTTATTGGCACCACCGATAGTGTGGCATTACACTTCAGAGTAAATAACCTGAAAGCAGGAAGGATTGGGGTTGGCTCTGTTGATGGCACAGTAATTCTCGGTTATGAGGCAGGAAATAACGATTCAACAGCAAAATTCAATACAATAATCGGATACCGGGCTGGAGTAACATTAAATTCGAATTATAACACTCTGGTTGGAAAGGAGGCTGGATCCAGCATAACAACCGGGGTGAGATCAACTGCAATTGGAGTAAATGCACTCCAGTATAACCGCACTGGTGATAACAATACTGCAATCGGTTATGGCGCTGATGTAACCAAACGTGGGTTAAATAATTCAACTGCGATTGGTTATAATGCAAAGGTTGATGAGGACAATAAAGTTCAGATAGGTAATAACAATATTACAAACGTTAAATTAGGCGATGGCACAACTCCCACCCTTGAGACCGGAGCATTAATAGCTAATAGTATTCAAACTTACTCACTCCAGTTGATCGATGGCAATCAGGCAAAATATAAAGTGCTCACTTCGGATGATTCCGGACAGGCTTCATGGGAATATGCAGAAGTTGCAGATGCAACTACTTTTTCAAAAGGGAAAATTCAATTAGCCGGGGATTTAGGAGGAACGGGCTCTACAGCATCAACACCTGTTATCTCTGATAATGCCGTAACTACATCAAAAGTCTCAGATGCCAGCATAACTTATTCTAAAATTCAGAATACAAATGCTTCTGATATTGTGTTAGGAAGAGTTTCTCCCGGCTCAGGAGTGTTGGAAGAAGTTTCAACCACAGGGTCCGGTAATGTTGTAAGGGCTGCTTCACCAACTCTGTCCGGAACAATCACGGCCGAACATCAGGCTTTATCAGGAACTTTGATTGTTTCAACAAATGCTGCAGTTGGAACATCCAGTCCCGAAGCTTCTGCTGTGTTGGATGTCAGTTCAACAACCCAGGGGTTTTTACCCCCACGTATGTCATATGCTCAGATAATGGCAATATCATCGCCTGTTGCAGGCCTTATTATATGGTGCAACAACTGCGGGACGTCTGGTGAAGTTCAGGTATTTAACGGAACCACCTGGACGAATATGTGCGGCGGTGGTGCATCAGGTGCATTACCTGCTCTGGACGCTACAGCAACTGTAACCGATATAACAATGACTACTGCAACAAGCGGTGGAAATGTGACATCAGATGGGGGATCATCAGTGACAGAACGGGGGGTGTGCTGGAGTACAACTTCAGGCCCGACTATTGCAGACAGTAAAACATCTGACGGTTCAGGAACTGGATCATTTTCAAGTTCGTTAACAGGATTAACAGCAAGCACTTTGTACTATGTCAGAGCTTTTGCTACCAATAGTACAGGTACATCTTACGGGTTAGAAGTAAGTTTTGCTACTGCATCAACCTCACTGTCATTAACTTTTACTGATGGCGGGCAGAGGGGTTATATTGATATTGAAGACGGTGCCTCAATATCTGTCAATGGACTGGTTTATATTTTTGGAGGATATGAAAATCATACTGCAGGAGCACCTTATCTCTGGACTTATGACCTTGCAGCCGATACCTGGACCCAGAAAACCAATGCACCAATTGGCCGTACTGAAGTTCCGTTAGCATACAACTCAAGTGATGGCAAGATATACACCTTTGGAGGCAATATTGCGGGTGACGATTACAATAACCTGCATAGGTACAATATTGCAACTGACACTTGGGAATTGGTTGTATGGCCGGTTCCCGGAATTTCTGAAAGAAGATCCTGTTCACTTGGAATACTGAACGATAAAGTCTATATCATCGGAGGTTGGGAAGACAGCCCGGGTTATTTAACCGATAGTTATTGTTATGATTTAAACACTGGTATAACTACTTCGATATCACCATTACCTAACCCCACAGCTTGGGGCAGAATGTTCTGCCAGGTTGGAAATTATATTTACATCGCCGGGGGCAATAATGATTCCGGAACAGTAAAATACCTTCAAAGGTATGATATGTCTACTGATACATGGGTCCAACTGGCTGAGATGCCTGAGGCAAGGGCTTCAGCCTCACCGTTACTCTATTATAACAACTCATTATGGATTCTTTCCGGCGGAAATCAAACAACCTGTCTGCGATATGATATCAGCACAGACTCCTGGTCAACCTATTCATCAAATATCATAGCAAGATCAAACCACTGGGCCGGAGTTTCCACGACCGGTAAATCAATGGTGTGGGGGCCGGATAATACAACAACACAAGTTTGTCAATTACCATAAGCAACAAGTATGAAACTAAAACTCTCTATAGTTGCAATACTCCTGGTCCCATGGATACATAGCGCTGTTTCTGCCCAGGGCATCCTCATACGCCAGGGAAGTTACCTGAAAGTACCGGCTGGAAATATGATACACGAGCCGGATAATATCATCACCCAGGATAACTGCGGGTTGCATGCGCATGGTGTTGTGAAAATCCATGGCAACCTTAAAAATGAAGACGTGACGCCGGCCTGTATCGATACCGGGAAAGTTGTTTTTGAGGGAACAACAAGGGAAAAAATCAGCGGGGTGATCATTTTCGACAGCCTGGTGATTAATAATAACAACGGTGTATCGCTTTATAACGATGTGCTGGTAAATAAAAAACTTTCACTTATCAGCGGGAAAATTTTCCTTGGAAATAATAATCTTCTTATCGGGCCATCCGCTTTCATTAACGGGAACCTGAATTCTGCCAACATGATAGTTGCCACGGGCAGCGGTAAGTTGCAAAAACAATTTATATCAGCTGGCAGTTTTACTTTTCCGGTGGGCGATACGAACGGGGTTTCAGAGTATTCACCGGTCGCCCTGAACTTCACGAACGGTCTGTTCGGGGCAGGGAATTGGGCCGGGGTGAACCTGGTCAATGCCAAATACCCCGATCCGAATATCCAGAACGATTACCTGAACAGGTACTGGAATATAAGCTCAAATAATATCTCCGCATTTTCATGCAATGCTCAGTTTAATTATTTGCCGGTGGATGTTGTTGGGACAGAATCGAAACTTTATTGCCTGAGGACAAGCCCCCCGCCCAATACAGCATTTAACCCGGCGGATACAGTCAATCATATCTTTACTGCAACAGGTCTTAACAGTTTTGGCAGTTTCACAGGAGGCGGCCCTCCCTGCTATAACTTCCAGCTCAATGCTGCTGTTGTCTCCAATGTAAGCTGCTTCGGGGGATCCAATGGTGCCGCAATTGCCAATATCAGCGGGGCGAGCGGCAATGTAACCTATCAATGGTCGACCAACCCGGTCCAGACTACCAAGGTTGCAGTCAACCTTATCGCGGGAACCTATACAGTTATTGCCACCGATGCCCTGGGCTGTTCAAAACAGTCTTCAGTGACCATTAACCAACCACCTCAGTGGTGGCCAGGGCTTAGCGGCCCAACAACTGCCTGTGCCAATTCAACAGGTAATTTTTATCTTACTGAGGCAGGAATGTCGAACTACCAGTGGCTGGTGTCTTCAGGAGGAATAATCATATCGGGTGCAGGTACTAATTCCATTAATGTGCTCTGGATCACTGCCGGTCCTCAAACTGTCAATGTAATTTATACCAATATGTCCGGGTGTACAGCTTTTGCCCCGGCTATACTTAATGTGATTATTTACCCGCGTCCGGAACCAACGATAACCGGTCCGGATTCCGCCTGCCTGGGTACTATAAATAATCTCTATGTTACCCAACCCTGGATGAGCGCATACAACTGGACTCTTTCACCCGGTGGAAGCATAGTGCTGGGACAGGGTACCAACATGATCAGGGTGGCATGGAATTCATCCGGACCACAATGGGTAAAAGTAACATATACCAGTCCCAATGGATGCGCTGCAGCCTTGCCGGGTATCCTTAACGTTACGGTAAATACTGTCCCAGGTCCAGCCGGACCGATTTCGGGCAGGAAAGTGGTATGCCAGGGACAGGTGGGTGTTAAATACTCTGTTGCTGAAATCATCGGTGCTAAAGGGTATGCCTGGTCTTTGCCTCCCGGGGCATTTATAGCGGGTGGCACAAACACCGACAGCATCACCGTGAACTTCTCAGCCTCCGCCCAATCGGGATTTATCCAGGTCCATGGCACCAATAATTGCGGATATGGTTCTGATTCTCCTCCCCTTCATATCACGGTTTCAGGAACCCCTCCAAAGCCACTGATCGGAGGAATTACGAGCAAACCTGTGACCTTAAGTGACACGTTGTTCAGCAGTGCCCCCGGGGGAAATCAATGGTTTCGGGATGAGATCCTCCTGTCAGGTGATACGAACAGGTTCATTGTTGCACATCTGTCAGGGGAATATTACTGCATTGTAACAACCGGGGTCTGCAGTTCCGATTCATCAAATCATGTCATCATAGGAAGTACCGGGATCAGTGAAGATGAAAATTCACAATTTGTAGTATATCCCGTGCCCAATGACGGACATTTCAAGGCATCAATCGTGGTACCGGGGATAGAAACCTTCGACATCTCGGTTTATAATTACCTGGGACTTATAATCTATCGTCATGTAAACGTGGTAGTTAACAAGAAACTAGAACATTCAATCGATGTGAGTTTCGCACCGAACGGGATGTATATGGTGCAATTCAGGAATCACCGGCTGAATGTCATCAGGAATATCCTTGTGATCCCATGAGAATCTGCTCCTGGGGCCACAGCATTGTGTTGCTATGCCGACAACTCAACATTTTTTACCGATTAAATTTTCAATCTCCTCGCTGCAGCTGAATTAATTTTCATTAAACCTCTTGTTTTCCCAAAAAAACTTTATATTTGCAACCCCATTCCGGGCAACATCGAAAATCTTCAGTATTAATAATATATAACCAATAATCGTAATTAACATGACAAAAGCAGAAATTGTAGCAGAAATTGCTAACAAGACCGGAATCGAGAAGGTCGCTGTCCAGGCTTCCGTTGAAGCCTTCATGGAAACCATTAAGAATTCAATGGTAAATGGCCAGAATGTTTACCTGAGGGGTTTCGGCAGTTTCATTATTAAGAAACGTGCCGAGAAGACGGGAAGAAATATTTCAAAGAATACTACCCTGATCATTCCCGCTCACAATATTCCTGCATTCAAACCAGCCAAGACTTTCGTGAATAAGGTTAAGAATCACGTCAGGGTTAAGTAAGCAAATTTATAAACAGGATTATGCCGAGCGGAAAGAAGCGTAAGAGACATAAAATGGCGACACACAAGCGTAAAAAACGCTTGCGTAAGAACCGGCACAAGAAGAAGTAACTCATGCATCTCGCATGAGCCTTCCCTGCTACAATTCCTATGTTCATTACAACTCCCGGATCTCATCCGGACTTTGTGATCAATCTATTTACTAAGTGAACAAGGAACTCATCATCAACTCGACTTCATCGGAAGTCGAAATCGCCCTTCTGGAAGACAAATTTCTCGTCGAACTTAATAAGGAAAAGTCGAACAACGAGTATTCCGTAGGTGATATCTATTTGGGGCGGATCAAAAAGATCATGCCAGGGTTAAACGCTGCATTCGTGGATGTAGGGTATGAGAAGGATGCATTCCTTCACTACCTCGACCTCGGTCCGCAGGTTCAATCCCTCCTTAAATACATTCGCCAGGCACAGTCGGGCACAGGCCAGAACCTCAACATCGGCGATTTCGCCTTTGAACCCGAGATCGTAAAGACCGGGAGAATCAATCATGTACTGAAATCCGGTCAGAATATCCTGATCCAGATCGCAAAGGAGCCTATCTCAACCAAAGGCCCGAGGGTCTCTTCGGAACTTGCTTTCGCAGGAAGGTACCTCGTACTGATCCCGTTCTCCGACAAAATCTCTGTTTCTCAAAAAATTAAGTCTGCGGAAGAGCGTAACCGTTTAAAACGGCTCATTACCAGCATCAAGCCGCGAAACTGCGGGGTGATTATCCGCACCGTTGCAGAGAATAAACTGGTAGCCGACCTGGATGCCGACCTCAGGGCTTTGTACAAGCGATGGGAGACGATCAGCCAGAAACTCGGTGCTGCCAAACCCCCGATGAAGATCATCGGTGAGATAGACCGCACTTCGGCCATCCTCAGGGATGCACTGAACGAATCCTTTAATAATATCGTGGTAAACGATGCCACACTGTTCGAGGAGATCAAAGCTTATATCGGTAAAATTTTCCCTGACAAGATAGGGATAGTCAAGCTTCATACGGGCAAAGTCCCGATTTTCGAGGCTTACGGCATCGACAAGCAGATCAAGGGGACTTTCGGCAAGACGGTCACCATCAAAAGCGGGACCTACCTGGTAATAGAGCATACCGAAGCCCTTCATGTGATTGACATCAACAGCGGGCACCGGGTGAACCAGGACCAGAACCAGGAGATGAACGCCCTGGAGACCAACCTTGAAGCTGCAGCCGAAGTGGCGCGCCAGCTCAGGCTTCGCGATATGGGCGGCATTATCGTGATCGATTTCATCGATATGACCCTGGGCCAGAACAGGCGTAAGCTTTACGATAAACTCAGGGAGGAAATGAAACGCGACCGTGCAAAGCACAGTATACTTCCCCCGAGCAAGTTCGGACTGGTGCAGATCACCCGCCAGAGGGTAAGGCCCGAAATGAATGTGCAGATCCTCGAGAGATGCCCCACCTGCGACGGCAGCGGGGAAATACGGCCAAGCATACTGCTTACCGACGAGATCGAGAACAACCTCAGTTACCTGGTCCGCGAACAGAACGAGAAGGACCTCACCCTGATAGTTCATCCTTTTACCCATGCCTTCCTTACCAAAGGATTCTTTACCAATGAACTGTCGAAGTGGAAAAAGAAATATAAGGTTAAACTGAAACTCGAACACCAGAACTCATACCATTTCCTCGAATACCATTTCTATAATATGAATGGGGACGAGATTAAAATGTAAGACGTGATGAAGGACGTGACGAAGTTCGTGAAGAAGGTCGTAATGAAGTTCGGTTTTCTTCACGTTTTACCCTCACGGTTTACCGTTACGAATTACTTTCACGATCTATCCTCACGACTTTCCTAACGTTATAACCCATGCAAACTGTAGTCAGCGGAATACGGCCCACAGGGAACCTGCACTTAGGCAATTACTTCGGCGCTCTGAAGAACTTCGTCAGGATGCAGCAGGAGAACAATTGCTATTTCTTCATTGCCGATTATCATTCCCTCACCACCCATCCCACGCCTGCCGACCTTCACGGGAACGTCAAAACCGTATTGGCCGAATTCCTTGCCGCGGGGCTCGACCCTGAGAAAGCCACGGTGTACGTCCAAAGTGACCTCCCCGAAACAGCAGAACTTTACCTGCTTCTTAACATGAATGCTTATGTGGGTGAGCTGGAACGCTGCACATCGTTTAAGGAAAAGATCCGTACCCAGCCCGATAATGTCAATGCCGGCCTGCTTACCTATCCTACTTTGATGGCTGCGGATATCATTATCCATAGGGCTCATAAAGTTCCCGTTGGCAAGGACCAGGAACAGCACCTCGAAATGACAAGGACCTTTGCCAACCGCTTCAACCGCATTTACAAGGTGGAGTATTTTCCTGAGCCACAGGCCTATAACTTCGGCGAAGAACTTGTAAAAATACCCGGTCTTGACGGCTCGATGAAGATGTCGAAGTCCGACAACGAAAGTTCAGCGATCTTTTTAGCTGACGCCCCGGAAGTCATCCGCAAGAAAGTCATGAGGGCAACCACGGATACCGGCCCCACTGAACCCGATTCGCCCAAGGCACAGGCTGTTCAGAACCTGTTCACCCTGCTTGAGGATTTTTCCTCAAAAGAAACTTACGAGCATTTCGACAGCCTTTACAGGACCTGCCAGATCCGTTACGGGGACCTTAAGAAGCAGCTGGCCGAAGACATTATCAAATTCACGACCCCCATACGCGAAGAAATCCTCAGGATCTCATCCGACGAGGCCTATATCAGCAAAGTCGCGAAAGTGGGAGCCGAAAAAGCACGTCACAGCGCCTCGCAAACCATCAAAGAAGTCAGAGAGATTATCGGGTTCAGGAGCTTTTGAATACTCGAATAATAGAATAACGAATAACGAATTTTGAATTAAATTCTGAATTCAGAATTCGAGTATTCGAGTATTCGAGTATTCGTTTTTTTAAATTTTCGGAAGGCTCACACAGAACTTGCTGCCTTTCCCCACTTCGCTTTCAGCCCAGATCTTACCGCCGTGCTTATCGGTTAGTTCTTTGCACAGGATAAGTCCGAGGCCGGTTCCTTTTTCATTGGCCGTGCCGGAAGTCCTCACCTGCTGATCGATGCGGAAAAGCTTTTCCAGGTTTTCCCGGGGTATTCCTATCCCGGTATCGGTAACGCAGATCTTTATCATCTCTCTTTGCTCAGCTTCCTCTTTATGGTTCTCGGCAAAGACCCTGATCTGACCTCCCTCGGGAGTGAATTTGATGGCATTTGAGATGAGGTTTCGGATGACGGTCCTCACCATCTGCTCATCAGCCAGGACAACAGTGCCGAAATTCACCGCTGTGAACATCTTGATCTGCTTTCTCTCGGCCTGGTCCCTGAGGAGGATGACCATATCGTTGGTAACCACGCTCAGATCGACAGGGAAGGGATTGAAAGTCTGCCTCCCTGTCTGGGCAAGTGACCAGGCCAGGAGGTTTTCGAGAAGTTTAAACGTATTCTGGGCCGATGAATGGATGTTGCGGACAAAATGCTGGCGCTCGTCTTCTGTAAAATCGTCCCACTCTCTCGTAAGTATATCCGAAAAACCAAGTATCGCATTGAACGGGCCTTTAAGGTCGTGCGACACGATGGAAAAGAATTTATCCTTTGAGTTGTTCAGTTCCTGGAGTTCTTCAGTATATTTCCTGATCTTCTGCTCCACATCTTTCTCCCTTGTCACATCCCGGGCAGTGCCGACCGTTCCTATCATTTTACCGGCCTCATCAAAAATAGGCGCCTTATAAACGTCGAAAATCATGTACCTCCCTTTCGCAAAACCGGACTCTTCGAATTTCCCGGCTTTCTGGGTCTTCATGATGATATCATCTGAATCACTGCAGCGTTCCCCGAATGTGAACCATTTTGAATCCTCCGGATGGCTTTCCTTTTCCCTTTTTGCGAAAAACACATCGGTCCTGCCAATCGCTTCTTCCGAATTCGATGTATTCAAAAGGGTCTCCCTGTGAGAGCGGTTGGTGAACATATATCTCTTTTCCAGGTCTTTGGCCCATAAAAGATCCGGCATATTGTCGGCCATCAGCTGAAATAAATGAGTCAGAGCCTGGTATTTGTTGTCGCTGTCCTGGAGTTTCAGGTATTCGTTCAGCCTCGACTCTTCCATGCCGACGGCAGAAGCAACCATGGTATGTATCAGTTTATCTGCTTCGTCGGGGTTGAAATCCTGAGAAAAAACCGCACAGAGCGATCCAATGGTCTTGTTCCCGTAACTCACAGGATAACCCATATAAGTCTTCAGTCTGTATTTCTTAACGTTAGGATCCGTAGCAAAATAAGAAGTCGACGGGAGGTCTCTTACGAGGAACATTTCCTTTGACTCCCTTACGATGACATCATAGCAAAGATGGCCCTCTGCCTTATCCCTTGTTATATAATCGGATGACACACCCCATTTACCAATGCTTGTGAGCATGTCCCCTTCAAGCCGGTTGTAAATTGCAGCATCAGCCCCCACGATCTCCGCAAAAGCTCTTGTCATCTCCTGGATATTCTGAAGTGAATCGGAAGTGAAATTCAGAAGGCAATGGCTGAATTTCTGCAGCTGCCTGTTGGCTTTATTTTTTTTACTGACGTTGCGCACCATAACCTGCAGGTAGGTTTTACCTTCAAGCAAAACCGGGTTCAGGTTTACTTCAGCGTCAAACTCAATCCCGTCGAGACGTTTATTCACCCAGTCGAAGGTAAGGGCCTGTCCGCTGAGAGCCAGGTTTATTTTTTCAATGGCTTTATCCATGGACTTTTGGCCGTCGGGCTGAAATTCGGGAGAAAAGAGATAAGGGCTCTTACCCAAAATATCCTCACGACTGCAGCCAAACGTCTCAAGGGTTTTGGGATTGCAGTCAATATAGATATCCTTGTCCATCAGGAAAATAGAGTCATGGGCCGATTCAAAGATCAAACGATAGCGGGATTCTTTTTGCCTTAGTTCTTCTTCTATCCGCTTGCGTTCCGAAATATCCCTTAATACTGCACCTAGGTTTACTCCGTTTTCAGTCTTCAGAAGGAAAGCCGTTTGAAGTACTGTTTTAATTTCTCCATTGCTGGTCAGGATCCTACCCTCAAATGCATTTTCGATGAGCGGGTGGTTGCCTTTCACGGCCTGCTCCAGCGAAGTTTTTAAATATTGCAGGGTTTCAGGAGTTTTTTTCCCGGGTAAAACCAGCTCGAACATCACCTGGTAATGGTCACGGCCCAGTACATTTTCCCGTTTAAGGCCCGAAATCTCTTCCAGGGCTTTATTCCAGATAATTATCTTGCCTTCGCCGTTGATCAGCATGAAGCCTTCCGAGAAATGTTCAATGATATCCAGGTTATTAATAACCTCTTCAGGCTTCATATTGTTAACCGATTAACAGAATATGCAAAGTTATAAATAATCAGCGGATTTGAAGATGTTGATCTTTGCAGGCTGAGAATGGTTGCCTACCTTTGTTTTTCATAATGAATTTTTATGAAACATCTGAAACTTCGGCTTGTTTTGCTGTCTCTTTCTTCCGGATTGCTGCTTACCTTAGCCTGGCCCGAAAGAGGATTTCCTGCTTTATTGTTCATTGGTTTTGTTCCCTTACTGCGGATGGAGGAGCTCATCAGCGCCAACCGGGAGCGATTTAACCGGTTTTCGGTGTTTTTCTGGTCCTATCCCGGTTTCCTCCTGTGGAATGCCCTCACTACCTGGTGGATAGTAAACTCAACCGGTGAAGGGGCAATATTGGCTGTAGTCCTTAATGCCATGTTCATGTCAATCATCCTCGCCTTTTTCAGCGGCACCAAAAGAAGGCTGAACAGCAAGCCTGCAGCTTATCTGGCCCTGGTCTGCTACTGGGTCATGTTCGAATACCTGCACCTGAACTGGGACCTCAACTGGCCCTGGCTGAATCTTGGCAATGGCTTTTCTTCCTACTATAAGTGGGTGCAATGGTATGAATACACCGGGGCATTTGGGGGAACTGTCTGGGTGCTGGTGGTGAATGTTCTGATATTCTCTTTATTTAAAAGCGAAAAGCGAAAAGCGAAAAGCGAAAAAACAGAAAATAGCGAAAAGCGAAAAGCGAAAAGCGAAATAAAAGAATCCAGAACAGTTACAATTTCGCCATTTCGCTATTTCGCCATTTCGCTATTTATCCTCCTGCCTATCCTTCTCTCCTACCTGATGTATTTCTCCTACCACGAAAAGTCCCGGCCGGTAAACGCAGTCATCGTGCAGCCCAATATCGATCCGTATTCCGAACAATACAGCCTTCCTCCTATGCAGGTCGTGGGCAGGATCATGAACCTTGCCGGCCCGGCCATCGATTCATCAACGAATTTACTGGTCACTCCCGAATCGGCCCTGCAGCAGGAGATGTGGGAGAACCAAATAGAGACTTTCGAAAGCGTCTTATTGGTCAGGCAGATCATCACAAAGTATCCCAACCTGAATATCATTGTAGGAGGTTCAACGTATTATGCTTTTAAACCGGGAGAAAAAATTCCGCATACAGCAAGGAAGTTTACCCAGGAAAACGCATGGTACAACAGGTACAACACAGCTATCATGGTAAGCCGCTATCCGACTTTACAATTTTATCATAAATCAAAACTCACTCCGGGTGTAGAGGTCCTGCCGTCGTATGGCCCTTTCGGATGGCTTGAGAAATTTGCCATCAACCTCGGCGGGATAGTCGGAAGTCTCGGGACAGACTCGGTTCGTAAGGTCTATAAGGTTATCGATATACCTCCCGTGGCTGCATGTATCTGCTATGAATCAATTTTCGGGGAGTTCTTCAGCCAATTCGTAAAGAACGGGGCCGAGGTCATGTGCATCATCACCAACGACGGATGGTGGGGTAACACGGCGGGCCACCGCCAGCATTATGCTTTTGCCCACCTCCGTGCGATAGAGACCAGGCGAAGCATACTGCGTTCGGCCAATACCGGGATCTCCGCTGTTATCGACCAGCGCGGCGATGCGCATGATCAAACGAAGTACTGGGTGCCGGCCGTGATTAAAGCTACAGTGAATGCAAACGACAAGATGACGTTCTATACTTTGCATGGAGATTATATCGCAAGGTGGTTTTCCTGGCTTGGGGCATTGCTGTACTTCGGCTCTCTGGCGATGTGGATTACAAGAAAACGTATTAAGAAATCCTGAGCTTGTTTATCTTAAATTTGCTTTCCAACAATAAAAGAGACCAAATGAAATATCTCCTGCTTGCAGTCATCCCATTCATTTTTGCATCTTGCAATAATCCTTCACAGAAAAGCCAGGGGGGGGCAGCAGATTCTGCAGCTGCGCAAACCGCAAGGGTTGTTGTTCCTCAATTCAACAAGGACTCGGCCTATACATTTGTGGTGGCCCAGCTGGCTTTCGGGCCGCGTGTTCCTGAATCGCCCGCTCATGAAAAATGCGCTGAATATATAACTGCAAAGATGAAATCGTGGTGCAAGGATGTCATCGTTCAGAAATGCAGGATGGAGGCGTATAACGGAAAAATGCTTGAAGGAAAAAACATCATCGCCTCCTGGAAACCTGAACTGAAAAACCGTATCATCCTTTGCACGCATTGGGAGTCAAGGCCGTGGGCCGACCATGATCCTGATCCGAAGAACTGGCGCAAACCGGTCGAAGCAGCTAACGACGGGGCCAGCGGGGTAGCGGTACTGATGGAGGTCGCAAGGCAGTTCAGCATGAAAGAGCCGTCTATTGGTGTTGACCTTGTGCTTTTTGATCTCGAAGATTACGGTCCTCCCCAGGATTCAAAGATCAGTGACGAAAAATGGTGGGGCCTTGGATCACAATATTGGGCCCAGAACCCTCATAAACAGGGTTATTCAGCAAGATACGGGATACTTCTCGACATGGTCGGGGCGCCCGGCGCAACCTTTATGCTCGAAGGATTCTCCCAGCAGTATGCCGCTGATGTCCAGAAAAAAGTCTGGGACGATGCGAACCGTATAGGTTTTTCATCCTACTTCCTATATGAAAAAGGCGGACTGGTTACCGACGACCATATCTTTATGATGAAATACCTCAACATTCCTGTTGTCGATCTGATCCATCTCGACAAAACCACCGAATCGGGGTTTTATCCTTACTGGCATACCACCCACGACAACCTCGCATCCATAGACGCGAATACCCTCAAAGCCGTCGGACAAACGATGCTTACTGTTGCATACGAGGAGCAGTAATAGCTTGCATATCACACCGTCGCTACGGTGCGGCGGAGCGATATGATGATAGGCTCCTCTATTATTGTCCAGGCTCCTGGCACCTGATGCGACTTGTGTGATATGCTGCGCTCTCGACAACTGATGCAGCTTTTGCAATATGCTTCGCTGAATATAAAGTGCAGGCTCAGGCTACAGCAACTCATTCGCGAGATTCGCAAGGTCGGAGCGCTCTCCCTTTTCAAGTTTGATGTGAGCATACAACTCGTGATGCTTTATCTTGTCGATAAGCGTCGACAGCCCGTTCGACTGCGCATCCAGGTATGGCGTATCGATCTGGTGGATATCGCCCGTGAAAATGATCTTGGTGTTTTCCCCGGCCCTCGTGATGATCGTCTTGATCTCGTGAGGCGTGAGGTTCTGGGCTTCATCCACGATAAAACAAACGTTGGCGATGCTGCGGCCGCGGATATATGCCAGTGGCGTGATCACAAGCTTCTCATTCTCAACCGCTTCCTGTATCACCTTGTATTCCTTGTCCTTCTCGTTATACTGGTTCTTGATGAAGTTAAGGTTATCCCATAACGGCTGCATGTAAGGATCGAGCTTCGATTTGATGTCGCCGGGCAGGTAACCGATATCCTTGTTACTCAGGGGAACAATGGGCCGTGCAAGGTAGATTTGTTTGAAATTCTTTTTCTGTTCAAGAGCTCCCGAGAGCGCCAGCAATGTCTTGCCTGTGCCTGCTATCCCCTGCAGGGTCACCAGTTTGACATCGGGATTCAGGATGGCATGAAAAGCAAATACCTGCTCTGCATTGCGCGGGGTGATCTTAAAACATGAATGCTTCTCTATCTTTTCTATCCTTTCGGTAGCCGCATTATAAAAAGCAAGCACCGAACTCTTCCCGTTCTTCAGAATGAAGTAATGATTCGGGATGGGGTTCTTGATCCCGATATCCTCGGGCAGGCAGAAGCCGGTCTCGTACATCAGGTCGATGATGGTCTTGTCGAGGCCCTCAACCGTCGTTTTCCCTCCATACAGTCCTTCCACATCCTTGACCTTTCCTGTAAGGAAGTCGTCAGCAGCAATATTCAATGCCTTGGCTTTCAGCCGCAGGTTGATATCCTTTGAAACCAGGACCACCTTTTTGCCGGGGTTCTCCTGCATCATCATCAGGGCAGCATTGAGTATCCAGTGGTCGGGCTTGTTCTCGCCGAAAACTTTATTACTGTCAAGATCGCTGTGCTCGTTCATCACGACTTTGAACTTCCCTCCTTTAGAACCGCCCAGAGAGATCCATTTGGTTAGCGTTGACCGGGCCGAAAGTTTATCCATGATGCGGATGAACTCCCTGGCTTCATAATTTATAGTGTCGTTGCCTTTCTTGAAGTCGTCAAGTTCTTCGAGCACGGTGATGGGTATAGCCACATCATTGTCTTCAAAACTGTTGATCGCGTCATGGTTATAAAGGATAACCGAGGTATCCAACACGAAGATCTTCTTTTCTGCAGGTTTCTTTTTTATCATAGAGTTTTTTTGACCAGCATAAAAGTAGATGTTTAAATATGTAAAAACGACATCCGCCCAAAGAAAATATAAACAAGATTTTGTTGGGAAATTTTTTATGCCTCTTTCTCGTATCTTTGCTGAAAACCCTTATTTTGACTGATAATAAATTATTCCTTCTTGATGCAATGGCCCTGATTTACCGGGCTTACTACGCTTTCAAGAATAATCCCAGGGTGAATTCCAAGGGCGTCAATACATCGGCTGCCTTCGGTTTTGCCAACACTCTTTTTGATATACTGCGCAAGGAACAGCCCACTCATATAGGTGTTGCCTTCGACACGATCGCACCTACCGTTCGCCACGAAGGTTACGAATTTTACAAAGCACATCGCCAGGAAACTCCCGAAGATATTATTTCATCAATTCCTCTTATTCACGAACTGCTTCATGCATTTAACATTCCTGTTCTGTTTGTGGATGGCTTTGAGGCGGATGATGTGATAGGCACCCTCTCCAAGCAGGCTGAAGCTGCGGGGTGGACCACTTATATGATGACTTCGGATAAGGACTTCGGTCAGCTCGTAAGCGCTACCACCTTAATCTACAAACCGGGCAAATTCGGAGGTGATGTCGAAATCCTCGGGGTGAAGGAAGTGTGTGAGAAATTCGGGATCAGCAATCCTCTCCAGGTCATCGATATGCTGGGCTTATGGGGTGATGCTGCGGATAACATCCCGGGTATCCCCGGCGTGGGAGAAGTCACGGCCCGCAAGCTTCTGGCTGAATTCGGATCTGTTGAGAACCTGGTGGAGCATCCCGAAAAAGTCGCCAACGAAAAGCTTCGCCAGAAAGTCATTGAGTTCAAAGATCAGGCCCTGATGTCGAAAAGCCTGGCAACCATAATCCTCGACGTCCCTATTGCATTTGACCCTTCGAAACTTGTTGTTGATCAACCCGACCAGGAACGGCTGAAACGTTTGTTTGATGAATTGGAATTTCGTGCGCTGGGGGAGAGGGTGTTTAAGTGGGCAGCCTCTTTAAATAGCGAAAAGCGAAAAGCGAAAAGCGAAACTGAAGAAAATAGCGAAAAGCGAGTAGCGTTCGCCGGAGGCGAAATGAGCACGCAAAAGAAATTAAAGATTGGTGCGAATAAAAGCGAAATAAAAGAAAACGATCTTTTTTCCGATTTAGAATCACCGGTAACCAGCATAGAAACTACCCCAGATGAAATTTCGCCATTTCGCCATTTCGCCATTTCGCCTTCTGACACTTCGCCTTCAGATAATTCACTGTCCACCATCTCCGACACCCCCCACACCTATTTTCTGGTCAACACGCCTGAGGCCCGCCGCTCCCTCATCCGCAGTCTTAAAGAAAGTAAAACATTCTGTTTTGATACGGAGACCACCGGCATTGACCCAAACAATTGCGAGCTTGTGGGGATGTCGTTTTCGGTGAAGCCGCATGAGGCCTGGTATGTGCCGCTTCCCGAGAATTACCATGAAGCCGAACTGATCGTTCATGAATTCAGGGATGTGCTTGAGGATACTGCGATTGAAAAGGTCGGACAGAATATGAAATTCGATATCGCCATCCTCAAATGGTACGATGTGAACGTGAACACCCCCATGTTCGACACCATGCTGGCACATTACCTGATACAGCCGGACATGAGGCATAATATGGACCTTCTTTCGGAGATCTACCTGAAATACAAGCCTGTATCCATCGAAACCCTGATCGGGAAGAAAGGTTCGGGTCAGCTAAGCATGCGAACCGTCGATACCGAGACAGTAAAGGAATATGCAGCTGAGGATGCCGATGTGACGCTTCAGCTGAAGCATGTGTTCGAGCCAATGCTGGCCGAAAGCGATACTCGCAAACTCTTCGATGAGATAGAGATCCCGCTGATACCGGTGCTTGCTTCCATGGAGAAAGAGGGTGTCCGAATCGATTCTTCGGTACTGAACGAGTATTCGGGGGAGCTTGAAAAAGAAGTGAGTAAAATCCAGGAGGAGATATTTCAACAGGCCGGCACTACGTTCAACATCTCATCTCCGAAACAGCTGGGCGATATTCTTTATGAAAAGCTGAAGATCGTTGAAAAGCCAAAACAGACCAAGACCAAGCAGAATTCCACGAGTGAGGATGTGCTTGCCAAACTTGAGGCAAAGCATCCCATCATCAGCAAAATACTTGAATTCAGGTCACTCACGAAGCTTAAGTCTACGTATGTGGATGTGCTTCCGGGGCTGGTCAGTCCGCGCGACAACCGTATACATACTTCCTATAACCAGGCTGTTGCGGCTACCGGCAGGCTTAGCTCCAACAACCCCAACCTTCAGAATATCCCCATCCGTACCGAGAAAGGCAGGGAGATACGCAAGGCGTTTGTGCCCAGGAATGAAAATTATACCTTGCTAAGCGCCGACTATTCGCAGATTGAGTTGAGGATCATTGCTTCGATGAGCGGGGATAAAAATATGATAGCGGCATTTAAGAACGGGGAGGATATCCACCAGGCTACGGCTGCTAAGATCTACGGGGCAGAGCCATCCGAAGTCACAAAAGATATGAGAAGGAATGCCAAAATGGTCAACTTCGGGATTATCTACGGCATTTCTTCTTTCGGTTTATCGGAGAGGTCGGGGATGTCGCGCAAGGAAGCTTCGGACGTGATAAAGCAATACTTTGAACAGTATCCCGGCATCAGGGAGTATATGGATAATACCATTGCTTTTGCCAGGGCGAACGGCTTCGCGGAAACCCTGATGAAACGCAGGCGTTACCTGAGGGATATCAATTCGGGGAATGCCAATGTGAGGGGTTTTGCCGAGAGGAACGCCATCAATGCACCGGTTCAGGGCACTGCTGCGGATATGATCAAGATCGCGATGATCAGGATCTTTGATGAGTTTGAAAAGCGGAAACTGAGGTCAAGGATGATCCTCCAGGTGCATGACGAACTGGTTTTTGATGTACATTTACCTGAAATTGACGACGTTAAAATGATAGTTGCCGATGGGATGAAAAATGCGATGCCACTCGACGTGCCGGTGGAGATTGATATGAATACCGGGGCGAACTGGCTGCTGGCGCATTGATAAAAGCGAAAAGCGAAATGGCGAAATGGCGAAATTGTTTTAAGCGAAGCATTTTGCATAAGCGGCATCAGGTGTAAGGAGCGAACGAAATATGGTATTTGTTCTGGTAAAGGGATTGCGTGAGCGACGCAAACACCGTAGCCGCGATGCAAAGATGCAAGCGTAATACTATTTTTGACAGGAACAAAAATTAAACACATGAACTACACTACCGACAAGCGCACAGTCATGACCCTCGACGCAGGGGGCACCAACCTGGTTTTCTCAGCGGTACAGTCAGCAAAGGAAGTCGTTGACGCTATCACGCTTCCTTCCAAGGCGAATTCCCTGGAAGATATCCTGAGGACCATTATTAAAGGCTTCCAGCTGGTGCAGAGCCATCTGCACGAAAAAGCGTCGGCTATCTGTTTTGCCTTTCCCGGGCCTGCCGATTATGAAAGCGGGATCATAGGCGACCTTCAGAACCTGCCTTTCTTCAGGGGAGGAGTGGCGCTGGGGCCCATGCTGCAGGAACAGTTCGGGATCCCGGTATTCATCCTGAACGACGGTGACCTGTTTGCTTATGGTGAAGCGATGTTCGGACTTCTGCCAACGATCAATGCAAAGCTGCGTTTGTCGGGAAATCCTAAAGAATACAGGAACCTGCTTGGTGTCACTTTCGGGACAGGTTTCGGGGGTGGGATAGTGACGCGGCACGGGCTTCTTTTTGGCGATAATTCAGCAGGAGGCGAGATCAACCGCTCGCGTAACCGTACCTTTAAAAACTGGGATGCTGAGGAAAGTGTCAGTATCAGGGGACTTAAACGTGAGTTCGCCAATTTTGCAGGCTTGAATACCGGCTCGGTTCCTGAACCAAAGGAGATCTGCGCCATAGGGCTGGGGCAAAAACCTGGCAATAAGGATGCTGCGATCGATGCATTCAGGGCTTTTGCAGTGGATGCCGCCGATACCATTGCCAATGCGGCCACACTGGTTGACGGACTGGTGGTCATAGGGGGCGGACTGTCGGGCGCTTATCCCTTGTTCCTTCCGAAACTGGTCGAGGAAATGAACCTGCCGTTTGCTACTATGAGCGGGCACCCCCTCCCGAGACTCGAAGTAGAAGTTTACAACCTGGAAGATCAGGAAGAATTAAAGAAATTTCTTTACTCCGGCTCGGGCAGGATACAGGTGCCTTTCTCTGAAACAACGGTTCAGTATGACCCCCAAAAGAAGATTGGCGTTGGAATCTCAAAACTGGGCACTTCTGCGGCTGTTTCCCTTGGAGCCTACGCTTTTGCCCTTTCAAAACTTTAATTTCTCCCGGTAAATTTCCCGCTTGCTGCGGAATCCGGGGCCTGGGCTTGCCCCGGAGTTCATACCATTGATCAGGCAGCAGTAAATATTCAGCCGGAAGTTATGAGTGGTCGATCTCCTAACATAGAATTCGAGTAAAGTTTGATTATCAATCTACTAAGACTATTTAAAAATTATATTTTTTTTCGCTAACTGATTTTTCTGATATTTTATCATCTATCTTTGTATAGTGAAAAAAATCTATTCATTTGATTATTAACCAAACAGTATTTATTATGAAAAAAACACTTTTTACTCTTTTATGCTTGATTGCGTTGAGTACTGCTTTTGCCCAGACCACAGTCAGGGATATGGTTGTTCTTGAAGATGCAACCGGAACATGGTGCCAGTATTGCCCCGGAGCAGCTATGGGTTGTGACGACCTGCTCTCAAACGGCAAATTCGTTGCGGTTATCGCTAACCACAATGGTGATTCCTATGCCCAGGCATATTCCAATGCCCGGAACACTATGTACGGCGTGAGTGCTTACCCTTCAGTCGCCTTTGATGCAACAAAAGGATATGTAGGAGGAAACCATACCACTTCTTTGTACAATACGTATGTTCCGATATATGCCAGCCTTATTACCATTCCCAGCCCTTTGAGCATGAGCATGGATGTGACCCATACAGGCCTCGCTTACACAGCTGTTGTTACCGTTACCAAGACTGATCCTATATCATCAACCAGCAACATCCTGTATTTCTTCGTAACCCAGAGCCATATTTCAGCAAACTGGCAGGGTCAGAACCATCTCGAGCATGTCAACCGTTTAATGGTTCCCGATCAGAACGGAACCGCCGTTGACTTCACCTCAGGCGATGTTCAGACCTACACCCTTAACTTTAACCTGGATGCTGCATGGCCTGTTGCAGACTGCGAATTCATCGCTTTCGTACAGGATAAAGATGCAGGCCAGGGAAACCAGTCAGGAACATCAGGCTATCCCTTAAAGAAATATGTGGTCTACCAGACCAGCAAACAGGGCGCCATCAATCTTAACGTAGATTTCACAGCCAACCACGACACCGTCAATCCTAACGATGCTGTTTCTTTCACAAATGGCACAACAGGCGGTTACATCGGTGTACCCGAAACTTTCCAGTGGTATTTCCCCGGAGCAACACCTGCTTCGTCAAACGATACGAATCCTGTGGTGATTTATCCTACAGCCGGAAGTTACGATGTCACCCTCGTCGTAAACAGGGGCGGACAGATTGACTCTGTTACCAAACCTGGTTTCATTTATGTAAACCATGGTGTAGGTGTAAAAGAACAGTCTGCAAGCCAAATCACTGTTTCCCCGAACCCCAGCAATGGAACCTTCAGGCTGACCTTCAACCTTGGCAAATCACTGGTTGCCGACCTCAGCATCACTAACATCAGCGGCAAAACAGTATACAGCGAAAGCAATGTTACTATCGGAAACGATGGAAGCAAAACGATCGAACTGCGCGGCCTGCCTTCAGGAGAGTATTTCCTCAAAGTCAACAGCGGAGATACGAAACTGATCAGGAAAATCGTGATCAACTAAGCTTTAAAGCATAACATTTCAAAGAGACTGCCCTATACCCGGCAGTCTCTTTTTCTTTTATCCCAAACAACTTTTTATTATTTTTTCTGTCATACCACTAAACCTCACTCCTCCTGCTATGAAAAAATCTTTACTTCTTTCCGCAGTCTGTTTTCTCAGCCTTTCCCTCTTCGCCGGAACCCTGGTAAAAACTTACCATTTCGGCAAAGCACTTGTTAAAAGCAACGGTAATTACCAGACCATTTCGTTTGCCAATACCCTCCTTTCGGGTAACGGAGGTGAACCCATGATGCCCTGGGCTTCAGTTTCCCTGCTCCTGCCTCCCGGCGAATCAGCAACATCTATCCATATGCAGGGCTCAGGTTTCGTGGAACTGGAAGGCAAAATCCTGATCCAGCCCCAGCAGGACATCAGCCCGATTTCAAAAGGTGATAACGGGAGGTTCCTGAAGAATGAACCGGTTTACGCCTCCTCCTCGGCCTATCCCCTGGTAAATACCGGGAAGATCACCACTTCATTTATGAACGGATATGCATTTGCGCTCTGTACTTTCACTCCGCTGCTCTATTATCCTTCGCTTCAGAAAGCGGGGTATTATTCAGAGGTAACTATAACCATCACTACCGCGAAATCGGCCAAAGCATCAGAAGCCCTTAAAAACCTATCTCCCTCCGAAAAAGTCATTGCCAGGGTGAGGCAGTTTGCCCAGAACCCGGCTTCATTGGAATTGTATCCTCCTGCAAAAAGCGGGGCGACAGATTACCAGATGCTTATTATTACAGGCCAGTCCTTTGCGTCAGGGTTTGCTGCCCTTACCCATATGTATGATTCGCTTGGGGTGAGTTCGCAGATCTTTACCGTTGAAGATATTTATGCCAACATCACAGGGGTCAACAACCCTGAGAAAGTCAGAAATTTCATCCAGCAGGAATACCAGCAGAACCATATCGAGTATGTCCTGCTCGGAGGGGATGTAAGTGTTGTTCCTTACCGCGGATTTTATTGCTCCGCTTTTTCAGGCGGACAGTATTACACTGATCCTGACATCCCCGCTGATCTTTATTATTCGGGGATGGATGGCAATTATGATGCGAACAATAACGGGATCTATGCTGAACTGGCCGACGATCCTGACCTGTTACCCGAAGTCTCGGTAGGAAGAATGCCTTTTGAAAACGCTACGGAGCAGTCAAACATCATACACAAAACGATCTGGTACAGGTGCCATCAGATACCCGGGGAACAAACCCAGCCCCTGCTTGCCGCCGAATTCATGGACCAGGCTACGATGACCTTCGGGCAGGACTATATTGACCTCCTTGTTGAGGATCATACCGACAATGGTTACTACACCCATGGAATTCCTTCAACTGATAACATAGACCGTCTCTACGATACAATTGTAAACCCGCTTGGTGGGGTTATTTATTACTGGGATCCTGCCGATCTCTATAACAGGATCAGCCAGGGGCCGTCATTCATCTATCATTGCGGGCATGCCAACGCAGATTATGTGATGAAACTTAACAAACAGGATATTACCAATTCGCATTTTTCGGCCATCGACGGGGTAACTCATGATTATACCTTATTATATACTCATGGCTGCGATTGCGGGGCTTTCGATAACAATGACTGTATTGCCGAAAAGATGGTTCTCATTCAGAACTTCCTCGCCGGCGGGATCTTCAATTCAAGGTACGGCTGGTTTGACCAGGGAACGACAGAAGGACCTTCGGCCCACATGAACCGTGAATTTGTAAGCGCCCTTTATAACGATACCATCGCCGACCAGATCCATGAAATGGGTTCGGCCCACCTGATGTCGAAAGTGAAATCTGCACCCTGGGTCACCCTGCCCGATTCCCTGCAGTTCGAACCCGGCGCCCAGCGCTGGTGCCATTACGACTGCAACCTGCTCGGAGATCCCTCTTTATGGGTTTTTACAAAAGATATCGCCGTGGGCATCAATGATATGAAAACAAAAAATACCCTTACAGCATATCCCAATCCATGTGATGGAAAGGTAACTCTTACAAGCGGTTCTGCACTTTCAGCAAAAGCCAGGATAAGCCTTTATAACACCTGGGGCCAGGTGGTGAGAACCTGGGAAAACATGATGCTGTCTGATCCTAAGAACATCACCTTAAACCTTCCTTCAGTAACGCCAGGAGTCTATACCCTTGAAATTGAGAGTACCGACCTGAAAGAAAGGCTTAAATTGATTGTTAGGTAAATCTTTATAAAATCTTTACATTACTGAAAAAATCGTAACTAATCAGTCC
>Ga0208102_1000237_pt1 | contig 23840 bp, 19 predicted proteins | sample CryBogmetaGMA17M_FD_184549 | JGI IMG/M metagenome (GOLD analysis project Ga0208102, IMG submission 184549) | Freshwater microbial communities from Crystal Bog, Wisconsin, USA - MA17M (SPAdes) | ecosystem: Environmental > Aquatic > Freshwater > Lake | place: Crystal Bog, Wisconsin, USA...
CAACAGATAGCAGAACGCTGCCCCGTGGTGATGGTCGGCGTTCCCATGGAAGCGACCGAAGAAGTGATTCGGACGATCGGCCCCCTGATGAAGCGCGATTCGCTTCTCATGGACCTCACCTCGCTGAAGGTTGCCCCCGTCAGAGCCATGCTGGAGAGTTCCATCTCCGAGATCATCGGTCTCCACCCTCTCTTCGGCCCCCGTGTTGCTTCCCTGCGCGGTCAAAATATCGCCCTTTGTCCAGCCCGGGGGGAACGCTGGCTTCCCTGGCTGAAGGCCATCCTGGAGAGCAACGGGGCGATCCTCGTGGAAACCGCCCCGGAGGAACACGATAAAATGATGGCCCTTGTGCAGGCACTTAACCATTTTAATACCCTGATGCTGGGCCTGATCCTGGAGGGGCAGGGTGTATCCATGGAAGATCTGCAGCGGTTTTCCACGCCCCTTTTCCGGGGCAGGCTCGACCATTTAGAACGGATCATTTCCCACCCGGACCTCTACGCTGGCCTCATTGCCGGGAATCCCCGAACGGGCAACCTCCTGAGCTTGTACGAAAGGAATCTTGCAGAACTGCAGGGTTTGATCCGTCAGGGAGATATCAATGCGTTGAAGGAACGAATCGCAGGCATGACAAGCTTTCAGAAACCAGAAAAACGATAAAAAACAGATCATTCGTAAATGAAATTTAGCAAAAAGAAATTAAGAAAGAATCAACATCGGCGTGCTTTAATGTCATCTGCCTGTCAATAACCTCTATCGTGTTGCGATTATATCGATTTTTTATTGAAGTCAATTATATGAGTGGAAGAGTTTTAGTAGCACCTTTGCACCTGTATATCTCGGCCTGTCATGTACAAAGGCGGGAAATATTGACGGACTTAGCAAACCAACCATTCGCTTTTGTGGAAAATTTTTCTACTGTAAAAATATCATATTAATCCCAACGAAGATCGTGGAGATCGGTATCAATATCAACACGTTTAGCATCATTCTCGTAAGACCCCGCAATGGAGCGAAGCATTGCGCTAGTGCGTGGCCATTTAGATTTTGTGGCGTCACTCATCTTTTTGTACTTTTCAGCAAGCCCACGTTCCTGTGCACCGCCGTCATTGAGACCGCGAGAAACAACTCCACGGCTATTGTAAATCTCGTTCTGAATATATCGTTCAATTGTTCCATTGTTTAAGCTTTCAATGAGATTACGCACTGCAACGTGAGGCCACGCCCCATCAGGATCAGCCGGCGCATGAGCGAGCATAAAACCAATCTGCACATCGCAGCCAAATACGTGCTTCGTTTCTGTACATTGCTTACGCGCCGCTTCGACCCAGTCACTAAGTTCTTTTTCGTCAAGCGTGCCATCGGTCTTAACGCCGGGCATGAGATACCAAGAATCTAAGACCTGATTAGCGATTTGCGCTCGTCTTGCGACCATTTCTTTCGCAATATCTCCACGTGACGGATCTGGAGCATGATCATCTCGTTTATAGATGACAGTAATAAGTTGAGCAAAAAACTGGGGGTCATTTTGTAAGGCGCGGTGAAGGGCCATCGGCGAAGATGTGTAGCGCTTTAACTCTTTAAAAAGTTCCGCAAATGGCCATTCCAATGCTGCTATCTCCTCAATTGAGAGCTCATTCCGTTCATAAATTTGGTTAAATACATGGCCTATGTAATAATCATACATTGTTGCATCAACAGCAAACTGTTTATCCTTTGGATCGATCTCTAAGAGCTCCCTAATCAAACGCTGAAGTAAAACGCTTGGCAGAGAAAGTTTTTGATTACCAGCAACTTGAAGGGCAGCGCCTGGCCTCCCGGCATCGAGCAATTTTTCCACCGCAATTGGCGCATCCTCATTTTTATCAGCCCGAGAATGACCGCTCGCTCGTTTCCAATATGCTGTTTCAACGTCCTTGCCGTGTGCGCATACAGCTGACCACGTAACAGATCCCTCGGGTAAAGCAGAATATAGCGACGCACAAGCTTCGGCATTATAATTACCTTGTGACTTTATTCGCTCAATTTGCTGGTCTATCCAACTGGGACCCACAACCTCCACTCTCGCAACCGCATATCCTCCGACAAGCACCGGCATGTCGGTAACGCGCGTTAATATGGCGTCTAAAATAGTATTATCTTCACCCTCATCATGTACGGCCATGGCTATAGAATGGCCCAAAACGTCCTGATACGGAATCGTGCCGGCAAACTCAAGAATTCTCTCCAAGGAAGTATTATCTAGAACTTCACGTGCCGCTTCTCGTTGTGCCTTTCTTACCTCTATATCTCTGGGGTCATGATTCTTCGATTCTCCTTGCGGCAAGCGTGGCCATGGATTACTCAGCAACCAACCTACACGCTCAAGAACGTCTGTCGGAGCAAACACTTCCAATATCCGGTTGAGAGCCGGGACATGTGCGCGATGATTTTCCTCACCATAGCTATTGATCCAGTTCAATTTTCCGCGAGTCTTTTCAAGAAGCTGGTCGCGCTCCTCCTTAGGAAAGATGGCGGGATCTGTGGCCACAATAGTAGTGAGAAGCTTCTCGCGCGTTTCCTCGGGAAGCCGTATAAATTCATCAATTGAAGCCACTAGGTTTTCTCTTAAACATGCCAGATCCCTTAACATGGTTAGCAGACCTGTTATGTATTCTCGATATTCCTCATTTGTTTCTTGCTCTAAGCCCCGTCGATCACCCCCGGTATCGCGCCAACGGAAACGATTGGATTCACTCACATGTCCATCACCGAAATAACTATGAGTAAACTTCCAAACCAGTTGAGGGTTCTTGGCTATAAGCTTTTCCAAAACCTGTAAACGTTCTTTTGGTTTTGCGTGCGTCTGCGGGAATCCGGGAAGAAATATCTCACCGAGACTGTTTATCGCTCGATTGCACCATCTGCCACCCGAATCTATGTTGGACAGATTTACCAAAATGTTTACAGAACGAGCAAAGTATTCCGAGCTCCAGGCAATACCCTCAAGAGCCCAAAGCAAACCAGAATGTCTGCATTCACCAAACACACCCGGATCATCTTTCATCAATTCTTGGAATACAGCAGGGTTCTTTCCGATCCCTTGCTCAACAGCTTCCATGAACGTATCTGGTGCGGCCTCGGAAAGTAACGGAGTTGCCTCCTTTATCGAAGCCCACGCCTCCCATTTATCCGCTGTAGCGAATATCCCTCTTACTACGTGTTCAGCAAACGCTTGAGTAGAAGCAATCCGAGGAGAACGGTTTCCATAAACAGCAAGAAGCACAAGTGATTCAACAAGGCCGGTCCGAAGCCATCCAGAATACGGGTTCGATTTTCCATAGATGGCGGCCGCCCAACGTTTCTCGGCCTCCAATTCATATTTAGGATCTGCCTTTGTAAGGACACCAAGTAGGGATTGCTCAAAAAGTTTTAAGTAATCTTGAGTAAGGTATGATGCAAGAAGAAACCATGAGTCTAGCGGAGACTTAATCATCCAAATGCTACCAACCTTACGAATGGGAGAATCATCTATTGATAAAAAAGGCATAAGCTCCCTTGCGAAAGCGTCGTGACTCATGCCAGAAAGCGTTTCAAGCACTTGGCGATCTCCGTCCTTTTGCTCGTCCCATGCGTTTGCAAACAAAACTGGAATCAGCATACGTGCCGCTTTGGCATTCGCCCATCCTGGAGCACTCACAGCGTTGGATTGAAATAAATGACGGCGAAGCACGGGAATGCTACGCCCGGAATCTCGCGCCATGCGTTGTGCTTCGGCTTCTGATAATCCGCCCTCATGCAAAATCTTTTCTACTACACCGCGATTCGGCCGAGCTAACCGAAACACATCCCTAAAAGCGATAACAGCTGCATCCATGCTGATAAAGACATGGTGGCCTTCCGCTATGGCAGCATGAGCCGCATCAATGCATTCACCCGGTGCGGCGATGATGAGAGGATAATTTTGAAAAGCTTGAGTTAATTGCCTTAATTCGTCGATATTTTCAATGACAACGCATCGTGCAAGGGCTTTTGCCTTTTCGGCTTCGGGAAGAGTAGCGATCGAAGCATATAAAAAAGCAAATGCCTCATCAGGATGGTCGCCTTGTACCTCTAGGATTTTCTGCTCTTCGGCAATCCATTTCTGAATTGCTTCCGCATCCCTTGTGCGGCCGCTTATTACAAGAATGGGCGACATTGTTGGGTTAGTTCCCACTGACCACTCTTCCCAATCGGTTTCCAAATCTCGAATACTACCCGAGACCTTATCGATCTGACGTGCCAACCATATGGCAACGGCAGGTGCGGAATCGAGCCACTGCTCCAATCCATCCGCATTAATTACACGGACATCTTTCCATACCCCGCTTGCACGCTTATCGTTTTGCCATTTTTCATGTTTGGGCCATGCGCGCGGAGTTATAAAAACAAACGTTGTTTCACTTGGCTTCATGCCCAAAGGTTCCGCTGTTCGCTTAGCGTAGTCTGCTTCCGCCTTTGTTGCGGCCGATTTGTCAGTGCCTATTTCCCATCCCGAAACATTACTGGGGAAGAAGGGCGAACCAGCAGAGGTCCTAAGACGACCATCCCAGCCGCCAGTGGCAATACTATCGCCGCTAGGAAAATCTATTTCCTCAACAGAATCGCCAGCGGTAGCTAAAATAAGACGACGGACCAACTCAGGCAACGTCTGCTGACAATGCCTTTGGTTGCTAGTGGCCCAGTTTTTTATGTCTCCCGCATTAATCCATTTCATATTAATAATATCATCTGATATTTAGACCCAATAATTATAACACATATCTATTAATTAATACCACCTAAGCCTCAAAACTCTATGAACTTTGTCTCAGTTCCGTTAAACAAAAAAGCTCCTTATCGGAGCTCTTTTAGCTATCTGCAATAGTGACCTTGGAAGCTTTCCTCAATTCGACGAAGTCTTCGTCGGTTAATTTCCCAGCTTTGCCAAGCCGTTCTATTATCCTCTTGCTCTTGAGATCCATATCATGCACCGCATGTGCGTGATAGCAGTGCGGCAGAATGAACTCTTTTACAAACGGAAGCCTTTCTGCCACAGATCGCACCCATATTTCTCCTGGCACATCAAAAACCAAGTAGATATCTTTACGGTTCATTACACCAAATATTTCGGTTATGGCTGCAATCAGCTTATTGATTACAGTTAGAGCGATGGCTTCAAAATTATACGATTCCGTGTAATGGATCGTTTGATGACGAATCGGTTTTATCTCATTCATTAGACTGATAGCCTTTGGGGAAATGAGTTGCCAGTCAGATATAACTTTCAGCATTCTATCCCAATCATCAAAACTCTCTTTATTATAGACTTTCTTGTAATGAGAATCTGATTTGAAGTGATTCCTCGTTTTGATTATTAATCGATTTAATATCCTTTCAGCAATACAACAAGCAGCCGTGACTGCGGGATAATAAAATCCGGCACTGTATGCGTTGATGATTTGCTGTACCTTGTCTGGATATTCTTCGATTAACCCAAGCGGTGGGTAATCAATCTTTAGCCAACGCTCAAATTTTTGTTCAAAATCGCGCTCTCCTAGAAGTGATTTTAGATGTTCTTTATATTGATCGCCATCTTTCTTGAGTCCCGGATTTGAGAAAATATTACGGGTGCAATCTATAAAAAAATTCGTCAGACGATACCGACGATCAAGATTTGGACAGATAAGAATGATTGGTTCTTTCCCCTCTGCTTGGCCCTGCGAAACCGACAGAGAGTGATTCTCGCGGCATATTGTGCAGACTATAGTGGCTTTTGGCATTTTCGATATCCTGCCTTCGACATAAATCTTGGAGCATCTATATCATGGTCGGGATTATTTACCTAAAGAGATAACAATGCCTTATTAAAATAAGCCCCTGAAATTTATTCAAGGGCTGTGGATATGCGCATAGGTTTTCTTATATGTTGTCCTTAATAGCACATTTCGCACGGCATTTAATAGATTCCTCCCAATCTCCCATGTCAACACTTGTATTTGATGTTTTGCATGCCTGCGATTGTTTGGATGTTAAAATCCCGATAATTTTTCACGACACTTTTGCCTATGCCAGGGGGGTCAAGAAGGCCACCATCGTTGACCCTTCCGGAGGATGCCATTTTTATTCTTTTAAAATCCATTGACAAATCACACCAGCCGTTTTCTAATAGAACATCATTTTGCTTTTACCAGAGGAATCCTTCGCGATGTTTGTCAACGTAGCCGTTAATATTCCATCCGAAAGAACTTTTACCTATGCCGTTCCGGAGCCGCTTGAAAAAAGTATTGCCGTCGGTAAGCGGGTGTTCGTTCCCTTTGGCAGGAAGAGGATGACAGGGTACATCCTCTCTGCCATGGCTTCGTCAACATTCGAAAACATCAAGGAAATTATTGACGTCCTGGATCCGGAGCCGCTTTTTGATGAAGAAGATCTTAAATTTTACCGGTGGGCATCAGACTATTATATGTATCCCCTCGGCAAGACCTTGACTGAAATCCTGCCCGGCGGAATTGATGTGCAAAGTCACCTCTGGTTTTCTCTGAATGCCGATGCCGATACTGCGGTGGAGCATGACTTGCCCGATGGTCAACGAAGGATCGTAAATATCCTGAAAGAATTTCCGGGAGGCCTGTCTGCGGGTCCTTTGAAAAAGCTGCTGGGCCGGAAAGATATATACCATGAGATCCGGATGCTTCAAACCAGGGGACTTGTCGTGGTCGATGACAGGGTCGAAAGGCCGAAAGTTTCGTTAAAAAAAGAAAAGATCATCTCTCTGCATCCCAGGTCGCTCTCCCATGAAAAAATGACAGAACGACAGCGCCTGCTGGTTGATTATCTCAGCCGCTCCGGCCCTGTATCTCTGCCGGTTCTCGGGAAAAAGTTTGAAAACGCTTCCACCCTGGTCAGAAATCTCGTGAAGAAGGGACTGCTGATCGTGGCGGAACAGGAGGCTTACCGCCGCCCCGGCGAGGACCCGCGGATCGGCGTCAGGAACGGGGTCATTATTCTCAATGACAGTCAGAAAGCGGCGCTCCGGGAGATTTTAAAAGGCCTTTCCACAGGCCGGTTCTCTCCTTATCTTCTTCACGGGGTGACGGGAAGCGGCAAAACGGAGGTTTACCTCCAGGCCATTGTCGAAGCCGTCAAAGGTGGCGGCGGTGTGATCTGTCTGGTACCGGAAATTGCCCTGACCCCTCAGTTGATGAGCCGGTTTAAAGAAAGCCTTCATGGCCAGGAAATCGCTGTCCTGCACAGCGGCATATCAAAAAGTGCCCGTTACGACCAGTGGCGAAGGATACTGCGCGGCGATATACGGATTGTTGTCGGCGCCCGCTCCGCCCTTTTTGCACCCGTTCGGAAGTTGCGGCTGATCATTGTAGATGAGGAACATGACGGTTCCTACAAACAGGATGACCGGATGAAATATAATGCCCGGGATCTGGCCCTTGTGAAGGCAAAGCTTCATGCGGCCACCGTTGTCCTCGGATCAGCCACACCGTCTCTCGAGACGTATTTAAACAGTACCAAAAAAAGATATCGCTACCTGCGTCTTCCCCAAAGGGTGGAGGACAGACCCCTGCCCAGGGTTGAAATCATTGATATGAAGTTTGAAAAAGATGAAAAAGGAAGTGTGCCGATCCTGTCCCGTTCCCTTAAGAGAGCCATCCTGGAGACGCTTGAAGCGAAGAAACAGGTACTCCTCTTTTTAAATCGCCGGGGCTTCAACACGTTCCTGTCCTGCCTTCATTGCGGCCATGTCTTTTGCTGCCTGAACTGTGCCGTATCCCTGACGCACCATGCCCGTGAAGGGATTTTGAAGTGTCATTACTGTGACCTGGCTGTTCCGATCCCCCTTCATTGTCCCGCCTGTCAAGGCAGCCGCATTCACAGCTATGGCGTCGGCACCGAAAGATTGGAGGAAACCGTAAAAAGTATGTTTCCCCAGGCCCGCGTGGCACGCATGGACAGCGATACCACCACCGGCCAGGGGGGTCACGGCCGCATCCTTCATGCACTTGACCGGTTCGATATTGATATTCTTGTCGGCACGCAGATGATCACCAAGGGACATGACTTTCCGAATGTCACCCTGGTGGGTGTCATCTCTGCGGATACGGCACTGAATATTCCAGATTTCCGTGCGGCAGAAAAAACCTTTCAACTCCTGACACAGGTTTCAGGCCGGGGCGGCCGGGGCGATGACCCGGGACGGGTCATCATTCAAACCTTGAATCCCGACCATTATGCCATCCGGCGGGCAAGAGAACATGACTGTGAAGGATTTTACAGAGATGAACTTCCCAACCGTCAATCCCTATCCTATCCGCCCTTTGCCCGCATCGTCAATCTTCATATTTCCAGTTTGAACAAAGACAGAGGCCGGGAAAGCGTCGGCGAAATGAAAAGAGTTGCCGACGATCTTTCCAGAACCGCTCCGATGGCGGGAAAGGTTGATATCATCGGTCCCGCGGAATCTCCGATTGCCAGGATCAAGGGGCGATACCGGTGGCAGTTGCTTTTGAAGGGTGAGGATAGCCGCGCCCTTCACGAACTGACTCGGGTGATACTCGACAGAAGCTGGCCGGGCGGTTTGGATATCAAGGTGGATGTGGATCCCTTAAACTTTATGTAAAATAGCGTGATATAATGCAGAAGAGGTGAATCATGCCTAAACCCAGAATCATCTTCATGGGAACGCCTGAATTTGCTGTTCCTTCCCTTGAGATTCTTGTTCAGCATCCATATCAGGTCATCGGTGTGGTCACCCAGCCGGACAGGCCGAAAGGGAGGGGCAAGCAATGGGCGCCTTCACCCGTGAAGATGTTTGCCGAACAACATCATCTGACCGTCTTACAGCCGGAGCGGGTGAAAGATCAGGAATTTATGGATGCATTCAGAAAATTGGCTCCGGATCTGGTTGCCGTGGCAGCCTTCGGACAGCTCCTGCCCAAGGGAATTCTTGACCTTCCCCCGCTGGGTTGCATCAATGTCCATCCTTCCCTGTTGCCGAAGTACCGGGGGGCGGCGCCGCTCAACTGGACGATCATGCAGGGAGAGACCCGGACCGGCGTCACGATTATGCGGATGGACGAAGGCATGGATTCCGGGGATATCCTTGTTCAGGAGGAAACACCCGTCGGGCCGGATGAGACCGTTGGCGAACTCCATGACCGGTTGGCGAAAATGGGTGCGGAGCTGCTTCTGAAGACCATTCGGATGATCGAGGACGGTACGGTCCGGCGGACACCACAGGATCAGGCTGCGGTCACCTTTGCCCCCAGGCTGAAAAAGGAGGACGGCATCATCCCCTGGCATCGGGGTGTCGATGACATTGTCCGTCTTGTCAGGGGACTTTCACCCTCCCCCTGTGCCTTTACCTTTCTGCAGGGGAAGACGCTGAAGATATTCCTGGCGGCAGGTCGGAAATTATCCGTCGATCAGGTTCCGGGCAGGATCAGCGAAGTAACGCAGGAAGGCTTGCCGGTTGCGGCGGGAGATGGTCTCGTCTTTTTGCGAGAGGTCCAACTGGAAGGCAAGAAGCGGATGCCGGTCCAGGATTTTCTGAGGGGATATCCTCTCCGGCCGGGAGAACGACTGGGCTAAAACGATACTGACAGAGACCATTTTTAACCATTCAGAAGAAAAAAAGGAGTTCTTATGACACGCAGACGCTTTGTCGATTTGAGCATCAGTATCGAAACGGGGCTTCCCAGCGATCCGCCCATGATGATTCCCAAAGTTGATTATATCGATCATGCCCTGGGGACAGCCTCCATGCTGGATTTCTTCCCGGGACTGAAAAAGGAACAGTTACCCGGCGGGGTCGGATGGGCCGTCGAATTTCTCACCCTGGCTACCCACAGCGGGACGCATCTCGATGCGCCCTATCACTACCATCCCACTATGGATCAGGGAAAACCGGCGACGACCATTGATGAAATTCCCCTCGAATGGTGTTTCAGTAACGGGGTACTGCTTGATTTCCGTCATAAGGCCGATGGGGAGCGGATCACTGCGCAAGATGTCAAGAGGGAACTCGGCCGGATCAAATATGAAATCAAGCCGCTGGATATCGTTCTTGTGCAGACCGGGGCCGACGCCTTTTGGGGGAAGCCGGAATATCTGATCAAAGGGGCCGGCATGGACCGGGAAAGCACGCTCTATCTGACGGAAAAGGGGGTCAAGGTGGTCGGAATCGACGCCTGGAGCTGGGACCGGCCCCTGCCTTACCTGGCAAAGGAGTTCCAGGAAAAAGGAGATCCCAAGGTTGTCTGGGAGGCGCACTTTGCCGGTATCGAAATCGGTTACTGCCACATGGAGAAACTGGCCAATCTGTCGGCCATCGGCAAGCCCCACGGCTTTACGGTCTGCTGTTTTCCCATCAAAATCAAAAAGGCCTCCGCCGGCTGGGTTCGGCCGGTTGCCATTGTGGACGAATGAAAGAGACCCCCCGCAGTCTGGCCGTGGATATCCTGAACCGGATCGACGAGGCCGGCCTCTTTGCCGAACCGTTACTGGATCAAGTCCTGTCCGGGAGCCGGTTGACGAATATCCATGACCGGCACCTGCTGACGGAGATCGTCTATGGGACCCTGCGGAAGCGGGGCCGCATAGATGGGATCATCGCCCGCTTCTACAAAGGGGATATGGCCGGCATGGAAACGGGGGTGAAGAACATCCTGAGGACCGCCGTTTATCAGCTCCTTTTTACGGACCGCATCCCTCCTTTTGCGATTGTGAATGAGGCCGTCAAGATCGCAAAGATATCCCATCAGGCAAGTTCCGGCCTGGTTAATGCCATCCTGAGAAATATCATCCGGCGGCCGGAGAACATCCCCGATCCGGATTTCTCGAAAAACCCCGCCGCTCACATCTCACAGGTTCATTCCCATCCCCTCTGGCTTGTCGAACGGTGGCTCAAACAATTCGGCCCCGAAGAGACCCTGGCGATCTGCCGGGCGAACAATGACATTCCGCCTCTGAGCGTGAGGATCAACAGGTTGAAGACAACCCGTGAACCGGTCATGGCCGATTTGGGTCAATCCGTTTTTGAGACGCGCAAGACCGCGTTTTCTCCGGACGGGTTAATTTTATCCGGCGGGGCTGTGCCGCTCCGGGAGACGCCAAGCTATCGGGAGGGGCATCTTCAGATTCAGGACGAGGCCTCTCAGTTAATCACTTATCTGGTCGATCCGAGGCCGGGGATGGCTGTTCTGGATGCCTGCGCCGGTGCAGGGATTAAAACCTCGCACCTTGCCGAGCGGATGCAGAACCAGGGCCGCATTCTGGCTCTTGATCGCAGCGGGCAGAGGCTGAAAGCCCTGCGGGCGAATATGAAACGGTTGGGGATTACGATGGTGGAGACGTCCATCCAAGACGTTTCGGAAGACACGGATGAAGCGTTGCCGGGGGCCTTTGACCGGGTTCTGGTCGATGTGCCCTGCTCGGGGCTGGGAACCCTTCGGCGCAATCCGGAGATCAAATGGCGCATCCGTCCGGCGGACATTGACGATTTTTCATCCCTGCAGAAAAGGCTGCTTGACCAGGCCGCCCGGTGTTTAAAAAGAGGAGGGACCCTCGTTTACAGCACCTGCACCCTCACGCCTGAAGAAAATGAGGCCGTGATCGGGGACTTTCTTTCCCGATCGGGAGATTTCCATCTGGAAAATCCATACGGTCTCGTTCCCGCTTCCATGGTGACCGAAGAGGGATTTTTTAAAACCCGTTCCGATCTGCATACAACGGACGGGTTTTTCGGGGCCGTCCTTCGCCGCCGGCCATGAGCGCCTGAGGTACTGCTTATTTTTCTTTCCTGGGATGAGGCGGGACCTCCGGATTGACCTGATTGGGGGGTCTCTCCCCGCTGAGTCCGGCGATCAGATTCCGGGCAGCCACGGTTGCCATCCGGATCCGGGTTTCCAGGGTGGCGCTCCCCACGTGGGGCAGCAGAACCACGTTATCCATTTCCGTCAGACCGGGAGTCAGGGTTGGTTCCTGTTCATAGACATCGAGACCGGCTCCGGCAATCTGCTTGTTCTGCAGGGCCGCCAGCAGTGCCTTTTCGTCTACCACGGGACCCCGCGAGGTATTGATCAGATAGGCTGTGGGTTTCATGAGGGCCAGTTCCCGGGGACCCATGAAATGTCTGGTTTCCTCCATTAAAGGGATGTGCAGGGAAACGAAATCGGCCTTGGTCAGCAGCGAATCCAGGTCGGCATATTCGATCTGCAGCGCCTGTTCTTTGGCGGGTTCCATCCGCCGGCGGTTATGATAAAGAATTTTCATGTTGAATCCCCGGGCCCGCTGCGCGACCGCCTGGCCGATGCGGCCGAGGCCGACGATGCCGAGGGTCTTGCCCGATACTTCCCGGCCCAGGAACAGGAAAGGAGCCCAGAAGGTGAATTGACCGGTCCGGACCCTTTTGTCTCCCTCGACGACCCGCCTCGCAACCGCCAAGATAAGCGTAAAGGCGAGATCGGCCGTGGCGTCCGTCAGTACCCCCGGCGTGTTGGAAACGGGAATCCCCCGGCGGGTGGCCGCCCCGACGTCGATATTGTTGTACCCCACGCCCATGTTGGCAATCATCTGCAAACGGGGGGCTCGGCTGAGCAGTTCCTCATCAATGGCGTCGGTGATCATGGCAAGGAGCCCTTCCTTGTCGGCGATCCCCGCCAGGAAGGCCTGCCGCTCCATGGGCCGATCCTCAGACTGGGCTTCGACCTCGTACCGTTTGTTGAGAAGGTCCATAACCTCCTGGGGCAGATTTCCGGTGACTAAAATTTTTTGAGCCATTTGTCTGTTTCCTCTATTTTGTCATCGCGAGAAGCGCAGCAACGCAGCCATCTCACGAAATGCCGGATGTTTTGAGAGGGCATCCCTCTGTTCGCAATGACGGGATATGCGTTGTGTAAGCATCTCTACATATAATTCCGGTGCTGAATGGATTCGATGATTCCCACACTTCCACTGGAAATCTCCGCGGCGTTGGCTTCATCCGTGTCCAGGTGCATATCCAGCCGGAAATGCGGATCCACCCGGATGACGATGTCTCCGAAAATCATTTCCCGCTCGCCTCTCACACGGACACGGACCACGTCTCTGTTGCGGAGTCCAAAGCCGAGGGCGTCTTCAGGAGACATATGAATGTGCCGTTTCGCGCAGATGACTCCCTTTTCCAGGATGACAACTCCCGCTTCCCCTTCCAGGGTGATTCCCGGTGTGCCTTCCAGGTCACCCGATTCCCGGACCGGGGCATCGATTCCAAGCAGAAATTCCTCGGTCCGCGAAATCTCCACCTGGGATTCTTTCCGGCCGGGGCCGAGGATGCGGACGTGGCTGATCTTGCCTTTCGGCCCGATGAGATTGACCGTTTCCTGGCAGGAAAACTGGCCCGGCTGGCTCAGATCGGATTTGGGGGTCATGGTCTTCCCCTGACCGAAGAGCAACTCAAAATCGGATTGCTTCAAATGGACATGATGGGCGGAGACGCTGATCGGTACCGGTCTTGAACCGAGCAGGAGGGCTTGTTCGGTGGTGATGACCCGACCCAGGGCGTGCAGGGTTTTTCTGGCGATCATCCGCTCCTCGTCGGCGGGGACAACTAAAATCCGAACTTTCGCATCCGGCTGGGAGACATCCAGGACCTGTCCGTGCTGAACGCTAAGCTGGTTACGCTCATGAAACAGGTGAATTCCGAAGAGTTCCAGCCCCTGGCAGACTCCGGCGCGGATTTCCGCCGAATTTTCTCCGATTCCGGCTGTGAAAATCAGAACATCGAGCCCGCCCAGGGCCGCCATGTAGGCGCCGATATATTTTCGGATCCGGTAGCAGAAAGCGCTGATGGCGCGGGTGCATTGCACATCCCCTTGTGCCGCGCCGGCGAGAATCTCCCGCATGTCATTTTTGCCGGTGATGCCCTTCAGTCCGCTTTCCCTGTTCAGCATCCGGTCCATGCGTTCCACATCCATGGAATCGGCCCGCATCAGATGCAGAAGGGCGCCTGGATCCACATCTCCCGGCCGTGTTCCCATGATCAAGCCTTCGAGAGGGGTCATGCCCATCGAGGTGTCGATACTGCGGCCATGATCGATCGCACAGATGGAGGCGCCGCTTCCCAGGTGGCAGGAGATGATTTTCAGCTCGCCCACGGGGCGTTTCAGCCAGGTGGCCGCCCGGAGGGCAACGTACTCATGGTTGGTGCCGTGGAACCCGTAACGACGGATATGTTCCTTTTCACAGAGCTCATGGGGAAGGGCGTAGGTATAAGCGTGACTGGGCATGGTCTGGTGGAAGGCGGTGTCAAAAACGGCCACCTGCGGAATGGAAGGCAGAAGTCCCCGCATGAGCTCAATGCCTGCCAGGTTGTAAGGGTTATGAAGCGGCGCCAGGTCACAGGACGCACGGATCGACTGGATGACGTCGTTGTTGATGAGGACGGCATTCGCGAAGGCCGCGCCGCCGTGAACAACCCGGTGGCCGATGGCATTGAGGTCACTCAGTTTGCTGATGGCCTGGCAAGCCGGATCGGTCACCGTGCCCAGCATGACGTCAAAGGCGTCTTTCATCGTCATGACGTTTTTTTGATCATCTTTTCTGCTCGTCCGGGGGGTATTGACTTTATGGACGGCGTCACCGGAGCCGATTTTTTCAATCTCTCCTTCCAGGAGCGGAAGAGCCTGGACGGTGTCAAAGAGGGAATATTTCAGAGACGAACTGCCGCAGTTCAGGACCAGGATTTTCATCGGTTCCGAAGCGGAGGAGAAATTCAGGTCATAGGGATCCTGATTTTCCTGATGGGCGACCCTCAGCAGGTCCGGTTGCGTGGCCGTTTGGGCGTTCTGGATCATCCGGTCCGTGATCAGTCTGGCAAATTTCCCCAGGGTTTTCGGATTTCCGGCGATCAACCGGGAAAAAGATTCCCGCGGGATCTTGATGAGCTTGCAGGCGGTTGAGGTCAGGACATCCGCGATCGCCGGTTCTCCCGTCATGACCGACATCTCGCCGAACAGGGCTCCACGCTCCAGGGTTTTGCTGATTTTCCCGGACGTTCCGACGGCCGGAATCACGACCGTCACTTCTCCCTCATAGACGATCCAGAGGAAACGGCCGATCTCGCCCCGTTTGATGACGGGCGCGGATGGCTCATAATCGATCCACTGCGCCTTGGAGGCAAGAAAGGATATTTCCTGGTCATTCAGGTCAGAGAGAATCTCCAGCGACTTGAGAAATTGAGAGGATTCCATATTCTTTTCAGCCCTTCGCGGTATGGACATGAACCGGTGTAAAATTCAGATGAGTTTCCAACCCGCAACATGCAGCATTTTGATGCCCAGGAAGTTCTGGAACTCAATCGTAAGCGGGTAAGGCGACAGGAAATCCTGCGGCAGGTAAACGTAGATTTTGTTGATAATCTGAACCTTATAGTCGTTGATGTTTTTCGGCTTGCCCGATCGCACGGAGGGGCCAAAATTGATTCGTCCTCAACACAGACTGACCGGACGGGCGTGAAAAAGGTAGAGGGCCCCGCTTTTTTTTAAGAGGTGGTCGCGGGCTTTGTCGGAAACCATAATCATAATATTTAAATAGGGAAGGGAGGATCCTGGGATCCTCCCTTCTTTAGAAATCATTACTTTTGAAATTACGGTCTCGCATCGGGTGGCGCATCGGCGGGGATCACCGGACAGTAAACCACGTCACGGTCGTCATTCATGCCGATGGGCTTGTCGGTTTTGAGCAGCTTGAACTGGACTCGGATGTTTTCCGCAATGATGATGACCACAAGGATGATAATCCCGATGCTCAGCCAGGCGTTCAACATCTGATTTTTTGCCAGGTAGGTCTGGGTATTCATGATCCCGGCGGCAAAAGTGGTGATGGTGACAAAAACGCAGGGAATAAACGTAATCAACGCATAGCTTTTCTTGGCAGAGATCCTGAGGATGATCGTGGTTCCGATTGCCAGGGCTAAGGACGCCAGTGTCTGGTTCGTGGCGCCGAACATCGGCCAGATCGAGGAGATATCGCCTGTGAAGAGCAGATAACCCCAGGCTACGGAGACGATGGCGCTGGTCAGAATGGAACCGGGGATCCAGTCTTTCTTACCGAAGGGTTTGTAGGCATAGCCGAGGATGTCCTGGAGGATGTAACGGGCCACGCGGGTTCCGGCGTCGATGGTCGTCAGGATGAACAGCGCCTCGAACATGATGATGAACTGGAACCAGTACTTCATCGTATGCCGGAGTCCCTCACCGATATTGGCAAAGATATGGGCCATGCCGACGGCCAGGGAAATGGCGCCGCCCGGGCGATGCGATACGTCTAGTCCGACCAATTGATTGAGGATGGGCAGATCAACGACAGTCATTTGCAATTTCGCATAGACGGCCGCAGAGGTATTGATGGCAAAATAGTCACTCGGATTGAGGGTGACGGCGGAGAGCAGCGCCATGACGCCAACCAAACCTTCCACCAACATCGCGCCGTAGCCTACAAATTTAATCTCCGTTTCGTGTTCAATCATCTTCGGGGTGGTGCCGGAGCCGATGAGGGCATGGAACCCCGAAATGGCGCCGCAGGCGATGGTAATGAACACATAGGGCCACCAGGGACCGGGGATGATGGGTCCGCCGCCGTCGATGAACTGCGTGGTGATAGGCATCTTAATATCGGGATTCACGAAGAACATGCCAATCACCAGGGCGGCGATGACGCCGATCTTCATGAAGGTGCTGAGATAGTCCCGCGGGGCGAGCAGGAGCCAAACGGGAATAGCCGCCGCACAGAAACCGTAAAGGGGCAACAGGATGGACACCTGTTTTTTACTGAAGGTAAACCAGACGGCATAACTGGATTCGGCAACAAAGGGCCCCAGGAAGACGGCCGCGCAGACCAGAATAAATCCGGCGATGGATCCGGAAAGGATTGCCCCGGGTCTGATCCTGAACATGTAGAGGCCGATGACCATGGCGATGGGGATCGTCATGGCGATGGAGAAGACGCCCCAGGGGTTGTTGAACAGGGCGTTGACCACGGCCACACCCAGACCGGCGAGGGCGACAATGATGATGAAAAGAATGACGACCGCGGTGACGCCGCCCGTGAGCTTACTGACGTCTTTTTCGGCGATGACCGACAGAGACTGGCCCTTGTGGCGGTAGGATGCAAAAAGAATGATCATATCATGGACACAGCCGGCAAAGACGCTGCCCAGCAGAATCCAGAAAAAACCGGGACCCCAGCCGTACTGGGCGGCCAGGACCGGTCCGATCAAAGGTCCCGCACCGGCGATCGCGGCAAAATGATGGCCGAAGACGACCCACTTGTTGGTTGGAACGAAATTCTGGCCGTCATTACAGGAGATGGACGGTGCGATATTCCGGTCGTCCAGCATCATTACCTTGGCTGCGATGAACGCCGCATAATAACGATAAGCCAAAGCAAAGGTACATAAAGCACCAATTAGCAAATACAATGAGCTCATGAAATTTACCTCCTTCTATAATTTTTTATAAAACAGAACGAGCGGGATTTTATATGGAATCATTTCCAACGGATTTTCAGTTCCCGCTTTCTTTGCCTTTTCAGGGTAGAATGATATCCGCGAGAGCGCGTTTGGGCACATAATGCCGTCCCTCGCCGTCCCGCCAATACTTAATGTCGCCATCCGCTTTCACCGCTTCCAGTACCACTGTTTCGATGGGCCTGCCCAGGGCGATTACGAGGATAATTTCATATCTTTCCGGAATCTTGAGTCTTTCGCGTAGGTTCGTCCGCTGGATCGAAGCGATCATACAGCCCCCCAATCCCTTCTCCGCAGCGCCTAAAAGGATACTCTGTGCGGCGATGCCGTTATCGAAATCGAAGGACTGGCTGATTTCTTTGTCTCCGAGCATGAGGATATAGGCGGACGGCCGTTCACCTTCAGAGGGACCGGGCCATTCTTTCAGATATCCGGCCCAGGCCAGCTGCTCGAAAATGAGTACGTTCTTCTTGGAATCGGCGGAAAGGATGTACTTCAGGGGTTGCTTGTTGCCGGCCGACCCGCTCAGGCGGGCCAGATCAACCAGCTCTTTCAAGGTTTCCAGGCTGATGACAAAGCTCTGATCAAAGCGCCGGTAACTTCTGTTCTTGACGACCAGATCCTTGATCACGCCAACCTCCTGATGACATTATGAAAAATTTTTCTTCCGATGAACCGGACAACCTGGTTCATCCAAGATTAACCATAAAATCATAACTCGGCCGTAAATTTAGTCCCATCAGAAATGAAAGTCAATGATTTTTCTTGAATGGCTTGAAACGCGTTTTTTCCCTGAACTGTGGCTATTTCGATTTGAAAGTGAGTACTTATCCCGCTTACCCTTCAGACCGCAGCCGACGATGCCGGCGCCGGCTGTATCCAGTGAACCTCTATCGCCACCAGGGTCGGACCCGGCAGGGGCCTGGTTCCGAACAGCAGCGGCAGGACCTGTCTCCGTGTCGGGGCCTTGATCTGGCCGAACGTCCTGTATTCCTCGCAGAGATGGGCCGCGTGCGCCCAGCCGCCGACGACCTCCGCTGTATAATCGAGACGACGCAGCAAGCGCTGCTCATCAAAATAAAAGATTTGCTCCCGGCTATGTGCAGGGATGTCGTCAGGGAAGGTGACATGCAGGCGCGTATACGCCGCCAGGTCTCCCGATGCCGCTGCGAGCGCCTTGATGACAAAACCATCGCGCATGAGCGAGAAGGGCGCTGTCAGATAGTTCCAGGTGGCATAACCGGCGAAATAGATGAAATCAAGGTCGTCCCAGAAGAATTGCCGCCTGATCCCCCGGAACGCGGAACGGGGGTTCTCCCGCTGCGCGATGATCCTTCCATGCTCGTCCGTGATGCGGACCTCGCGGTTCCCGATAAGCTCGGCCATCTGCCCCGCCTGCGGATAATCGAAGAAAGCGAAACGCGGTTCACGCGTATCAGCGCGCATGCGCACGCGCCTGAGGGCAGGCCGGCGCTTCGCAGTGAACAGGAAACCGGAGGCGGAGATTTCGGCGTCGAGTGCTTCCAGGCCATTCCAGTAATCCATGCCGCCGTGTGCGGCAATGACTTCCTGCATGATTTTCGTCGTGTTTGCAGCGTCCATGCGATGGTTATCCTCCTTTGTTTTTCAAATGTCTTGTCAAAAAGCTATCCAGTTGGTTGACAAAAGCCTGGCAGTCCTTTTTGCCGAACGTCGATGGACCGCCCGTCATCATGCCGCCGTCTCTTAGATCATTCATCAGGTCACGCATTGCCAGCCTGTCCTTGATGTTGCCCTCCGTATAGAACTTACCCCTGGGGTTGAGCGCAAAGGCACCTTTGGCAACGACCCGGTCTGCAAGGGGAATGTCGGCAGTAATCACCAGGTCCCCCGGCTGTGCCAGTTCAGTGATGCGATCATCGGCAAGATCAGGTCCTTCCGGAACGATGATGGTTGAGATCATGACGGACGGCTCATATCTCACTTGCTGATTGGCCACAAAAACCAGGGGCACATGCAAGCGCACAGCGGCCCGGATTAGCAGGTCTTTGGCCGCAGTCGGAAAACCGTCCGCATCGACATATATCCGCATCATCAGGCATCCAAAATTTCTTTGACTCTGCCGACAATGCCGCTTTGCAGGCGCACCTTGATGCCCTGGGGGTGACTGGCTGAGTTTGTGAGGATATCCTTGACGATGCCTTCAGACAGTTTACCGCTGAGCTGATCCTGCTTTCGGACAACCTTCACATGCACGCCGGGTTTAATGTCCGATCGGTTATTTCCATTCATGCCTATGCCCTTTGACATATAATGATTTTCAAAAAAATCAGTTTTTTTATTACCGGGAAATCTGCCTGGAGAAGGCCATTACGTTTTCATCTTTACCTGTCAATCCCTTCCGGCTCCGAAAAACGGATCATCTTTTTTTGGGTAGGATCTCGATCCAATAGTCATCCGGGTCGTTGATGAAGTAGATTCCCATATCCTTGTTTTCGTAGCAGATGCAGCCCATCTTTTCATGGAGGGCATGGGCGCCCGCAAAATCATCAACCGTGAAAGCCAGGTGAAATTCATTGTCGCCCAGATTGTAAGGCTCCTGCCGGTCTTTGAGCCAGGTCAACTCGAGCTGGTGCGGCGTCCGACCATCGCCGAGAAAGACGAGGATAAAACTCCCGTCCGGTGCTTCTTTCCTTCTTGCTTCCGTCAGTTGCAGCGCCTCCCGGTAGAAGGAGAGGCTTTTTTCCAAATTGAGTACGTTGAAATTATTGTGTGCGAAAGTGAATTGCATAAAATTGCGTCCCTTCTATCGAACATTCCTGGTGGACGATGTCGGTCAAAAACAAGCTTGGTGGCGCTTACTCCAGCTACGCCATCAAGGATGCTTGATCAAGGATCTGGTTATCCTTTCCGTGTTCGCCGCGCCGGCGGTGGTCCCTCCATCCACTGCTTGATGCGGTTGGCGTCTCCGAAGCGGGTCAGCTTGCCTTGCGCATCGAGCAGCACAATCAACACGGAACGATTTGCCACATGAGCCTGCATCACTAGGCATCGGCCTGCCTCATCGATGAAGCCCGTTTTGGAGAGACCGATCTGCCAGCGAGGGCTCCGGATCAGGCGATTGGTGTTATGGAATGTCAATGTGCGGCGGCCCGAATGGATCACGGCCTCTTCGCGCGTGGTGAAGTCCCGGATAAGAGGATAGTTGTAAGCGGCGTTCACCATCCGTGCCAAGTCCCGAGCGGAGGAGACGTTGCTGCTGGAGAGGCCGGTGGAATCCTGGAAGTGCGTCTCGGCGAGACCCAGCGACCGGGCCTTGGCGTTCATGGCTGTAATGAAGGCGGCGAGACCGCCTGGATACGTCCGCCCCAGAATGTGAGCAGCGCGGTTTTCGGAAGCCATTAAAGATACCAGCAGGGCCTCTTCGCGTGTGAGACGGGTACCCGCCGGCAGACGGGAGCGGCTGTGATGAAGGGTGTCCACGTCTTCAGGTCCGATGATAAGCGGTTCCTGGAGATTCATCCGGGCATCCAGGACCACCATGGCGGTCATGAGCTTGGTGATGGAGGCGATGGGAACGACCGCCGCCGCCTGTTTCTGAACCAGGCACTCGCCCGTCCGCTGGTCCTCCACCCATGCGAAGGCAGAGCGCAAAACGAGCTTCTGAGGCGCCCGGTTGACGTCAATGGATGCATAGTGCTTATGGGTAGACGGGGATTTCGATGGTTTTGCGAATCCCTTGCTTCCCGGGACCGCCAGCAACCCACCACTCAGGAGGATCACCAGGATCGCCATGCTATATCTACGCGCCATGCTCTCTCCTTTTTACTTTGTTCTATATTCCTTGAGTCTGGATCAATCGATCAAGCGGTCAAGGTTGTGCAGAGTAAATACCTTGCAGCGCCAGCCTTTTGTAACATAATGGCTGGAACAGCTTGGGATCACAATACAACCACCCCGATGATCAAGTCAATTACGTTTTTGCATGATTTTTCCTGAAATTTTTGAAGCGCATTTTTCTTGACATCGGGATTTTCCGGGTGCATCATCCCGGTAACTTGCAGGATACCAGGCCTGTCGGTTGTGAATACTTTTCTTAATCCGATCTAACCCGTTTCGGTGGAGGTGACAAGATGCCACAGGGCGAACAAACCAGTTCTGCCGTTGAGGAACTCAAAATCGGCGGCAAGATAAAATATCTCCGTGAAAAAAACTTTTTTACCCTGCAGGATCTGGCCGCAAAGACCGGACTTTCCAAAGCGATACTGACTGAAATCGAGGCGGATGAGGTCATGCCGCCCGTGGCCACTCTGCTCAAACTGGCCAAGGGGCTCAATGTGGGTATGGCCTATTTCTTCAGAGATGAGGCACCGGAGGAGCAGATTTCCGTCACCCGGAAGGGCGAGCGGGTCCAGGTCAAGCGTCGGCCTCATCATCGGGAAGGCGAAGTCGATTACATCTACGAATCCCTCGAAGCCAGGATGCCCGGCAAGCATATGGAGCCGCTTCTGGTTGACTTTGTCCCCATGGAGAAAGCCGATATGGTCTTTACCAGCCATGAGGGCGAGGAATTTGTGTTTCTCCTGGACGGAAAGCTCGAATTTCGCACCAATGACCGGGTGGAAACCCTTTCTGCCGGGGATGCGCTTTATTTTGATTCTGCCCTGAATCACAGTTTTCGTTCTCTGACCGATGCGCCGGCAAGGGCCGTCGTCGTTGTTTGGAGCAAGACCTGAAAAGGGGTACGCGATGATTGAAATTCGTTTTCACGGCCGGGGCGGTCAGGGGACGGTGGTGGCTACGATCCTGCTGGCCAAGGCCTTTTTCCAGGCGGGCTATCAGGTGCAGAGCTTCCCCTTTTTCGGGGTGGAACGGCGTGGCGCGCCGGTCGAAGCCTATGTCCGCCTGGACAAGAAGAAGATCCTGCTCAGGACCAACGTCACCGCGCCGGATCATGTGGCCGTTCAGGATCAGACCCTCCTGAACAGCATCAACGTCACCCGGGGCCTCAAACCCGATGGCTGGATTCTGATCAACAGTCCATCAACACCTGCCGATCTGAAACCCTTTGCCGGCTTTCAACTGGCTTATGTAGATGCCAACCGGATTGCCATAAATCACAAGCTGGGGACACGGACCCATCCCATCGTCAATACCACCATGATCGGCGCCTTTGCCCGGATGCTGGAGATGCCTCCCCTGGATGCCATTGCGGCCGCTATCCGCGAAGACATCCAGGTCGAGGCACAGAGAAATATCGAGGCGGCCCACGAGGCGTTCGAAGCGGTCTGTCTGATGGGCCGGATCGGATAAAACATCAGGGAATCTAAAATGAACGAAGCAAAGAATCCCAATCCTTTATTCATGCCCCGTACTTATCTCAGCACGGAGAGCAATAAGACGGGATCGTGGCGGTTTCTGCGCCCCCGGTATGATGAGAAGACCTCGCCCTGCAGCGCCACCTGTCCGGCGGGAGAAGATATTGCCCGGATCGAGATGCTGGCCACCCAGGGGCTTTTCAAGGAGGCCTGGGAAACGATCCTCCGGGAAAATCCCTTTCCATCCGTCTGCGGGCGCGTCTGCTTTCATCCCTGTGAAGGCCGGTGCAACCGGCAGGAGTTCGATACGGCCGTGGCCATTCACAGCCTCGAGCGGTTTCTTGCGGATACGGCGATCCGGTACGGGATCAAACCGGATCTGGAGAAAAGGTCATCGCAGAAGCAGAAGATTGCCGTGATCGGCGCCGGTCCGGCGGGACTCTCGGCGGCGTGGTTTCTTTCCATGCTGGGCTATGCCTGTCATGTTTTTGAGGCATCGGCGGAAGCGGGTGGGGTGCTGCGCTGGGGGATTCCCCTGTATCGCCTCCCGCTGAATGCGCTCCGCCATGATATTCAGCAGATTGAAGCCCGGGGCGTCACGATCTATCCGGGAAAACCGGTGAGCCCGGACGCTCTGGAGAAGATGAAGAAAGACTATGATGCCGTTTTCATCGGCTGTGGTCACGGCCGGGGAATGTCCATGAAGGTGCCCGGCGAAGACCTGAAAGAGGTCAGCGAGGGGCTGGATTTCCTCCGGAAGCTCCGGGAGGGTGAGACGCCTCCCTGCCGGGGTGTATCGGCCATCATCGGCGGCGGCAACACGGCCATTGACGTGGCCCGCAGCGTCGTGCGTCTGGGCGGAAAAGCGTTGCTGCTCTACCGGCGGCGCCGTCAGGATATGCCCGCTCTGGAACTGGAAGTGGAAATGGCCCTGGAGGAAGGCGTGGAACTTCAGGAACTCGTTGCTCCGGCTGCCGTTACCCGGGAAGGGGATCAGGTCGTCCTGACCCTGCAGGAGATGAAAA
>Ga0208102_1000256_pt1 | contig 21968 bp, 18 predicted proteins | sample CryBogmetaGMA17M_FD_184549 | JGI IMG/M metagenome (GOLD analysis project Ga0208102, IMG submission 184549) | Freshwater microbial communities from Crystal Bog, Wisconsin, USA - MA17M (SPAdes) | ecosystem: Environmental > Aquatic > Freshwater > Lake | place: Crystal Bog, Wisconsin, USA...
ATATATAAGACCCGTAGATGTCCCCTTAAAGATGCCTGAATCCTTCAGGAAGTAGTTGGAGGATGTTAAATACCAGGAAGTTCTGACAAATAAACGTGACAACGTGGTGCCTGTCAGGAAGTAGCGGATCGCTTCTTCGCTGCGATCAACTTAGAAAAGAGATACTTCTCTGAGCTTATAAACTGAAACCCAACGTCCTTCAGTGTGTCGGCCCAGTCATATTTCAGAAATTGCGCCATATGCTTCGGCTCAAATGTTTTCAAGTGCGTCGATAATAGCAGTTTCTTACACCAACCGTCCTCGTAGTCATAATCAATTATATAAAGATTACCTTCGTCCTTAAGGACACGGCACATTTGCCTTAGCACCTTCAGCATCATTTCGTAATCCATTTCATGTAAACCAAACGAAATCGTTACAATGTCAAACTCGCCATCTCGGAAACTCATGTCCATCGCATTCATTGGTTGAATAGAAATGTTTCTTATGTTTCGCTTTCGAGCCTTGCTGTGAGCTACGGCAATCATATGAGGTGACAAATCGATGCAGATAATTTTATTGCGAACGTTGGCTTCGGCAACGACTATTGAGCTGTTTGCTGTTCCGGAGCACACATCCAATATTCGTAAGGCCTCGTCAGGAATCTTATCTGCGAGAGCGTATCGGGGGTTTCTTTTCTTGTCGAGGAGGAAGACCAAGTCGAATAGGTCATAGAAGGCGGCAAGCAGCTTGAACTTCAGCTTGATTCGTTTTTCGTAATTGAACACAGATATATTAACCTTTTAATACCGAGTTGAGATAACCGTGATATTTTATGGCAGGCACGATAAAGAATGTATTTTAAAAAATAACTCGCAGTGCTTCCCGCTTGAACGGATTTGCCTCAATCCTTCGCCTTCAGTTTCTTAGCCACAGAGAGGACGGTATCGGCATAGATGTTACTATGGTTGTAAGCGAGGATTACCCGGTACTGCCTTTTAGCGCTCATGTCACAGCGCCAACCGTGAGAGCGGAGATAGTTTGCCATACTGTAAAGTGCATCCTGCTCCGAAAAGAGGTTGACGCGACCGTCTTTATCGGCATCGACTCCATAAACGGAGATCTTTGTCGGCATAAACTGACAAATCCCGATTGCGCCATAGAGTGAACCCGGGATACTCAGAGGGTCGATACCATTATCCGAGGCATATCTAATCAAGGCCTTGAGTTCTTCGTAAGCCCAATCAGCCTTCTGGCGGCAGCGCTTCTTTGCAAAATCCTCATTCCTCCGGGTAATCAGGTCAGGCGCAAGATAGGGACGGATAGTCTCCAGATCGTAGCTCAAAGCCATACTTGCCAGCGTATTGAAGGCCCCCCGATCACCCAAATTCTGGCCGAGCGCAGTTTCTACAAGCAGTATTGATACAACAATCTCTTTGGGAACACAGTAGTTCTCCGTTATTCCCTGCAGAGTTTCTCTGTTTCTCTGTAAATAGGATTGCGCTTCGGCAATGACTTCCGGTCTTAAGAAGCGGGCGTACGCAGCCTTGATTTTGCGGGCAGAAACAGCATCATGTTTCTTGTACCGATTGTTTATGAGTTCCTTTAGCTTGCATGACATAGAGATGGGATCAAAGTTTACACCCGGGCGGTCAAATATTTTTCTTATGCCCTGCTCGTCGAACTTATCTGCTACGAGGCGCTCAATGAGCGGCGTCCAGTCTGCGTATGCCCATGAGGGAGAAATGATTAGGGACATGGAAAAAATAGACGCCAGAGCCAAGGAGATTAGGTAACAAGTTATGTGAGACCTCTTTAAAGCCATTTCATGAACCTCTATCCTTCTTATTTGTTCGGTATTCTGGTAAAAATATTAAAGGCATTTTTTTCCAAAACCTTCTCCAGATGTTTCTCAGGGACAATTCTCATTACAAAATCAAGATACGCAGCCATGGGCGCCAGCGGCCAGTTCGTAAACCGGCCAGTGAATAATCGCAACCCGATTCCGTAAGAGCGGCTTCCTGGAAGCGGGCAATCCTGGAGAAATGGATGTGCGTATCAATTATGACCATTGTGTGAAACCATGAAAAAACGCAAGATAGAGTAGCGTCCTCTCGGTGAAGCAACATAGGGGAAATATGCTTGCGTGTCAAGTAAAGAGCCATCAAGCATATTGCATGATGGCTGATCATCCATGGTGAGAGATATATCAGGTTGTGCTGGCTTATGAGGCCACGTCTTTCGGATATTCTCAATTTTTTGTCTTGACAATAGGGAGAACCTTAAACTACTAAATTGAAGCTCTCCGCAGCAAGCTGCGGAGAATCTTCTTCTTAAGGAACAGTAGTTCGGCATTCGCTCGCTACCGAATTCGATCCGAAACAGGAAAGTATCTGATAGCTTATGGATTGGACTAAAAATAAAAAAATTATTTTTTTCTTTCTGCCATTCATTATTTATTTAGCCCTCCTTGCGGTTGTGCCCTTGATGGAGCCGGATGAGGGGCGTTACAGCGCTATCCCCAGTGAAATGAATCATTCCGGAGATTACGTGACACCGCACTTAAAGGGAACCGTCTACCTCGAAAAGCCGCCTTTGTGCTACTGGGCGACGGCCCTGTCATTTAAGATCTTCGGGGAGAACGAATTCTCATCAAGACTGTTTTCAGCGCTTTGCGCGTGGGGGTGTATCCTCCTCGTTTATAGAATGGGCACTTTTTTTCACGGCGAAAAAACGGGGTTTTATGCGGCTGCGGTTTTGACGACGTCCTTATTTCATTTTGCCATCGGACGGCTTAATATCCTGGATATGCCGCTGGCATTCTTTGTCTCTGTTGCTATATGGTTTGGCTACAGATACTTTTCAGATGGCGGGTACGGAAAGAAAAGGCTCTATCTCTTTTATCTTTTCTGTGCCCTAGCCTTTCTTACAAAAGGTTTGATCGGGATAGTCTTTCCTTCTGCCATCGTCATAATGTGGCTCTTATTGGCCGGAAGGTGGCGTGAGATATTACGATTGTTCTCACCGGCAGGCATCATAATTTTTTTGGCTGTCGCCGGACCCTGGTTATTTCTTGTGCAAAGAGCAAATAAAGACTTCCTGTGGTTTTTTTTCGTACAGGAACATTTCCTCAGATATACAACAACCATGCACTCGAGAAACGAGACTGTCTTTTTTTACGTTCCCATCATCATCGTGGGTACAATGCCCTGGTGTCCTTTTCTCTTCAAGGCCGTTAAAGAAGGCGGGGTTAAATTAGGCTCTCTCTTTGCCTCAAGGGAAAAATTATTTTTGCTTACGTGGACGGGCTTCATATTTCTCTTCTTTTCAGTGTCTTCGTCCAAACTCATCCCCTATATCGCCCCTGCCTTCCTGCCCATCGCGGTTTTTATGGGTCATATTTTTAGATCATATGATGACCGGGGTGATAATTTCGATCACGGCAAAGGCGCAGGAATTCTGCACCGTCTGCCCGTGATCCTGCAATCTCTCCTGTTCATCGCCGTGCTTCTCGCACCGCCGTTCCTTAAGAACCACGGGATACCTTTCCATGCGTGGTGGCCGTGGGTGATCTTCCCTATCTTGACGCAAATAGCGATCACATTTCTGCCTGAGATCATCGGAAGAAAATGGCGGAGCGGCTGGTTTGTAACTATTTATGTGCTCTCGTTTCTTTTTATGAGTTCCCTGATATTCCCTATGTCCCAATTCTTGACGCCATATAAGTCGGCATATCCCATCGCCAGGATCATAAAAGACTACGTTCCCGCCAATCAGGAACTCTATCAGTACGGGATGTCGCTTTACGGTATAGATTTTTATAGCAAGAGGAGAACACCCGTAGTTGATGATATTGGCGAATTGAGACCGGGAGTGGAGAAGCTGTCTCTACAAGACAAGAATCGTTATTTTCTCACTTCTGACATATTTTTTAGTCTTTATCATGAAAAGAAGAATATCTATTGCGTGACGGAGCGCGAAAATGTGGAGAAACTGAAAAAAAAGACAGCCTTTTCGCGTGTTCTGTGGGATAATGGCTATTATAGCCTCCTGCATCTTAAAGATGAGTGACTGATTGGATATGAAAGTCAGAAAAGATTTCTTGCCCCTGTCAAGACCCTCCATTGGCGAGAGAGAGATTGAAGGCGTTGTTGCTTGCCTGAAATCCGGATGGATCACCACCGGACCCGTATGTAAGGCGTTTGAGGATAAATTCTGCGAATTGACGGGGGCGTCCCATGCAGTAGCCCTGACTTCCGCCACAGCCGGCATGCATCTTGTACTTCTTGCCCTGGGAATCGGGGAAGGAGATGAGATCGTCACACCGTCCATGACCTTTGCCTCCACCGTAAATATGATTGTCATGCTGAAGGCGAGGCCTGTTTTCGTGGATATCAATTACGATACACTGAACGTCAATGCGGATCTTATAGAGAAAAGAATCAGTCGTAAAACAAAGGCCATTATTCCGGTCCATTTTGCGGGCGCTCCCGCCGATATGGACAGGATTCTGAAAATCGCAAAGCGACACAATCTCCTGGTTATTGAAGATGCAGCCCATGCAGTCGGCACCTATTATAAAGGTGTTCATGCAGGAGGGTTCCGCCACATAGCTATCTTTTCCTTTCATCCCATAAAGAACATAACCACGGGTGAAGGTGGGATGATTACACACACTGACGATGCGTTGGAAGCCAAATTGAGACTTTTGAGATTTCACGGTATTGAGAGAGACGCATGGAAACGTTACGGAAAAGGAGGAAACCCCAAGTACGATATTAGTCTGCCGGGGTTTAAATATAATCTCCCCGATATGCAGGCAGCCTTGGGGCTTGCGCAACTCGCGAGGCTGGACGAGATCAATCATAGAAGGGCCGAGCTGGCGAGGCTCTATATGAAAGGGCTAAAAGATTTAAAGGGCCTTGAATTGCCCGGAGTGCCCGAGTACCCCCATGAACATTCTTGGCACCTGTTCATCATAAAGATTCTGTCCATGGATCGGAGTCTCTTTATGGAAAAATTATCCGAGTATAATGTTGGCTACGGTCTTCATTTTCCGGCGTGCCACCGCTTGAGTTATATCAAGAGGCAGTTTGCAACAGGAAAAGGAATGCTCCCTGAAACAGAGCGGGCAGCGGAAAGAATAATTTCTCTGCCGCTGTTTCCAGACATGTCGAATGATGATATATCCTATGTTTGTGAAGCCACAAGAGAGATATTGAAAAGTTAGAAGCTTTGTAAAGGTGTTTTGCTCGTGCATAAGCGAGCGAATGATCTGTAACAATGAGGACAATCCCATGAGTTCACTGCCGATGATTTCCCTGGTCATTCCTGTCTACAATGAAGAGGAGAACCTGCATATCCTCATGGAGCGCATCCGGCCGGTCATGCAAGGCATGGGCAGGCCGTATGAGATAATTTTTGTTGATGATGGCAGCCGCGACAGTTCCCTCTCCATATTGAAAGGTTTTGCCAATGAACGTGAGGTGAAGGTTGTAGAGCTTGTCAGAAATTATGGACAGCACGCGGCGATCCTTGCCGGTTTCTCTGCAGTGACAGGCGATATCATAATCACTTTGGATGCGGATCTCCAGAATCCCCCTGAAGAGATACCAAAGCTTGTAAAAGAGATGGAAGCGGGCAGCTATGATGTGGTGGGCACAATAAGAAAAGGGCGCAAGGATTCCATGTTCAGGATCATACCGTCAAAGATTATCAACATAATTGCCAGAAGGATTACGAAGGTCAGGATGACCGACTGGGGCTGCATGCTCCGGGCCTACCGGCGCCCCGTAGTCGATCGCATGATCGCCTGCCACGAACACGCAACGTTTATACCGGCATTGGCGACATTTTTTGGCAAGCGTGTGACGGAAATTGAGGTTGCCCACGACGAGAGGGCCGGTGGAACATCTAACTATCCTCTGCGAAAGCTCATCAATCTTCAGTTTGACCTTGTGTCGTCATTCTCTGATCTGCCCATGAAGCTCCTCATGTACGGGGGCGTATGGATGGCTCTTGGTGGCGTATGCTTCGGTATATTTCTTGCCGTTGCCAGACTTTTGTATGGCGCCCTGTGGGCTGCTGAGGGTGTATTTACATTATTTGCCATTCTGTTTGTTTTTGTGGGCCTGCAGTTTTTTGCCTTCGGCATAGTAGGGGAATACATTGGACGGATTTATAGAGAAGTGAGAAAAAGGCCGGAGTATGTTATTGAAAAGGTCCACTCGTCGGAGAGTGCAAGGCAGACGCAATGAGGGCCGTTGCATTCGCATACCACAACATGGGTATTTGCGGGCTCGAAGCCCTGAAGAAAGCCGGTTTTAATATAGCGGCGATTTTTTCCCATGAAGACGACCCCGGGGAAAATTGCTGGTTCGATTCCGTTGTTGAATGGGCAAATAAAAACCATATCGAGGTATTCTGTCCCCCTGATGTCAATACGCCCGATTGGAAAGAGAAAGTTTCACGTCTCGCTCCGGAGGTGATCTTTTCCTTCTACTTTCGGCATATGCTGAGTCCGGACATCTTGAACATACCGGCGTCAGGCGCGTATAATCTCCATGGCTCGCTTCTGCCCGCTTACCGGGGGAGAACCCCCGTAAATTGGGCCATCGTAAACGGAGAGAAACAGACCGGGGTCACACTCCATTATATGATAGGAAAACCGGACGCAGGTGACATTGTCGGGCAGAAGACTGTTGAGATAGATTTTGAAGACACCGCTAGGACCTTGTATGACAAGCTCTGCGGGGCAGCAAGAGAACTGCTTGCGGAAGTCTTGCCTCTCATCCGGGAAGGCATAGCCCCGCGGATTCCGCAGGAGCTGACGAAAGGGAGCTATTACAGCGGGCGGAGGCCGGAAGATGGACGCATTGACTGGAGCTTGCCGGCGATGAGGATCTATAATCTCATCCGGGCCGTAACGGAGCCGTATCCGGGTGCCTTTGGTTTTTTGCCCGGAGTCGGAAAAATATTGATCTGGTGGGCCCTTCCTGAAGGAGAGGGCAGGAATGACCATCCTCCCGGACGGATAGAGGTTGAAAAGAAGTATGTCTTTGTCAGAACGGGAGATGGCAGACTGAAGCTTATAGATATCGAGGTGGCGGGATCGAGAATAAAACACGATCTAATATTTGACTATTTTAAGAGCAAAGAAGGGTTAATCTTAACATGAAAATCTTAATTCTCGGGGTAAATGGATTTATCGGTCATCATTTGACCAATCGGATACTTGCTCAAACAGACTGGATCGTCTACGGCATGGACCTTGCCGATGATCGTCTCGGTGACGCCGTGGACAATCCTCGTTTCCATTTTCTTGAGGGTGATATAGCGATCAACAAGGAATGGATTGAGTATCACGTAAAAAAATGTGACGTCGTTTTGCCGCTTGTCGCCATTGCGACACCCAAACTATATGTTGAAGATCCCATCGGCGTATACAACCTGGACTTTGAGATGAATCTGGGCGTCATCAAACAATGTGTTAAGTATCATAAGCGTGTTGTATTCCCATCCACGTCCGAGGTTTATGGCGCCTGCACTGACAAGGAATTCAAAGAGGACGAGAGTTTCCTGGTTGTCGGGCCGATTCAAAAAGAGCGATGGATATACTCATGCTGCAAGCAGCTCCTGGATCGCGTGATCTATGCCTATGGCACCCGCGGTCATCTTGAATTCACGCTGTTTCGACCATTCAACTGGATTGGACCACGGCTGGATTCCTTGTACGTAGCCAAAGAAGGGAGTTCCAGAGTCGTCACACAATTCATTGCTGAACTACTTATGAAACGCCCGATAGCACTCGTTGACGGCGGCCATCAGAAGCGATGTTTTACCTATGTGGATGACGGCATCTCCGCGTTGATGAAAATTCTGGAAAACAAAAATGATATATGCAAAAGCGAGATTATCAACATTGGAAATCCGGACAATGAGTGTTCCGTGAAGGAATTGGCCAATATTTTGAAGAATCTCTTTGTGGCTCATCGGGACCACAGAAATGACAAGGTATACTCTGACATCGTTGAGGCATCCGCCGAATCTTACTATGGCAAAGGCTACCAGGATATCTATTTCAGGAAACCGAGCATTGAAAAAGCGCGAAAGCTGTTGGATTGGAAACCTGAGATAGGCTTGGAGGACGCACTGAGGATGACACTGGATTCTTTCTTGGAGGAGAACAGGGGTGCCGTCTGATGACAAAAATAAAAAAGTACTGGGCATAAAGATCGATGTTGATACCTATCATGGTATGAAAAATGGTGTGCCCCGTCTTCTTAACATCCTGGGAAACTATGACATCAAAAGTACCTTCTTCTTGAGCATAGGGCCTGATGCCTCAGGCAGAGCCATTCTTCAGCTCATAAAAAATCCCCGCTTCCTGAAAAAGATGGTCAGGACTAATGCCGTTGGTCTCTATGGATTAAGGACAGCCCTTTACGGGACCCTGCTTCCTTCGCCGATGATCGCCCTTTCGTTTCCGGAAATCGTCCAAGAGATTTTGTCTCAAGGCCATGAGGTGCAATTTCATGCATGGGATCACAGACGCTGGCAGGACGAGGTGCACACAAGATCGAGGGAGTGGATACGGGATTGGTTCGAAAAAGGTATCCGTGGTTTTGCGGAGCTGACGGGGCAACCGCCTTCCGCATTCGGGGCGCCTGCCTGGGCTATCGACGACAGGGTGATGGAGATTCTCAAGGATTACCGGTTTGATTATCTGAGCTGCACCCGGGCCAGGAAGCCATTCATCCATGAGAAGATAGGTGTTGTGGAAATTCCGTCCGATCTTCCTTGCTTTGAGGAGGTTGGCGTTCCTGAAGGCATTTCATCTGTTGCTTCCATTTTGAAAGACGGCGATATGCATGTGTTGCCGGTGCACGCCGAGGTGGAAGGAGGCATCTGGAGCAGCCCATTCATCGAATTGATCGAGCAAATCAAGAAGGCAGGTTACCGCTTCACGACCCTTTCTGAGATACGAAAGCTGTTGCCAGTAGATAAACTGGCAGTGCGAAAATACGGGATGGAATTGTTGCCCGGCCGCTCTGTCCCATGCGCGGTATGATCGATGGATCCTTTCATTAGAGTTACGGCTCGATTCTATTTACCATAATTGGGGATCGGTTCATTGACCACAGGATGCTTTTCTTGCACCTTAAACTTGTGCTTCACAGCCTGCGCCACTTCCAGCGCCTTGGCTGCCTCGTTTTTTTCATAGAAAACAGACGGTTCGTAGGTCCACCCTAGAGCCAGTCTTTCTTCCTCCTTCTTCAAGGAACGAAGGGTGAACCTGCCGATAAGCGGCGCGACGAGCTTTGTTTTCCATCCAAATGTGGCATAGATATCCGTAAGAAGCTTGTCCGCCTTTTCGGCGATACGCTCATCGTTGCGATACCACTTCCTCATGGCCCAGACCGCGCCGGCGTAAGTTGAGCGTAAAGGAAATACTTCCCAGGCGAAACGCTCCCTCACTCGCCGGGGATGATTCTTATGCATCTGCCATCCGTTCAACAGCACCCGTATCAAGCGAAGAATACTAGGACCGTTGAACTTAAAGTCACGCCAAAATGCCTCCAGAATATATTCCTCTTCCTGTCCGCCTTTTATATACGGATGGCGGTAATTGAAGCGATATTGTCCGTGGGAATCGGCATCGGGGAGTTCCGATTCTGCCAAGAGCGTTCCTTCCTGCTTGTGCTTCTCATACAGGGGAGTGCCCGAAATGGGAGTATAAAGCATGAACTGGTGAAAAACCGTTTCGTGGCCTACGGCATAATCGATGATCGCATCCATATTTTCCGGTCTATGGTTTTCCAGACCGATGATCGAGGATCCCAGGACACGGATGCCGTGAGATTGCAAGAGCCTCACCAGGGCTCGCGTATCAACTCCATAGAGCTTAGTGTAGCTGCTGCTTTCCCCTTCCAGACCCATCCATATCCAGCCGATGCCGAGCCTCACCAGTTGATCAATCGTATAGGATTGCAGAACCCGTGCGGAGCTGAATACGTATATTGCCCAGCTTTTGTTGTTGGCCTCCATCAGTTCGAGGAGCCTCAACGCCCTTTTCTTGTGGAAGAGAAAGTTTTCGTCCAGAGTAAAAAAGGATCGAACCTTGAGCTTCTTTTCAATTTCGCACATGACTTCAAAAAGTTCATCCCCTGTTTCATAGAAATTAATGAAATGCCCTTTACCGCCAAATAGCGCCGATGTTGAACAGAAGTTACATCCAACAGGGCAGCCCACGGAGGGGATCAGGATCGCCGCGGTGCGGCCGGGTCTGCTGCCAAGACTGATACCCATAATCCTGCCTTCAAACCCTGATATGGCCATCGGGTGCTTGATGGGCGCCTTGTCATCCTGCCCGATATATCGCTGAAACCACCGGATGCCCTCGCCGCGGACAATAAGGTCCGCATCAATTATCTCATCAATCCCTTCTTTGTTGGCGATATGTCCGCCGATGACAATCGTGGCTGTGGGTTGATACTGCCGGATAAGTTCACACATCTTCTTCACCTTGCCGATGTTCGGAATGATTGCGCTGATACCGATGATATCATATGTGCAATGACGAATTTCTTCGATGAAACGATCAAAGGCGGGAAAATCCAGTATTGTACAGGGGGCTTCTATATTGGCGTGAATCATCATCAGGCCGAAGGTGCGATGAAACATGCGCAGAGAAAACCCTCCCTGGACACGAGTTACCTGATTCTGATATAGCTCCATAGGGTTGATTTTGCGGCTTCCGTAATCATCATCCTGGGCATACGGTCCGAAAACACTGGTGAGCAGAATGCGGGCGTGGGTTCCGAGAGGGTGAACAGGATGGGTATGGTGCGAACGATTGAGCATGTTTTGCTCCTCCATAATGGGATAAGATATTTTACTGCGGAGGCAGCATAAGAAATATATTTACAGAAAGGAAGTTATAAGTAAGCGTTTTACAATACTTTTACAATTAGGGAGAGGTTGGAATAAAGAAGGAAAATTGACGGGAATAAACGTATCGTATAGATTATAAATAATTATGAAACAGGCAAAATGGTTTTTCCATCCGGTTTTTGTTTTCGTTCTGTCGACGGTCGCCCTCCTGTGTTCCCTCTTCTTGTATATCTACTGGTACGTCGGGATAAGCGCGGGACTCAATTCACTCGCCTATCGTTACCAGCTTGATTCAAGCCAGTTTTTTGATGCCAAACCCTGGGTTGTCATCCTCGTCCTATCACTGCTGGTCGGCGTCATCCTGGTGGGGATTCTCATCATCTTCATTTATAACCTGAAAACCCTCCAGCTCTATCGCCTGCAACAAACCTTCATCAATAACTTCACCCATGAGCTCAAGACCCCGGTTACCTCCCTGAAGCTTTATCTGGAGACCTTTACCAAGTATGAAATCCCCCGCGATGAGCAACTCAAATATATCAGCTTCATGCTGCAGGATACAGAACGTCTTTCAAACAATATCAACAGTATCCTGAATCTTGCCCGGATCGAGAGCAAGGTTTACGAAGGGGAATTCACGAACGTCGACCTTGTAGAGTTGGTCCAAGGATTTCTTGCAAGCAACCATCATATCTTCCGGGAATGTGATATCCATGTTGAGAAGCCCCCAGGGAAGGAATTCTATCAGCCTGTCATCATGTCCCTGATGGAGATGCTCCTGATGAATATTCTGACCAATGCCAAGAAGTACAACAATTCAGGGAGACCCAGCATCCGCATTACCTTCGAGGAAGGTGAGAATAACCTGCTGATCCGTTTCAGTGATAACGGCATCGGTATCGAAAAGGGAGAGAGGAAAAAAATATTCAAGAAATTCTATCAGTGCCGAAACCACGATGAGCATACCGCCGTAGGAGGAAGCGGCATCGGACTCTATCTTGCTCAGCACATAGCAAGACTCCATAACGGAAAGATCACCGCGGATAGTGATGGGGCGGGAAAAGGATCTGTTTTCACAGTGGCATTGCCCTTAAAGCCGAAAAGGAAAAACCATGAAAGATCTTCCACAAAAGCGCATTCTCATCATCGAGGATGACGAGCATATAGCCCAGGGGCTGAAATTGAATCTCTCCCTTCAAGGGTATGAGGTATCAATCGCCAGCAATGGAACATCGGGACTCCGGATGTGGAAAGAGTGGAATCCCCACCTCATCGTGCTTGATATCATGCTGCCCGGTTTGGATGGTCTGTCAGTGCTGCGCCATATACGCGTGGAGGATGAAAAGCTCCCCGTCCTCATCCTTTCGGCTAAAGGTAGCCATGATGACAAGGTCAAGGGATTCTCTTTCGGCGTTGATGACTACCTCGCCAAACCTTTTGACCTGGAGGAGTTTCTTATGCGCATCGAGCGTCTCATGAAAAGATCTTCCTGGAGCCGCGGCGGTACTGCCAACGAGGGGCTGGAAGCGCAAGAATTAAAGAACACGTACGTATTTGGTAGCAACACTATTGACTTCGGAACTATGACCGCGCAGGGTGCTCAGGGGACAATTCACCTGACAGACCAGGAAGTGAGGTTACTCAAGATATTCATTGCAAACCGAGGGAAACCCTTGTCACGCAAGGTCCTACTGGAAGTAGGCTGGGGGTACTCCGGTGAGACGACGACACGCACGGTTGACAACTTCATCGTGCGTCTGAGGAAGTACTTTGAAAACGACCCGGAAAATCCTGTCTATTTCAAGAGTATCCGCTCCATCGGGTATATCTTCGACCACCCGTAACAGGACTTATGCGAACCTGAGAATTAAACGACTCTTTAATATCCGTCAGATTTTTCCAGCCTGAACTCCATTATCAGGGCGCCGATGCTTGCGAAGAGACCGAATACGAATAGTCTCCATAAGCATGCCATGCCAAGTTGGAAAATATTCGCATAATGATGGAAACCGAGAGAGGTCGCAATGATCATATAGATAAGACTTGTAAAAATACCGAAGACTGCAGCCGTTGCAATCCGTTTCATCATCGGAGCACCCTCGCATCCGGAGCTAACCATAACGCCTCCGATTAACGGGAGAGCGGCCATGAGCCACCAGATATGTCTCACATCCGGAATTACCCCGGCATATTTAAGATACATCGTATCGGTTCCAATCAATATTCCGGCAGCGCCTAACGCCAGGGCTGCCGCGTGCCAGTAACGCGGTCTCATCAATGATCTCTTCTGCGCCCGCAAATCCATGTGCCTGCGAACGGTCAACGGCCAGTTGTAGAAAAGGCAGAAGACGCCGTGTTCAAGCAAAGCGCCGCTCTCGCCAAATACCGGTACGACATGCACCGACTCCGTGGCCCAGTGTCCGGCCATAAAGCGCGCCAGCGTAGGGTACCGATAGGTCATCTGTATAGGGAAGGCGAGGTACCCGACATATTTGAAGAACGCTAAAAACAAGGCGATGCTGTAGTCCTTAAAATTTCTTTCTTTTATAACCAGGAAAAGTACATAGAACCCTCGCGCGAGCGATCCGGGTGATATCGGTATGAGTTGGAAAAAGGCGATAATCCCAAATCCTATCGCCCAGGCTTGTGCGCGGGGCATTTCGGGATGCGTCCAAATAAAGTAGATCGCAAGCGCCGTGGCAACCACATGCGTTGTCGGCATCAAACAGATATGGACAGCCAGACTCTTGAGGTACTTCTGAATAAAAGGCTCTTTGATGGTCTTGATTATTTCATCGGCGTCGCTTGTGGTTATGATGCGCTTCTTCTTCCCAAGCTCTACCATGTCGCCCAGCCATTCCTCCCGCATCGCGGCATTAAAATAGAGTTGGATGGGCCGCACGAATATAAAGGCCAATTTCTCCTTTGCATATTCCCAGCTTGTTAAGAACTTATATAGTCCGACCGGAAGAACCGACAAGGGAAGATGCAGCAGGAAAAGCCCGAGGGAATGGGCAAGCACCGGCGCAGACTCTTCGGTTATTCTGCCGCTGCGGCACCATGACATCACACGCTCAAGCCATTTGCCACGAAGCGTTTTAAGAAAGTATTCCATACTGCTGAAACATTTCTTATAGTGTTCCCGCCATTCGGCGTGCCCCCAGGCTTTTCGCAAAATACTGCCCAAGAATGGTATTAGGCCAAGAAGAGAGAAAGGCAGAGCTGAGATTTTATGGTTCTGGAATCGTTCCTGTGTCGGAGAGTCGATTATATTTTTGATTTTCCACCCGGCAATCGCGCTGGAAAAAATGGTAGACCAGAGCTTTTCGCTGTAAAGCAGCCTGAGATGATTATGGGTAATATCAGGAACCGAATTGCGATAGATTTCTTCCGCGGTTTTCAGATCCCCAAGCAAGCCCATCATGTCTGCGAATTCATTTTTATGAGCGAGCACAAAGGCTTCTAATTTTTTGAGGTCGCCACGGTCGAACTGAACGAGAGAGCCTCTGCGAATACCTTTCCATATCAGCGAAAAATCGCCGGGGCTCATCGGGCCAAAAGGAAGCAATGCAAGACCTGCGCGGAAATCCATGGCGACAAGACCTGTATAAGGATCATCGTCAGTCGCATCCAGCTTCAGACAGTTCGGTTGACTTTTGCAGGTGGACCATTCGTACTGGCGCGCGAATTCGTACGCGCCCATGTTGTGCAGGAGCTTGACAAAATCCGCCATGAATTGTTTCTTCGTTCTATATTCCGGAGAGCCGAGGACTTCAGAGGGAATTTTTTCTCCTTTTTTCCATCTGCTTAAAAGCTCCATGCGGTCGTCAACCTCAAGCTGCCAGGTACGGCCTTCAACCCAGGTGCTGATCTCACCGCAACTTCCTAATTGGGTATCAACAAAGATCGCGTAAATATCTTTGACACAAGATTCATCCCCGAACCTGATCTTGGCGCCGCGGCGGATGAATTTCTGCCATAACGCGCCGGCCCTTGCTGCAGCGGGATTTGACTGCAATTGAAAAGGTCCCTGAAAACCGATCCAGTAGAGCAGGCTTCTGAAAAAGCGCGCCCCTGACGATGGCGGAATCAGGATTTTCATGGCGTAAGAATTGGCAACCTGCAAACCGGGCAGCGTATCCGGTTCGATACTGAGAACTTTTACTTTGTAAACCTGTCCCGCAAATCCGCCGCCAACAAATTCTTGTATCTGTACTCGAACACGGGATGTTTTATCGGACGCATCAGGCGCAACCGCGCTCGCATCATATTCCACGATATCTCCGACGTCGTAACGTTTTACGGCTAACGGCCGCTGCAAGCTAAGCCGCCGGTATTCATTTTCCAGAGTCTTACAAATCTCTATCGAATAATCTTTTTTCATAATGACCGCTGTGATAATCTATTTAACAATCATGCCATGTGGGATATCACGAAGATATAGAGATATTCAATTTGTCATTCCTGCGCAAGCAGGAATCTATTAAAAGTCTTTTTCGTACTAATGAATGCTCGTTTTTATAGGAGCAAACGAAATAGCTTTTTCTCATAAACGCCCCTTCAGGTCAAGCTTGCATCTTTTCTTCTAGCGATCTTCCTGAGCGAGTGAACTGCGTCTAAGGGTCTTTCATTGATTTTGATTAAATATTGGTGTATCAAATTCATTAAATTCGTCAGTTTCTGTTTTCCGGCTGGAAATTAAGTAGTACGAACACTAATTGTTTTTAGAAGTGAATATGGCAAACGAAATTATACCGTACATTGAGATGTGCCGACGCGAGGGAGTGAGTCTCCAGCGGGGGATGAATTACCAACTCGGTGGCAATCATTCCGTCATTTTAATGTCTGTACGCCCGGGAGCCCCTTATGCAGACAGGTTTGACGATGACGGTTCCACTCTCATTTATGAAGGTCACGATCTATCCCGGTCTACGCAATGTCCAAATCCGAAGTCATTAGATCAGCCGGAGCTTACTCCATTTGGTCAGCTAACGGAAAATGGAAAATTTCATAAAGCTGCTCAAGATTTTAAATCTGGGTATCGGCCACCTGAGCGCATACGAGTATACGAGAAAATCAAACAAGGCATCTGGTCGTATAATGGTGTATTTCATTTGGTAGATTCTTGGCGAGAGCAAACAGATGGACGTAGCACTTTTAAGTTCAAACTTATTGCGGTCGAAGGGGAAGAAGATTTTTCTATTCCCATTCCTAACGAGCCTGAAGTGCGGCGAGTGATTCCGACCGCTGTCAAACTGAAAGTTTGGAAACGAGACACTGGGAAATGTGCTAAGTGTGGCTCAAATGAAGATCTCCACTTTGACCACATTATTCCTTGGTCGAAAGGAGGTTCTTCAACCACGGCGGCTAATATTCAACTTCTTTGTGCTCGGCACAATCTTGAGAAACACAACAGGATTGAATGACTGGCCGGTAACGAACCAATCCAGCCGCCGGCTTTCAGTAGAGCCTGTTTCTTGGCATTAGAGATTAGGATATCTTAGATGTTTGAACTGCAAATGGAAGATGATCAAGTTCAGTGACATACAAGATGCATTCCTCTTTGTAAGTTCAGCCGGTTACGGTATGAACACGGCAATTCTCTGCAAAGATACAGGACAAATACTCTATCATTCAGAGATGGGTGATCTCGATGAAATTGATGACGATGATCTCGATTGGGATATGTGCATAGAGATTCCCCACAAGAATGATCTCGATATGGGTCAAAGTCTCATCTTTGGGTTTGTCGAAATGCAGTTGCCCGATGACTATCACCATGTGCAGCAGATTTTTCGAAAACGCGGGGCGTATCGACGGTTCAAGGATTTTCTGGAAACAAAGGGACTACTGGAGATGTGGTACGACTTTGAGAGCAAACGCGAGGAACAGGCGCTGAGGCAATGGTGCTTGGAGAATGAGATAGAATTATCCGATTAAGAACCCGTTTGATTGGCCGCCGTCATTTTGATCGAAAAGATTCAATGCGATCCGAGAGCCAGTAGAACCATTCCTCAAGACCTGCAGACGTCTTGCATAGATAAATCTCGACGAAAGAGACGGGAATTCTTGCTGGATGCGACATCATAAGAAAAGGGATTTATTTTTCCCTGGAATAAATCGGAGCGGTGTGAAAAAAAAACGATGATTAAGGATATTAGGTTAGTACTTCTGCGAAAAGATCATATTCAGTGGTCGCTGTGATCTTGCACTGCACCAGACTTCCCGTAGCCAGACGTTCTCCCTTCACGTAAGTAACGCCGTCGATTTCCGGGGTCTGCCTTGAGCACCGTCCGACATAGGGATGATCGGGGATTCCACTTTTTTCTTCGATGAGGACTTCCTGGATCGAACCTATCAGGGCCTGATTGATTTGATAAGAAATAACCGACTGCTCTTCCATCAGATTTTGTCTCCGCACATCTTTTTCCCTTTCCGATATCCGTGAAGGGTAGGACGCAGCCTTCGTACCCTCCTCTTTGGAATAGGTGAAGACGCCCAGGTGATCAAACCGCGTCTCTTTGATAAAGGAAAGGAGTTTATTGAATTTTGCGCGTGTCTCTCCCGGAAATCCCACGATGATGGATGTCCGAAGTGCCACACCGGGGATTATCTCTCTCGCCCTTTGGATGGTCTTCTTAATCAGGTCGCTACCGCCGCGTCTCTTCATGGCCGCCAGGATTTCGTTGTCTATATGCTGGATGGGGATATCTATGTATTTGCATATATTCTCATAGCTGGCCATGGATTTGAGTATCTCGTCGGTGAGACCGGCGGGATGAGTGTACAGAAGCCTTATCCAGCGTATACCCGTTATGGACGCGAGTCCCTCGAGCAGATCGCCGAGATTCGGTTTTCCTTTCAGGTCACGTCCGTAGGCGGTGGTGTCCTGGGCGGTGACGATGAGCTCTTTTACCCCGCCCACGGCAAGGGTTTCAGCTTCCATCAGGATATCTTCCATCTCCCTGCTCCTGGCCTTTCCCCGTATTGTCGGAATTACACAATAGGAGCAGCGGTTGGAGCAGCCGTCGGCGATCTTGAGGTAGGCTGCGTAAAAGGGCGTCGATATGAGGCGTGGAGTTTGCGCATTCATCAGGAAGTCGGGTTTGCCGATGATAGAGCGGCGGCCCGGCGCTTCTGCCTGAGTTAAACCGTCAAGGTGATGGACGATGTTCCCCACTTCCCCGACTCCCAGAAAGAGATCAACCTCCGGCAGCTCTTTTTCCAAACCTCTTCCGTATCGCTGGGGCAGACACCCTGTAACGACCAAATGGGTGCAGGCACCCGTTTGCCGTTTTTTCCACTGGGCCATCTTGAGGATTTCATCTATGGATTCTTCTTTTGCAGAAAGGATAAAGGAGCAGGTATTGATCAGGATGATATGCGCTTCGTCTGCTTCAGAAGTGATGCGATAGCCGCTTTTTGCAAGGAGTGCGGCCATAACCTCGGAGTCAACCAGATTCTTCGGACATCCCAGGCTTATGATGTGAACATTTCTGTGTTTCAACGGGGGATCTTTCTGGCAAGTACTTTTCTCGGTTTAACGCCATCGGAGGGTCCAACGACTCCTTCTGCCTCCATGCGTTCGACCATGCGGGCAGCGCGGTTGTATCCGACTTTCAGGTACCTCTGTACCAGAGAGATTGAAGCCTGTCCCAACTCAGTGATAAGTTCGACAGCCTCATCATATTTTTCGTCAAATTCACCGTCCGATTTCTCTGTGTCCGATGAATCTTCCCGGTATTCCATTATCGTTTCATCGTAGGAAGGTCTGGCCTGTTTCATTATGAAGTCCACAATTTTTTGTATCTCTTTCTCTGACACATATGGCCCATGAATGCGGGTCAATTTCGACGTACCGGGGGGCATAAAGAGCATGTCGCCGGAACCTAACAGATTTTCGGCGCCCAGTTGATCGAGGATCGTCCGCGAGTCAACCTTTGACGATACCTGAAATGAGATCCTCGTAGGGAAGTTTGCTTTTATGACTCCTGTAATGACGTCCACGGAAGGTCTCTGTGTGGCCAATATCAGATGAATCCCCGCGGCCCTTGCCATCTGGGCCAGCCGGGCGAGTGATTCTTCCACGTTTCTCTGTGCGACTATCATCAGGTCTGCAAGCTCGTCGATGATGATCACGATATATGGCAATTTGGACGGCGCTTCACTATCGGGTTCCCCTTTTTCATCGGTACCGCGCGGCTGAATAGTTTTCTCTTTCAGCTTCTTGTCTATAAGTTTGTTATATGCCTCGATGTTTTTAACCCCCAACTCGACAATTGTCTGGTACCGCTTTTCCATTTCTTCTACGGCCCACTTGAGAACCTGAGACGCTCTTTTTGGGTCAACGACGACCGGGTGGAGCAGGTGCGGTATCCCCTCATAAGCGGAAAGTTCGAGTCTCTTAGGATCAATCATGAGGAATTTAACGTCATCAGGGGTAGCCTTGAAAAGAATGCTGCAGATCATGGCATTGAGGGAGACACTTTTCCCCGATCCTGTTGTACCGGCTATCAGGAGGTGGGGCATCCTTGCAAGATCGGTGATTACAGGGGTCCCTATTATATCTTCTCCGAGGGCGATGGGGAGCTTGAATTGAGATTCAAGAAAAGCATCGTTATCCAAAACATCTTTCAGGTGTACCGGCTCCCGTTCATGGTTGGGAATTTCAATGCCGATCACTGCTTTTCCAGGAATGGGGGCGATAATTCTTATACTGGGCGCCCTCAGCGCTAAAGCGAGATCGTCGGATAGATTGGTGACCTTGGTGATCTTCACGCCGGGTGCGGGCTCCAGTTCGTACATGGTGATAAGGGGGCCAGGTTTGACTTCAACCACTTTTCCTTCGACACCGAAATCGGCAAGCTTCTTTTCGAGGATCCGGGAATTCATAATGAGGCTTTCCCGCTTTATCCTCGTATCTTTTCGCTCAACCTGATCCAAGAGCGTTAGCGGCGGTAGTTTGAAGGCGCCCTCCTTTTGAATGAAATCAAAATGGGTCTGCTCCGCCCTTTTCCGTTTCATCCTTTCTACAGATGGCGGCTGGGCATCAATCACGGGGACTGTTTTGGGGATTTTTTCTCTTTCGGCTGCTCTTCCTCTTCGTTCTTTCAGCATATCCGTTTTTTTAGAAGTGAATCTTTTCAACCAGGCCCACAAAAAAGCTACAATACCTTTAAACCTCTTGCTTGCAGAAACCAGAGATAAGTTGACTATAATAATCAGAGATATAATAAGTACAAGCAAAAGGATGATATATGTGCCTGCCTGATTCAAGTAACTGGTCAGCAGCTCAGCGGATACAGCTCCCAGAAGACCTCCTGCGCTCAGTTTAACCCCGTACACTTGGACATCTGCCAAACTCGTTGCGAGGAGGGCAGAAGTGGAGAAGATAAGACCGGCAAGGCCAGCGACTCCCACGAGATTGATCTTAAAAGGTTCATCCTGGAAATACCTGAACGAGACTATAAGAAGAAAAAAGGGAATGATAAATGCACCGATGCCTAGTAGCCTGATGAGGGAATCCGCCGTATGTGATCCCACTGACCCTACGAGGTTGTGTGTCTTCGTATTGTCGCTCACAAAATGCGTAAACGACGGATCAAGAGGGTGGTAGGAGGCTAAGCACAGCAGGAAGAAAATGGCACCAGCCAGGCAAATCGCTCCCCAAATTTCTTTTACTTTTCTGTCGTCCAATTTCACTTTCTTATCTCATAATTATTAATAGATCATGCCGCCTTCGCAACTGATCGTGCTTCATAATTTCTGGTGATGATATTCTGCACCTTATCTATGAGCTCCTGTCGGTTCTCAATGGAATATCCGCTGACGTCTATTGGTTTATCTATGACCATCCTGATTCTCCCAGGTCTTATGCGCAAGGATCGCTTTGGCATGATATCTCCGGCACCTATGATGGATATAGGCACTATAGGGACGCCCGACTTTATGGCCAGGTAAAACATACCCTGCTTGAATGGCTTGATCTTTCCATCTGTGCTTCTTGTTCCCTCGGGGAAAGACATCACTGATTTCCCTTCCCTGATCTTCATAGCCGCCTTGTCAATACTCATCATCGCCTTTTCACGGTCTTCTCTGTCGATCTCTATATATCCGGCACTTTGCATTGCTCTTCCAAAAAGGGGGATCTGGAAGAGTTCTTTCTTGACTATCCAGCGAAACTGGCTCTGAAGGTGGGCCAAAACAATCAATATATCGAAATCACTTTGGTGATTGGCCATAAAGATTTGTGGCTTTCCCATCAGGACGTTATCCGCACCGATAATCTCAACCTTAGTGTTTGCTATGGCAAGAAGCATCTTAGCCCAGATATTGGCCACCCTGTGTATCATATTTTCATCCGGGGTAATAAAGGCGAAGGCAACTGCACAACCAGACATAAATGCAGTGATCGCTATGCCTATTGTTAGTATAAATAAAGCGCGGATCATGGATTAATCCTCAATATCCTCGATAAGTTTTACCCTGTTGGCAGGTATTTTTTTACTTGATAATATAGGCTAAGTCAATAAGGATTATGCCGCGCATTCAGAAGGAGATCATGTTCCGAGAAAAGGATTGACAAAAGATAGTCATGGTAATAGCATGACTGCCCCAAGAAAATGCCGAACAATCGTTGCTGTTCAATTTTCAAATAGAGCATTTCAAAAATTGGTATGGGTTTTATGAAAAAAATTCTTAGTCAAAAAAGGGCATTGGAAATTATTAAGAACTTCCCCACATCAAAGGTTCTGGTGGTCGGTGATATCATGGTCGATCATTTCATATGGGGCAAGGTGGCGCGGATTTCGCCAGAGGCCCCCGTTCCTGTCGTGGAGATCCAATCAGACACGCTCTTGTTGGGGGGATGTGCGAACGTATTACATAATATCTTTTCCCTGGGAGGCAAAGTATACGGGGCGGGAGTTATAGGCGCCGATGATATGGGAGAGAGGCTGCTCTTGGAGTTTCGTAACAGACAGATAAATACAGATGGAATTGTTGTAGAAGCGAACCGTCCGACTACATTGAAAACCAGAATTGTGGCCCACGGTCAGCAGGTTGTCAGATTTGATCAGGAAAGCAGACTGCCTATT
>Ga0208102_1000274_pt1 | contig 20686 bp, 15 predicted proteins | sample CryBogmetaGMA17M_FD_184549 | JGI IMG/M metagenome (GOLD analysis project Ga0208102, IMG submission 184549) | Freshwater microbial communities from Crystal Bog, Wisconsin, USA - MA17M (SPAdes) | ecosystem: Environmental > Aquatic > Freshwater > Lake | place: Crystal Bog, Wisconsin, USA...
AGATCTACCGGATTGAAATATTTTGCTGCCGACCATGCGGACATTTGATCCGGGCTGCTTTTGTCAATGTGCCCACTTTCAACAATCTGCAAAGTCTGACTCCCATCGTTTTCTTCAACCCAGAATGGAGCCCCGCCTGGTTCACCTTCGTTTCTCACTATCGCGCATACTCGCAAAGGCCGGTTCAAGAAAGAAAATAGAATTTGCTTTTGAATCTTTAGCGATTGTCGCGATACACTGCCAGGAAATACAATATTGAGCCTCCGGTAACAATAATTTTTAATACTTTCAATTTGAGTGTGATCAGGTTCATCATTTTCAATCTGGCGTAGAATAGCAAATATTTCCTGCTGAATCTGCATGGCTAATCCTCCCAATATTTTCTTATAGGGAAGAATTTTTTTCAAAAGTTTTTCCGGCACAATGTTATCTATATTTTTTATAAAAATCAAATCGGCATCAAGATTCTGTAAATTTTTAAGCAAAGAACCATGACCGCCTGGTCGAAAAATTAGGTTACCTCCGGCATCTCGCAGTGGCCGATTATTTTCATCAACGGCTAGAATATTTGTCGATGGTGACTGAACAGATGAAGATATTTTATATTTTATCCGGCACAGGTTTTCGTATTTAGACTTTACAACCTTTATTTTTCGAGTAACATCTTTTTTGTGTTCTTGAGAAATTGTGAAATGCATATGGCAAACTCCGCCTGTGTCGCTAATATATTGAGCAGCCTCAAATAGATGCTCCTCCAGTGCGGTGCGCGCCTCCCCTGCCCTATAGAGATGAAAAGGAATCAACGCCTTGGGCAGCCAGCCATAATTTAATCCATTGGCTGACAAAATATAATTCAACAAACCCTTGATATTTTTTTGATCAAGAAATTTAGAAGCGCGCTTGTTTTGCTTAATCAGGGAGTAAAAAGGATACTTTTTTAAAGCCCGCAGAAATGATCGGTTCAGCACCGGGGAGACAAATCCGCCCTTCTCCAGGGCAGTAAACCATTCGGCAAACATTCGACTGGCAGCACCGGAAGCCGGAACAAATTTAAGCAATTTGAATTTTCCTGCTTCCCTGTCGTAGAGTTTAACCAATTCATCCATTGCAGCTTTTTTGATGGATAGGATCCCATCATTAATTGCGCAGGGGCGATTCAATTTCAGGTAGTTAGAACCATGGCTATAGGTAGCCATTTGCTCTTCCACATCATGTGGAGTTAAGCCTAATTTGGTGATTTGCCGGAGATCTTTTTCTGAAAACAAGATTGCTTTTTTCATTTCTATACTTTTTTTGAAGAACATCAAGTCCCAACAAATTAATTACAACGGGGCATTCTTTTCGTCCTGAACTTCTCTCTGCTTTCCTATTCTATATGCATCTATGATAGCAAATATCCAAAAGCAAATAATAATGTAGAAAACGGTGTCAATATAGGGACCGGTGTTTAACGTTTTTGATCCGACAATGTCTGATAACTCTTGCAGGTTCGGAGTGTCACCCTGCATCTTAACGATAACTTCGTCAAGTTGATTGAGTGCAGATACCGTGACTGACCAGATAATGTAGCCTAATCCGGTAAAGACAAAAAACATGATAACCAATCCCCTCCAATACCTTTTTAAATAGAGTTGGCCAACGCCAGGAAAGACGAACGTGGATAGAAGAGTTGCTTTATATGACACTTTCATTTTGATACCCGTTACCTTAGTTTTTGCCTTTTTTCCTTATCTCTCTTGCCTCCCTTGTCTCCAATTACATCTCTCATTTTTCTGTTTCCAAAAACATTTTCTCTCCACGCGGTTTCTGTTGCAACCAACGCAGCCACATCATTATTGATTTTAATCTTGCATACTTTTCAAAATCCGTCAATTACCGTATTCAGAAAGTTATAGTGAAACAATGACTTCATCTACAAGTCCACAACTTTCAATTTGGTATTGGAGTGCGGCTTATCACTTCAAATCATCAAAAATAACTCTGTTTAAGTCAGTTGATTGCAAACGTATAAATTCGAATAGTGCATGGCACAGGAGCAAGACACAAAAAAACGGCGACTGAAGAATTATTCCTCAATCGCCGTAAAATCTGAAATGGCAAAACTTAGATAAAAGTAATGTTCAATATCCGATTTGTATTCACCCGCTGAACTTACTTTTTACCATCTTTAACTTCATCATGACATACTCAAGACCTTCATGGGCAGATGGTTCGATAAAGATCCGCATAGGCACTTGCCATTTTATCACCTGTAAATAATTGCCAATAGCGCTCTTCGGCGCGCTTTCCCATCTCTTGCGCAACGTCTGGATTATTCCACAAATAACTCATGGCCGCGCTTAAGGCCCCTGGATCGCTTGGCGGAACCACCAGACCGGTTACGTTATTGATATTAACATAACTTGTGCCCGTTCCAATTTCGCTGGAGATCATGGGTTTGCCGTACATGGATCCCTCTAACAACGATATGCCGAAAGCCTCTGAACGAAGATGTGATGGGAACACGATTGCACGGCATAATTTTATCAAAGCAACCTTGTCTTCATCCGGCAAAAATCCCAGAAAATGTATTTGTTTCAGCTCTAACTTTTTTGCCTGTTTCTTTAGCTCTGCCTCAACGGGACCGGTCCCAATCAAAACGGTTAAATATTCCCTCTGCCGCAAGGCATCCAATAGAATGTGCAAGCCCTTATAGTAACGCATAACGCCAACAAAAAGGAAAAAAGGCTTTCCTCCAAAACGATCACTCCATTCAGACAGTTTATCAGCGGATGGTTGTGGATAGGTTGACTTATCAAGACCGTAAGATATAACAACTGTCTTATCGCGATAAGGTTTTAGTTCCTCACTTGTCGAAAGGTAGTTGGGTGAGGCTAGAACTATTTTATCTACACTTGATAGAAATCGCTTCATCAGAGGCCGATATATACTCAGCAGGAACCTCTGGCGAATGATATCTGAATGATATGATATAATAGCCGGTTTCTTAACGCGCGTGGCAAAATGAACTACATCCATGAAAGGCCAGGGAAAATGATAGTGAATAATATCCGCTTTTTGAGCCAATTGATAAAAGCGCCAAAATACTGAAACGGAAAAATAGGTTGATGCAATATCAAAATCTAATTTGGCCAAGTGTGCTCTTTGGCCATTTACAATAATTGTTCTTTCATCAATTTTCTTACTGAGTGAAAGGACTTCAGACGTAATACCTAAATCCTTAGTGCCTCCTACAATTTGGAAAATAACATGTTCAGTCCCACCAAAGGTATCCGGATAGTATGTTTTGTAAAAATGTAGAACTTTTAAGTTTTTACATGGCGACACGGCGATACACCTCAATAGTTTTTTGCACAGTTGAATCCCAATTGTAACCTCTGGCCACTTCAATGCCGCGAGAAATTGCAGTATTGCGCCACTTTTCATCCTCAAGGACAAGTCGGATGCCATCTGTTATTTGATCTTCGTCTTCAGGATTAACAAGGTGTGCTGCACCACCTGCAACCTCCGGTAAACTGGAACAATTTGACGTCATAACGGGCACACCGGAGGCCATTGCCTCAATTACAGGTATTCCAAAGCCTTCATAAAATGAGGGGAGCAAGAACGCACGCGCTCCGGCAAAAAGCATAGGCAATACATGTTCCGACACATATCCGAGATACCGGACAACACCTTTATCCTGCATATGTTCAATACGAGCATGGATTTGGTCGCTACGCCAGCCGGCTGCTCCGACTAAGACAAGCGGCCAACGATGTTGCAAGACCATGGGAAGACGGGAAAAAGCCGTGAGTAGTCCAAGAATATTTTTCCTTGGTTCAATAGTTGCTACACAAAGTGAGTAGCCTCCCGCTGTTAGTCCTATCCCTGATAACTGTTTCTGAATCTGATGCTCAGGATAAGGCCTATAGTTAAATCCGACGCCAAGCGGAATAGAGACAATTTTGTCCCGTGGCCATCCCAAAAAGTCAATGACCTCCTGGCGAGCAAAATCGGTCAATGAAATTATGAAATCGGCTCGTTTAAGAGCAAGCGGAATCTGTTTCTCCATAAAGTCAACACGTTCTTTAGGATGGTACTCCGGATACTTGAAAATCGACAGGTCGTGAAAAGTTGCAACAGATCTTCCGTTAAATGCCGGAAGATAGTAGTTTGGTGAATGAAAGATGTGATCATGGAATGAGGAGAGACAAACCTTATGAATCGCTGGGGAGAATGTCCCATACAACGATGAAGCAATTCGATTCTTTAACAGCTTTTTCATTGTTCCAGCATAGCCGCCTGTATAGTTGGCTGATGCAATGTTTTGGGACAGGTCGTTGACAAATCGCCATCTGGCAAAATATTTCACTTCCTCAATATCGGCCTGATTTGGTAATCTATTGGCCAATTCCAAGGCATAGCGGCCAATCCCTGTTAACGGAGCCTGAATTGCATCCACAGCTAGAATTATTTTCATATTGAGAGCACCTTATGTAATGACCACTCTTCCCTTTGCTAAAATCTACCTTGACATAAAAAACTGTCAGCTCCAATTTATGTTCGGCCGTATCCTTCTGTTTCAGCATTGCGCCTGTGCTTTAGGTATTTCCATTCTCACTGCAGTAGCTAATTATATCTTTCAAACTTTGCTCCAGTGGAATATTATTTTGCCATCCTAATTCCATTTTGATTTTCTCATTGGATCCAATGATATTCTTGTTTTCCGTCGGTCTGATTAGACCCTGATCAATGCTTATATCCACTTCAATATTTAATTGCTTTTCCATCATTTGAATAACATCTTTGATGGAAACCCCAATACCGCTGCAGACATTATAAACATGTCCTTTTTTGCCCTCCTTTAACAACAAATAGTAAGCACGAACAACATCCCGGACATCAGTGAAATCGCGCACAACCGATACATCACCCATGACTATATTAGCTTTACTTTTGCCCGATTTTTTTATTTCAACCAGTTGATTTGCTAAAGATGATACAACAAAAGTGCTTCTCTGCATTGGCCCGATATGATTAAATGATCTGGTTAATATAATATCCAACCCGTAGCCATCTATGTAAACTTTTGATAGTAATTCTTGTGACATCCTTGCCACCGCATAGGGACTAGCCGGATTTAATCTGCTACCTTCCTTTAGTGGTAAATCTTCAACATCTACATTCCCATATTCTTCAGAAGAACCAATAGAAAGAATACGACTAGCTATATTCAATTTTCTTGCTGCATCTAATACATTTAAGTAAATATTTGTATTATTCAGAAAACTTTGAACAGGCTCTTTCCAACTATAGGCCACACTGCTGCATGAAGCTAAATGTAAGATATGGTTTGGCTGAAATTCATAAATAACATATTCTGTCTGATCTTTTGACAGCAGATCAATTTTCTCAAAACTGACCTTGACGTTTTTATAGTGATCAAATCTGAAATCGGGATTATGAAAGTCCAGACCTTTAATAATACAATTATTTCCGCTATTTTCAAGATACTCAACAAAATAACGCGCGACAAAGCCGGAAAAACCGGTGATTAAGCATTTATTCATGCAGAACAATTTCCTTCTAAATTAAATTACGATAAATCAATCCCTGAAGCCCTCAATTACAGAAATCTAAAGGCTCTCCGCCTCTTAATCGGTTCTCAACATTTGCAAAAAAAGACAGAGTGTTTTTTTTGAACATCTCCGCATTGAATCTGTGACTTCTTGCGTACGCCCCTTGAGCAATTCTTTTTCTCAATTCATTATCACCTATGACTTTTAATGTCCACGCTATCAGCTCTTTTTCTGTACTAAACAGGAATCCGCTGATTTCATGCTCAACAATTTCTCTTTGCCCCCCCCGTTGATCACAATGGGAACGCAGTAGTTTTGCATCGCTTCAACGGTTGTCATTCCGAAATGTTCGACCAGATGGGCATCTTTCTCCCCCAAACCGCAAGCATGCCAGAAAATTGAAGCCTCTCCATATAGTTTCAATATCTCCGAGTTAGTTAGGTTGGGCATTAATTCAATATTGGTCGCTTCAATCTCATTTATTTCTCTTTTTACTTTATTGAAATAGGAATTATCTCCTGCACTGCCGCCGGCAATGATGAATCGCCATTCCTGCTTTACACGCTTATCTCTTTTACTGAGCTTGCGAAATGCCCTGATCATCTCAAATTGTTTCTTGCTGCCACTCTCCTCAAATCTTGCCACGGACAGTATGATTTTTGATTTTCCATCAAAGCTATTTCTACCATGATACATATCCACAGAAGGATAAAGACGTAATGTCGGATTAAGTCCCCACCTTTTCTTCACCCAGAACGAACCATAATTACCGTTTGTTAACAAATAATCGTATTTGTCCACACTGAAGAATCTCTCTTTTTCCCTGTCCGGAAAGTGACAAATAAAAATGGCTAAAACAGACAATGGTTTTACCTTCGTTAGCATATTCGCATTAATAAAAATATCGTAGTTCAGGCTTTCCTGGCTGATGATATCGAAAGGATTAGTCTCTTCATTGATAACCATGCCTTCATTAATATGATAACAGCCGGCTTTCTCAAAAAACGGTATTTTAATGATTTTCAATTTGCAGTTAGACAGGTCAATGTCAAACCATGCCTTATACTGCTCAAGAGTGACATCTTTATTCGCGATAAATGTGATATCATAATCATCCTGCAGAAGTTCTGCCAATGTTGCAGCATAACGTTGCCCACCACCGGCAAAATGGAAAGCCTGGTCATAAATTCCAATTTTTATTTTTCGCAGAACCAAAACCACTTCCAACTGGCTGAAAAAATAAACTGCCTTCTGGGATCCAAATATTTTCGGGACGATGTCTTTTAGATCATCGAGAACCTTGACAATAATTTCTGTCGGTTGATGTTCGGCCATTTTTTTCACTGCCTGAATCAAGGAGCGATACAGATTGCTCATGTCGTTTTTCAGATAAAAATAGGATGTTTTGATACTGCCCGGTAATTGAAAGGGGAATCGCTTCCCAAGGAGAAGCATTCTGTTTCTTGAACAATAGTATTCACATAACTCAGAAGAGGTTAAAGCATGATATTTATGATAAACGATACTTTCGGGTGCATAGAATATTCTCCATCCTTTGTCACGACATCGGATGCTATAATCTACATCTTCCATATACATCACGAAATCTTCGTCGAAATTGCCAACGTCCACCAGGCAATCCCTCCTGAAAAAGACCGAGGCACCGGAGAAGAAATTTATTTCCATCGGCTTCTCGTATTGCCTCACGTCTTTTTCATCAAATCCAATATCCCGAAAGTAAAAGTCTTCAACTTCTTCAACTCCGACACTATTGATGGTCTTTTTGTCAGAAAAGAGTATCTTACTTTGGACCACACCAATCCTGTCATATCCGTTCATTATATCGATAATCCCCTTAAGCCAATTTTTTTCTACGACGGTATCGGGATTAAGTAGACCAACATAAGCCCCGGTGGATGCGCGGATACCCACGTTTATTGCCTTTGTATAGCTATTGACGGTGTTCTCTATGACTTTAATCTCAGGGAAATTATCTCTAATCTCATGGACAGATCCATCTTGAGATAAGTTATCCACCATAATTATTTCCAATGAATAGTCATCTTTCTCTATCTCGCGCAGTGATGAAAAGCATGGTGTCAGATATTTTAAGGCATTATAATTGACAACAATAACAGAAATTAGACCTTTCACTCTTTATGCTCCTCGCTTCTTTTCGATTTCTTCATTGATCGCTCTTAACTTCTTTCTAATGACCTCTCTGTCGGCTTTCATTTCGAAGTCATTCAGCCGAACATAAGTCTTTAATGACTCTGTTCCTGAAGGGGATGTTACTGGGGCATGTGGCACATTTTTAAATCGCCATAAATAACTTTTCAGTCTTCTTTTTGCTTTGTAATAAAAAACTGAAAAACTTTCCCTGCTGATTGTCAGAGCAGCTTTTTGCAACAACGGGAAAGTGCCTAATATTTTATGATAAACTAAATTGATGTACTGTCACCTCACCTTTACCCCAATGCGTATCCCCGGGGATCCTTTGTCTTTGAACCAGGCGACTAATTCCTGCACTGCTTCAATTTCCAAATAGTATTTGCCCGGCTTTGATGGCCCTTTGATTTCCATATTCAGTTTTATTTCAGCACCTGGTTTTACCACCGCAGGCAGCGCAGTGCGGTTATCAAACCCGGATAAAGGCACTGAACTGCAAGCATCTACCCAACGGTAAGACAAGCCGATAACATATTTACCAAGGTTGTTTATATCACCACCGACGCTGGATAAAGCAGCCTTCCCATTATTTTTCACGCGCAGTTTACACTGCCTCAATTCATTCTCTTTCCAATGTGTTGGGATTTTTTCTGCTAATAACTTCAAAGCAAAGTCTGTCTCACCCAAAGGCTCATCCATAAGAACCATACGCTCATGCAGTAATGGTAGATGCACATCCTTCGCCGACAACCAACTACCTGTTTTAGCATTTAAAAAATAGAGTTGGTCATTCTCCAGATTGTAGTATTGAATCCAACTGACCAAATATGTAATATATTCCGGCTTATCAACATGATATATCCCGCCCCAACCAGGTGGCATCTGTCCACTATACCCATTAATAGTATGCAATCCATATTTTTGGGCAATGATCATCGTATCAATCTGAGCTTCAAAAGGATATTTTCTCAATTCTTCCGCCGGCAACAAAGCAAAAACTTTTGCCTGCTGTGGAGGTGGAGAAATGCTGGCAAGCATTTTATATTGTTGCTGTTTGCTGTAGCGGGCAAGATCACTGGTATTGAACTGCTCACCAACGAGCAATAAGCAAAAAACTGATACGGTAACTAACAAGGCACAACGTTTAACATATGAATGTATATGGGCTGTGGCGTAATTCATGGATTGATGTAGCCCGATTGCAACCACAACAGCAAGTGGAAAGGCCAGTACATGTTGAAAACGATACACTGCGCTAATACCACCCGCACCCGGAATCAGTTTCGTGACCAGCCACCAAAGTGAAAATCCCTCGATTTTCAGCATTAGCACCCAACTTAACAATACCGCAACGCCCAGTCCCACCACAAGCATCGCAAGCTTCCCGGCATCATTGGCCTCACATTTGTCCAATACGATTTTGCAGGCATCATCTTGCGCCACTGTCAGTTGATAATATCTTATTTCACGGATGAAATAAGCCAAAAACACCAGAAAAGCCAAAAATAAACTGCCTGGCACACCTTTAATCAATTCATGCGTCACCGGTCTCGAACCCAATCCTAAAAAAAGAGAATTAAGCGCCTTGCCCCATAACCAGTTGTTTGGGCCAACATTCATATAATCAATAACCGATGGCAGCATGGTAGCAATCACCTGATAACTTCGATTGCCAAACTGCAGCAATATCGGGATATACGTCAGTAAAAACGGGATAAAACAAATCATGCCGAGTGCACAGTAAGGCAATATTCTCCGCCAATTTTCCCGTTTACAAATAATGCATTGCCAAACGGTTTTATAGCCTAAATGCGATATGCCCCAAACAAAGCCAATGCATGACAGTAACAGAATAAAAAAAAGGGAAAACCAACCAATGTAGTAACTCGTATAAAAAATCGCTGGAACAATAAGCGCCACAAAGATTCCCGCGGCGATCCCAACGGATGTCGTTTTCCCAAGGTTTTGCAGAAATACATAAATCCCAATAGCTAGATATGGAATGAAATTAACAGCCAACAGTTGTGTATGTGATATTGAAACGGCAACAGCCATGGAATTGGGGAAGACAAAAAGAGCTGCCCCGACGATAGTGAGGAATATGCGCAATTTTAGGCAACAGCGGAGGAATAAGATCATTCCAATCCATCCAATCGCCACCAATTCAAATAATACGATCTGGTAGGATGTAAAAGGTTCGATCCCTAAAAAACGCAACGCAACATAGGGTAGCGCATTCAGAAATCCGGCATCACTATAACCGAGTACACCCTTAACCGGAAAAAAGAAGGTTGGCGAAAGCCATCGAGCTGTCCCCTGCAATACCTGCCACCAGTGTTCTAGGATCACTCCATTAAAACGGGCATCGCCGACATCGCCTAATAATAAGTCAAAATGCGAAAAAATTATTTGCCGGAAAAAAATAAAACCGAGCAATAGCCCCATCATAGCGTATATAACTACCTCAACGATGACTTTCACATGCTTCAATGTTGTTCTCCATTTGGTCTGATCATCTTATACCCATCACTCTCAATAATTTATCACTTAAGAATTTGCGTCCATTTTTAGCAAAAAAACATAAGACCGATTGGGTGTCATCTAAGTCGAAGAATATTTCAAAAAATGTCCTCATTTTTAATTACTGAAGAAATACCCATTTTTTCAAGGTCTCCTTAAATCAGATTTAACACATAAACAATCATTCCTCATTTTTTCACAAACGCATTTAATAAGAGAAACCCCTTAGAGCCGTCGGCATAATAATAAATGTCAAATTTATTACAACTAAATTTTTTACTGTACGGACCTAACTTGGCCACATCCTCAGCATAAATATAATCTGGAATTTTTATTCCACCTGTCAATTTATCCACAATAACGCCATTCAGCTTTAATTGTGAAAAGGGGGCTGCATTATTGAGCCATAGGAATGGTTCTAAGTTCATATTGACTTGCAAGGCTCTGCTTCCGGTATTGCCGTACAGATCGAGTTGCCTGCTCGTCCAAAACCCTCCCACAACATTAAAAGAAAGCTGTTCCATATGCCGATTATAGCAATCAATTGGCTCTGACAATAGGTATGTCTTTTCCTGCCCCGGCAGTACCGCTTTACTAATCAAAAATATTAGTACGGGCATACAAAATAAATAAATAGTGTAGTACGTCTTGTTGCGAGGAATTAATTGTGGCCAATGATAGAATAAAAATATCAGGCTTAGTAGTGGAAAAAATACAACGGGAAAAAAATACCGCATCAGAAAATTGCCCGATGCGATTGTGCCCGCAACCGTAATAATCGGGGAAAGAATTGCGAACAACAAAAGGAAGGTAATGGCAACATCCTTGCTGTTGGCAACATCGAATTTTTTAGATCTCCAAAACGAAGCCAAATTAAATATCGAAAAAACTGAAAACAGTAATATTAAAAGAATAATTGTATATTCAGCAAGGCTAAAATAAGAGGATTTTATTAGCAACAGATTTTCAAAGAAACTTTTAGATACCTTAAAGATAGAAGTAATATCAATATATCTATTTGTCGGCCTGCCTATATTTTCTATGAAAAACAATCGTAGCCCTTGACCTAACAGCAATCCTACGATCTGCGAAAAAAGCAAGGTCTTAAACGCAGGAGCATGTAGCCATTTTAAAAATAGCATCACTAGAATTGATGCTAAGAATGGCAAGGAAAACTGAAGAACCAATAATGGATTAGAACAATATGTAAGACTGGTGATTCCGACTACAGCAATCAACAATAGAAGGTTTCTAGAACGCAGAAGAGTATTTAGAGAATCTATTCGTTGAATGATTAGTATGGTCAGCATCAACAGCAACAGTGAAGACAGTATTACGCCAAAGTAGTAAGTATTAAATAGCGACAAAGAAACTAGGGCCGTTCTATTGACATCTGGATACGGCTCCAAAACAATATAAAGCACAATGAACGCTGTTCCAGTTATTGCAAAAAACATATTCTTTAGTGAATGAAAACCAATACTTTTTGCAATAAAAAAAAGTAGCGCGTGAAAAATAATAATATTTAAAAAGCTATTCGCGATCAGAGACCAAACTATGGATGGTGTGATAGCATAACAAATGCCGTGCAGTAGCCCCTCAGGAAAAAAGAAAAGCTGGGATGAAAAGTGCCAACGGAAATCCTCCCCGGCAACCATAGATTTAGCTAACAACGGCAACGTTAAGGAGTCGCCGTTGTAAAAATATATATTGGCCCACGGCGTCAATAAAATATGACTCACAGCTATTATGGCTAAAATTACTACCGTCATATATGATAGAAATTTAAAAAAAATGGTGCGAAACTCAACTTTTCCCATCAAAACTCCTCTATTCTTCAATCAGGCAAACAGACTGTGTCGTAATTCCAGTCAATGCGTGCGGTAATCTTTATATTATCGAGGACTTTTGAGATTGCTTCGGTTGTTTCACTTCGCAAAGACATTGCAACACAATCTCAAAGGTGGGATGCTGCTGGCATTATCTGTTAAATACCCTTGAAACAAACAGATAAAAAAGCTTCACCATTCCTCGGATAATTTCCAGACGTGGAATCTTGGAGCTACCAGCATTTCGGTAATGAAAATAAATGGGAATCTCGGCAAGCTTTAATCCAGCCTGATGAAGCCGATAAACAGACTCCATAAAAAATGAATAGCCCTGGTTATGCATCTTTACAAAATTTACTTTGGCAAGAGCGCTTACACGAAATGCGCGATAAGATGTAGTGAACTCATGAAGCCGGATGCCCAGCACTAACCGTGCGGCCATGTTGGCTGATACGCTTAAAAACTTTCTGTAGCCATTATAATCGCAACCACCTCCGGGCACATACCGTGATCCGATTACAAAATCGGCCTCAGTTAGTTTCCCAATCAACCTGGGTATGTCTGCCGGATCATGTGAGTGATCGGCATCCATCGTAACCAACACATCATAACCGTGCTTGATGGCGAAAATCATTGCCAGACAATGTGCTGTTCCAAGGCCAAGTTTTGAGGGGCGATGCAAGACCTTGAGCTGTTTTTTAACTGCGGCTATCTGATCGAGTAGATTACCTGTTCCATCCGGTGAGTTATCGTCAACAATCAGGATATCGGAATCAGGAATTGCATCCCAAATCTCATCCAATAATGACTGTATGTTATCTAACTCATTGTATGTTGCTGCGAAAACTAATGTGCGAGGCAAACCGGTTAAACCATCTGAATTTATTAACTTTATTTTTTTCATCAGTAAGTTACACAAATACTAAGGTTGATATTAACCTGCCCAATTTTTTGTAACTTTCGTTCTTGTGGAATGTCTTCGACGCCAATATCCAGCGGCGCACCCCTCAAAGTATATTCAGGAAACTATTGATAATACTGGATTCCCCCGTGTTAAGCACGGGGCAGGCTAAAAGTGGCGCTTTGCTGGAATTTATCCGGCGGATGCCGGACGGAATGAAAAAATTGTTAGTTTTATGTAGTTATTCAAAGCTATCAGAACCCTTATCCCCCCTTCATAGAATCTACCGTACTGAAAATGTTTTTAAGGCCAAGGCGAGAATCCGCGGATCGCCATTACCAGGCTGCTGCGCATCAGGCAAATAAAATTGGATCAAATTCTTCCCATTTTTAATGATTGAAGGTGAAAAGCGTACAGAGATATTTTCGTCCCATGAATTTAATTCATTAGAATAAATTATTTTCTCATTCAAGACTATTTTTACTCTTTGTTTACCCAGTGACCCCGCTTGGATCACTATTTCGCCCTCGAATCTATCCGTTACATTATCTGCCAAGAAAACTATGCTAGAAGCTGTTCCCTCTGACCATCGATGAGAAGCTTCGGCACCAGACCAACCTAGAAAGACAACTTTTTCAGATGTGTGCATAAGAGCTTCGAATGGTTTAATCACCGGAATATGGCTAATCGCATGCCTGACCAGCCTATCATCGTGCCCCTTCTTGCTTGCCATAAATTGCGGGTAGCTCCAGTCAAACAAATACTCAGGGTACATGTCGATGTTATGGTCAGCATTCCATGCTGCGGTATATTTATTGAACAGACCCTGGCCAGAGTTCACATAAACCGCAAAAACTGAAGCAAGAACGAGAAATCCTATAGAAACCTTGTTAGTCAGTCCTTTCGCAGTTGTTGGCCATGTGTACAAGGCAAGAAGAAATAGTCCTGGAATGACATCCGTCATAAAGCGTGCCCCGAATGAATGTCCCGCCCACCAATGCGGGAATCGTGAAACGCATATCAAGTGCAACAGTGGCCAGGCAAAGCCCAGTAGCAGCCATGAATTTTTAAGTCCCCATTCCTTATCAGATGCGCGAAAGCAAAACCAAGCCACCAGAATAAACGGAGAGTAAATTAACAATCCCCTGGCTGGGCTTAACAAATTCCCATAGATGGCCTCGTAGAAATTACCTCCTGCCAACCTTTTTGGGAGATAATAATCTGGGAGTGCCTGACCATACTCATACATACTGAAGACAACAAAAGCCCCAAGAACGGCCATCAACAGGATGGCTGACTTAATCGCCACTAACCTATGATAAGTGAAAACATATAGCAAAACAAAGGGGAAAAGCAGTGCCATCGTCGGCCTGCACAAGTAGGCGGCAAACAAGCACAGAGAAATTACAGGCCAGATCTGAAGTTGATTGCCTTTGGTTGCTTTGATGGCGCCGTAGATCGCGATCAGTGCAAATAGTGTCGAGAAATTATGTGACCATAAAGCGGTGCCTGAGGTGCTTGCGAGAGAAGTGCCGAACCAAAAAATCGAAGCAATTATAATAGAATTGGTCGGCCCAAGAAAAAATCGGGCAAGCTTCATTAGAAAAACAAGAGTTAGAACTGCCGTTACAGCGGCAATAGCAATCTGCACCGTAGGCTCAGATTGCTGCATGTTGAGGCCAAACCCTTTCGCCAAAGCTACAAAAGGTAAACTAGCTATCGATGTGCCAAGCGGAAAGTAGTAGTAGAAATGACCATTTTTATTATGGATAGCATATCCATAACCGCGAAGAAAATCCTCGCCATAATGATCTAATTTTATTGTTTGAGTGGTCAATATTGACTCAGCCACAAGCAGAGTTGCACGCGGGTCACTGACTATGTTCCTGTTGTGGGCGAAAACCACTAACAGGAATGCTATCACCAATATCGCTATCGATACTATGAGACCTTTGCAAAACGGTTTCTCTATATATGCTTTTTTCATTAGTAAATCCTTAACGGATACATATTGCGGCGAAAGCCTTCAACCAGGAACATCGTCACGACGAAAGGCATTGTCCACCTTCGGCATTTGGGGGGCTCACAGGGACAATCCGCCGGTAACTTTCTTCAGATCGGCCAGCCATGCTTTAATCAGAGGGCGTTCCTTCTGGGGCAGAATGCCATGCAGGATTAGCGCCTCATAACACCGCAACAGGTTAGCGCCCACAGCCTCCGGCCCGGGTTCCATGGGCAAGGGTTCCAGCAGTCGCACAATCTGATCATTGGCCAGATACATTGGCACTTCATCCTGAAAATCTTTTAGCAGGTTGTGCGCGTTGCGCTGCTGCACCACCTCGGGGGCATGGAAGGTGACTGCGCCGCCCAAAGCCCACAAACACCGCTGCGCCACAAAACTGCGCCAGATGTCGGTCATCCTAAAGGTGCAGAAGCTGGGTAAATACATCAACGGATAAGCCTCTGGCCACCACCAAGTGCTCTGGCTGTTGAACGGACACCACACGCCAGACATCAGCGAGACGCTGGCACCGGGCTGAAATTGAAACGTCTTGTCCAACACCAACCGCCAAATGGCATCGACGTCCGGGCTACCGTCCGCCAAACCTTGTTGAATGGGGCTGACGACCGAACACTCGCGACTGGGTGATGGCAGTTTCTTCCCAGAGGCGATGTGGTCAAGTGGAAGCCCGCGCGGCCAGATGAGGTCATCGCTAAAGTAGCGATAAACATTACACCAGAACAGACCTTCCACCTTCCTCGCCCGGACCATCCGGTTGCGGAGTTGCCAGCCCACCAAGGGCATGTTGTCGTCATCTGTCTCGTAGATACATTCCGCGCCCCGGCTAATTGCAACCAGGTAGCCGATATTCTTGCGTGCGTAATGATGGATAGGTAACAGTTGCGGCAGACGCAAGGGGAGTGCTAACTGGTGTTCGAGCGCAAACAACTCCGCACCATTCAGGTGATACTCTTGCGGGCCTTTCCGGTCGCCTACGACCAACAGTTGGCCTGACACGCGGCGCAAAAATCGACATAGACCTCGCACAGCAGTGGTGGGAGATTGAATGGTCGTTATGACCGAATAGAATTTTGGCGTTTTCATGGTTGGCATTGCTGTTGCTCGCGGCGAAGGTGCCATAGGATTCGAAAAGCCTCCCGGATGCTGCTTCTGCCGACACGATATTGGCTGTTCCGATAGGTGATGGGCACCTCCAACCATTTGAATTGATGCATCATGTGACGGATTTCGGTTTGGAAGAAGTTGGCTTGGCTGGTAACGCCATGCTCAAGCACCCACTCCATGGCCTTGCGGTTGAAACATTCAAAGCCGCTGGTCATGTCCCTCATCCGCGTCTTAAGCACCCAGTTCGCCAGCAATGTGCCCCCCTTGCTAATGAACACCCGTGGCCACGGGCTGTCATGGCTACCGCCTGGCATAAAGCGGCTGCCACCGACGTAGTCATAGCCCTGCGCCATGCCGGCGATGAACTGCGGAATTTCTTCGGGCAGATGGCTGAAACCACCATCCATTTCCAAAATCCACTCGCACCCGTCCTTAAACGCCTCGCGGTAGCCCCGGAAGTAGGCGTCCACAACACAGCTGTTGTCTGGTGCCCACACGAGCAAAACCCGCGGTTCAGTCGCTGCCAGGCCGTGCACAATACTCTTGGTTCGGTCCCGTGACATTTTGTCTAGCACACAATACACCCTGTCCTTACTCTGCAAGTGAACCAGGATTCTTCGTAGAAAATCCAGACTTGTCACTTCCTCATTGGCCAGCGGCACGATTATGCCAAATTTAGATTGTCGTTGCGAAATCATTTTGGTAACAATTCAGCCTGCTCTATGTTCGTGGCGGCGTAAACCTTCCCGCCAGAATAGGCGTTTGCCACATCAGCCACAACCGCGCGTAGCGCATTTAGCCTAAACAACATATCGGTTTAAAAAAATAGCCGCTACTAATTTTTTTAAATGGCAGTCGTTTTGCAACATCGGCATGGATTGTTAAAAACCTCCTAGTTTTTTATTTATTGTTGTAACTATACCAATTCAATCTCAAATTTATATGGTTTAAATCCCTTTTTTTCGAACCAACATACCCCTTCCTGCACCTCAGTCAAAGATAAGCCGTTTATTATGATGTACATGGGCACGATACTTCATAATATGGTTAGTACCTTGATGTAATGTAATGGCCACTTACTGCAGATTTGTTTCACTTTCTGTTTTTTTCTTTTGCTTTTATTTTGCATTGAATCCTATTGCCACATCGGCCATGGCTCCACCTAAATCCGCCAATCAAGACAAACATTGCCAAATACTGCCATCAAAACCTGCAACAATGTTCGGATATCTGAAGTTGACAATGTGGCTATGCATGACGTGATATGCACCATCAGGATCATGAAGGTTAATTGTCGTATTATCTGTTTCTACTGCATAAAGCACCGGAAAAACTGTGCGCAACATGTCAAAGAAGTCCGGCACAGCGATACGACGAAAGGCATTCAAGCACCAATGATTCAGTTCTAAAAGCACTATCGGCTTGAATGTATTCAACACATTTGCCGCCCCCTTAATAACATTACCCTCAAATCCTTTTTTTTCAACTGGATTTTTTCTGTAATGTGCCCTGCCTTTATGTGCAGCTTGTCAGACACAAATCCACCTGACCTACTGATAGGGCTGTACGTTATTGTTGATGTTGTGTTCTCATCACCCAGGTCTAAATTGATTGGAGTTATATTGATTAACTTATTACTTTAAATATTATTCATTAGAATTTGAAATGTACTCGGGTTTGCTTCAAAACAAACAACTTTATTTGCAAATGACGAAAAAAGGATACTGGTCAAATCAATGTTTGCGCCGATGTCCAACACATTGTCAGTTTTCGAAATTAATCTTTTGAATAAGGTGACCATATGCGGCTTAAAGTCATCCCCCATTTGGGACAGGTAAGTATCATCTGATGCCACGCTGTATAATTGCCCATCAATCAGTATTGTCTTTCCCATTTCATCTCCTCTGCTAGTAAGGGTTCTTTGACTTTCCTCAACGCGCCTATTATCTTTTTAATACGAATAGTTAACCCTTTATGTGCTAAGCTTTTCCAATGCTTTTGCTAGTCCCTTTTTTTCAACCCTTCAGAAATACAAATCGGAGAAGAAGCAATATTTTCACCAAGAACGACTTTCACCAATTGCTCAGCACTCTGCTTCCATGTTAACCACGGCATGCTGTCAGACCGGGGCGCCTGACCAAGTTTATCAAGCTTAAGCCAGTTTTTAATAGCGTCGTTGAGCCCTTGCGGCTCAAGACCCTTAAAGTAAAATGCATGATCGCCTGCTACCTCACGGAAAACCGGAATGTCCCGCGCAATAATTGGCAGCTTATGTTGTGCGGCCTCAATAAGCGGTAGACCGAAGCCCTCGCCTTCACTGGCCGCAATCAGGCAATTTGTGGTGGCGTATATCTTCTCTAAGTATTCGTCGCTGATGCCCTCCAGCCAGAACAATCGTTTGTTGGATTCAGAATGTTGGCGCAGACGCTCTACCAACGATTCAACCATCCAACCTTGTTTCCCAATAATAACGATATTGACGTCTATGTTCGCTCGCCAAAGCAGTTCAAAAGCGCCCAAGACCTGCACATGGCCTTTTCGCGGTTCCAAAGTACCTACCGTTAAAAAGCTCGGCCGCTCGGTTAAAGACGAAAGAACATTTTCTGCATTGTCTGGCACTCCTTTGGTGGGAGCTGAATTCTCAAGATCGGCCCCCAAGTTAAACCATCCGATTTTAAATGGGCGTAGTCGTTTTAGACCACGCGCCCGTTGCCAATCTGTAAGTTCGTTGGCAACTGCGCGTGAAATACAAATAGCACCGTCGAATTGGCTGATTACATGTAACCACTCGGCATGTACTTTATCCACGGAATGCTGTGGAGGCCAATAATGTGGAAAATGAATGGGTAGTAAATCGTAAACAACAAAATAGACACCGACTCCATCACGACGCATCGAGGATAAATAGTGTTCTTGCACCCTGGTTGTATGGTGTTGAAGATCCAAGCCCAAAAACAGGTCTCCGGGCTTGTAATCAATCGGCTCATCTTGTTGGTCAGAACATAACCCTTGAAATTGGGCAGTAAACTGTCGTGCGTAAAAATACCCTTTAGATTCAATTGTTGCGAAAACTGGACTTACAACAAATCCGTCGGGGGGCCGCTTTAGCAACTCTCCTAAGCTGCTTCTAGTAACACGCTGAACACCGGTTCCGGCATCGCGCTGCACCAATTCCGAGATATCCACCAGCAGTTGTCTGGGGGCAGCGTCCGTGTGAATTCGGCTTAGCGCGTGCGCCAAGTTAAGCAATCCGGGATCGGGTATTTTGGGCGGAACTGCTTTTGCAACATCCTGCACGAGCCGGGGCAGCAGGTTCGCAAGACTGTATTTTTCAATTCCTGAAGTTGTAGCTGAATGCACTGTCTCAAATGTCGTAATCGCGCGTTGCGCGCTTTTGTCCCAGGAAAACTTCCTGGCTTGTTCCAGCCCATGCGCAGCCAACTCGCTTCTGAATGCAGCATCGCCAAGCACTTGGGCAAGCTTCCGGCAAATGTCCCCTTCATCGTATGGGTCAAACAAGGCATCCTGGCGGCCGATAACCTCTGGCAAGCTTGTTGTATTGGCGCCAATAACCGCCGCGCCACAGGACATAGCTTCAAGCGCGGGCAAACCAAACCCTTCGTGATAAGAAGGAAATATAAAGACTGTACACAGATTATAGAACCGGGCCAGTTCTTCGTCAGTAACATAGCCGGTAAAAATCAGTTTGCCTTTAGAGATCCCCGTCGTATCCAGTTCGCTATCGAGCACTTTGCCTGGAAGCACAAGTTGATATGCATCGCCTAGCTTCTGGGGCAAGCGGCTGTAAGCCCTGACTAGCCTATGTAGATTTTTGTGAGCATCGGCGCTGCCAATAAATAGTATAAATGGCTGGACAATTCCGAAAGTCATTAAGAATTGTTGCTTCTCCTCTTCCGTAATTTCCATGTGCCGGAATACGGAATCACAGCCTTCGTACGTAATACTCACCGACTCAGCGGGCAGTTCCAGCATATCGCGCCCTTCGCCTGCTGCCGATTCCGAACCAGCCAGCCATTGATTTGCGCACTTAAGGTACTCAATTTTCCTTTTGTAAAAGAGCGCATATGCTGGATTATGCTTGAGAAACATCTCAGGATTGAGCAAGGGAATCAGATCGTGAATGGTCACAACAGTTGGGATCTGCGGGGCGAAGACACCAATACTGGTGACCGCATCATCTTTAAAGCCTTCAAATAGAGTCGGTACATGTAATACATCAGGACGCAGGCTGGCAAGGAATGCCTCACGGATGCGCTCGGCGACTTCACGGCGCCATTCATTACCTGATTCGCACTGCCGCACCGGACCAGGCGCATACCAGACGCGAATGTTTTCCTGCAGCAGCAGTTCATCAAAGGCTGCGCGGATAGGTTCGATGGTGTCGGGGAAAAGGCCATTCAGAGCGAGAATGATTTCATGCTCGCCCCGGTTGCGCACAATGGCCTTAGCCAGCGACAGTGTATAGCGGCCAATGCCACGAAAGCGGCTTTCGGTTTGCGCCCCCTGCATATCAATAACGATTCGCATCAGCGGTTCTCCTTCCGCTGGAGCTCAATGG
>Ga0208102_1000277_pt1 | contig 20554 bp, 16 predicted proteins | sample CryBogmetaGMA17M_FD_184549 | JGI IMG/M metagenome (GOLD analysis project Ga0208102, IMG submission 184549) | Freshwater microbial communities from Crystal Bog, Wisconsin, USA - MA17M (SPAdes) | ecosystem: Environmental > Aquatic > Freshwater > Lake | place: Crystal Bog, Wisconsin, USA...
GTAATACCCTTGTGAGTATTTTATACCTATTTTTTGTACAACATCAAGAACTTCGGCTGAATGAACAAATTCTGCGATCACTTCACAACCCAGTGCTTGTGCCAAGTGAACTATAGTTTTACAGATATTGAGATTATTTTTGTTAGTATGAATATCTTTTATGAATGAACCATCAATCTTGATATAGTCTACATTCATTTTCTGCAGTCTGAAAAAATTTGATTTTTCACTTCCAAAATCATCAAGAGCAATTTTAAATCCATGGGATTTAAGTTCTAAAAGCTGCTCTATGGCTGCTTCATTTTCCTGTGCGGAGATATTTTCTAGGATCTCTAAAGTAACTCTATGAGGTGCAATATTATATTTTTTTGATAGATTTGTGAGTAAAGTTAGGAGATATCTAGCTTTTAAATCTTCTTCGGAGATATTGACTGTAAAATCATAAGGTTTGTTTTGAAAGTATTTAAATGACTTCATGAGTATTATTTGGGTTATTTTAGGTAAAAGTCCAACGAGTCTGGCTGGTTCTATAAAGTGAAATGGCGAGATAACATTACCATTTTCAATCAATCGTGCTAGAGCCTCATATTTGACGATTTTATTTGTTTCATTATTCAAAATAGGCTGAAAGAAAGGGAGAATTGCGTCGTTTGTTAGAGCATCTTTTACTTTTAACATCCACTCGAGATTAGCTCTTTGTTTTTGTAGAAAAGCGGAATCAGCACTATAAGTCATAAATTTGTTTGCACCACTTTGACGAGCTTCTTTCATAGCGGCATGCGCTCTGACCAAAGGGGTTTCAGTAAAATTTTCATCACTTTTTGAGGTGATTCCTATCGTACATGAGAGAATGATTGAATAATTTTCAATCTCAAACTTATGATTTTGTAACGCTTTTATGATCTCAATAGCCAAGATCTCTTTATCTTGTGAAGAGTTTTGGTCTATTAAAATGACAAACTCATCACTTGAGAGTCTAAATAAAGTGTTCCTATCGATTAAAAAATTGTGCAAAAAACTTACAAATAATTTGAGTATCTCGTCGCCAATCGTATATCCATATGTTGAATTGACAAAATCCAGATTATTAATATTTATGAGCAACAATGCTGAAAAATCATTTTTAAGCAGAACTTCATCCAGTTTTTGTCGGCTGTAGCATCCTGTGAGTTTGTCATGAGAGTAAAGATGTTCCAGTTCCAATGTTGCAGCTGTTTGTGTCAGTAGAATATTAAGTACCTTTTCGCGTGTATTATCGAAAAAACCTCTTATGAAGTTATTTTCCATATAGATCAATCCAATTAATGTCTCTTTTAAAAAGATCGGCGCACAGATCACTGAGGCGATCTTTCTCTCTATAATGATCTGGTCCATAGTAAATCGTGAATCGTTGATGGCATCATCGATTATAAGAACCTTGTTATCAGAGAGGGTCTGCTTTATGACCGATTTTGGAATTACGTTTGATGTATTCAAAGATTGATGCTCAATAATGATTTTTGGATCGCTGTTGATATTAAACAATCCCTCAAGGAAGAAAATATTGTTCTCTTTTAAGATAATACCACCGATTTGTATTCCAAAACTTTGAGCGATAATAGAGGTGAATTTTTTTATCAGTTCCGATCGATCAATCTTTCCTGAGATAAGTTCTGTTGCTTTTAAGATCGTATCTTCATCAAAAATGTTTAGATCACCCGTATTTTGTGTGACCATAGTAGGATTGACCTGTATTTGTGCTTCACGATGTAGCAGTTCGCTTTGTGTGTTGAAAAGGAGCTTTGTTTTTCCGATTGCTTTGAGATTATAAAATATGTTATAAGCCTCTTGCAAATACATTTTAGCAATACGCCAATTATTTTTTGATTTCCAACAGATCCCGATAAGCTCTAATGTAAGTGCTTTAAAGATCGTAGTGAAACCTTCATCCTGCAAATGGAGTGCTTTTTCAAAATTATCGAATGCTGCATCAAAAGAGGAACGAGTATAAGCATTCAATCCTTTTATAATGAGATGTTTAGCTAGAAAATTTTCAGGACATAGCTCTGACCAGAGTTTAAAACGGTGTTCAAATTCCTGTAAAAGATCAATATCTGTCTGTTGCATTGAATCTGTCGTTCGCTTAAAAAGAGACAATGCATAGTAAAATACCCATTCGCTCTCTAAAATATTGCCTTTAATATTAGGGAGATATTCTTTCGCTTTTTGAGCATGTTCAACAGCTTCATCATAATATTCATGGATATAACAGATTTGAAGTTTGTATATATAGTAATATGCAAGCATTGTTTTATAATTTATCTTAGTGAAATTCTCTACAACTTTTTGTTCATCAAATTCAGGCAAACTCAATGAGTTTAATCCTAATGTATTACCGCGTAAACATTTAATGACATTGATAAATAGATATTGGACTCCTAAGATGGATGGTTCGTTTAAATCGATAAGAAAATCAAGATAACTTGATGTTTTTTCTTCTAAAATATCTAAAGGAGTACTCAATAAAAATTCACGCGTAAATATATGATTAACACAATATGAAGCATAAGTAAAATCTCCATTTTCTATACCAGACATATAAGCTTTATAAAGAATACTGAGAGTTTGTTCATGCGGCTGTATCCAAGATGCTACGTAAGCGCCATATATCCGTAAAAGTTTACATTCGATCGATTTATTGGCAAATTTATCTTGCAGGGCTATTGCAACTTGACCATACCGATATCCGTTTTCATATTGCTCAAGTCCTGCACCTACAATCATACCGCTTAGCATATAGCCATAAGGAGATACATTACAGTTCCCATATAGAAATGAAAGATGGACCATTTTTAAAGTAACAACGCTGAACATTTCCTGTCTACTTACAAACGCAGGTATACCCATATTTACGAGTATATTCATACACAATTCAATATTTTCGTTTTGCATAATATTGAGATACTGGAGCTCTTCAACTGATTTTATATTTGCATTCAACCATTCTATTTCATTATTTTTTAAATCGAGCAATTCTGCCGAATCATTTGGGATCTCTTGCTCAAGGACTTGTAAAGCCATGCGACCATCTTCAAGAGATTCAGCGATCAACCCTTGAGCAAAGTGATAGAGCAAGCGAAGATTATAGACCTTTGCGATATCGATCTTTTGAAGAAGATTATTATGGAGCAGTTGTTCAAAAAGTGATAATGCTTCTTCATATATATGTGCCTGACAAAAAGATTCAAGAAGACACAGATAAATGGAACATGTGATCTCATAATTGTGTGACCAAGCATTTTCATGAAGCAAAGAAACTGCTGCTTTAGCATGCTGTATTGCCTCTTGGTATGCTAAAGCTTCTTTTGCAAAATTGGAAGCCATATTAAGTGTTTCCAAAACAGATTTGATCTCTTTTTCTTCGATAAGATCGATAACTTCAATAATGTGCTTCGCTGCACTAAGGATTGTTTTTGGTACTTGTTCTTGATCTAAATAGGATCTGAAAACTTTGAGATGGGTCTGCTTTTTTTCTTCGGTTGTTAGCATTGTATACGCTGTCTGTCTGATTTTGTCATGGACAAAATGACAAGACCGAAGTGTCCCAAGACTCATACTTTTATCTTCACTAGATCTTTCGATCAAACCTTCGAGCATAATTTCGTCTATGATTTGTAGCATTTTGTTCTGGCTACATTGGCTTACATGCAAGATACTGTCAATATCAAAACTGTCACCAATCACGGATGCAATCTTAATGAAGTTTTGAGCGTCTACAGACATTGCTACGATTTTATCTATTAAGTGATCGATAACATTGTTCGTCAACTCTTGATGTCTGATTGTTTCAATCTTCCATTCCCATACTTGAGTCTCTTTGTTAAAACTCAGTAGTTCACGCTTTAAAAGAGTATAAATAAACTGTTTGAGGAAAAATGGATTACCTTCTGTTTTTTGGATCAGCAAATATCCAAGATCGTCAACATCTTCTTTGTGTAACATGTCTCGAAGCAGTTCATTGATGGCATCTATTTTTAAAGGAAAAAGCTCAAACTCTTCGATCTTACCTATTCTTTTAGCAATACTGTTCAGAGATAATTTTAATGGATGTGACGAGGATACTTCATTGCTTCTATAAGCCCCAATGATTAAAAAACTTTCTAGTTTGTTCGAAGAATAAATAAGCTCTAGTATCTCCAATGAGGCTATATCAGCCCACTGCAAATCATCTAAAAAGATCACAAGAGGATGATCTTTTAATGCAAAAAAACCAAAAAATCTCTCAATAGCTATAAACATCTGGTTTTTTAATTGCAGCAGATCACTGATAGGAGTGTAGGAGACATTAAAAATAGCTTTGAGTTCAGGGACAATTTTAATTAAGGCATTTTTACTTTCACCTAAAAATTCTGAAAGCTCGTCTATTTTGTTTTGTTTTATTTCTGGCATCATGCAGTTAAACTGATTGATCAAACTTATAAAGATTGGGATAAATGCCACATAAGAGCTTGTATGGTTGTATTGATCGAACTTGCCCTTTACAAAAGTACCATTTTTGGCAAGTACAATGGGACTTAGTTCATTGATAAAAGATGATTTTCCAACACCTGAATAGCCACTGATCATTAATAGCTTTGGCTTGCTGGCAACTATGGAATTTAGCTTATTTTTTACAAGATCCAACTCGTGATCTCGTCCATATAATTTTTGTGTAAATACTAATTTATCTGAGATCTCTTGACTGCCAAGATGCAGTCTAGCCGAAGGATCTTTTAAATGATTCTTTAAATCGTACTTCAAGCTGGCAGCGCTTTGATATCTTTCTTGCTTATCTTTTGAGAGCAATTTTTGAACTATATTGGATAAAGTGATCGGGATACTTGGTTTTATCGAATGGATCTCTTTTGGAATCTGTGCCAAGTGGGAGTGAAGTATTTGAAGCGTCTCTTCTCCTTCAAATGGAAGCTTTCCGGTAAGCATCTCATAGAAGATTATACCAAGGGAATAGAGATCACTTCTTTCATCTAAGGTTTGGTTTGATAGGCCTGTTTGTTCTGGTGCTAAATAGGAAGCCGTTCCTATAGTCTGTATATTTCTTTTTAGAGATTTGTTTAAATTGATATTTGAGAGGCTTTCCCCAAAATCAAGAAGTTTGACACTTTTTTGAACCTCATCACAAAGAATATTTTCCGGTTTGAGATCTAAATGTATGATATTGTTTTGATGAACATATTCGAGCGCTTGAATAATCGAGATCGAATAAGAGGCAAAAAGATCAAGTGTAAGCCCACCTCTTGGAATCAAGATAGACAAAGTTTTCCCCTCTTCAAAAGATTTTACAAGATAGGGTTTTTCTTCTTCGATTAAGCAAATTGTGCGGCTGATAAAATCACCAGAAAGCTCTTGTGTAATCTCATACTCATGATACAATTTATTAGAATAATCCTGATCATTACTGTCAACAACGCTCTTAATTGCAACAATATCACCGTCGCTATCCATAGCTTTATAAACTACTGTGCGACGATCATTGTATATCGTTGAAAGAATAGTGTAATCCTGAATTTTCATTCTGTATGCTACCTGCTTTATTATTCACATATTATAACCACAATTTTCTTTACCATAGAAACAGTCATTATTTAATGATTATTTTATTCGTCAGTTATTTTTAAAAATATTTTTTTGAGTTAGAAATAACTTATGATTTTGGTGGCAACAAAGATTATTCCCAAAAATATCACAGAAGATATAAACACTAAGGCTGTAACGACTCTTGGCTCGCAGTCATAAAGTGAAGCAAGGTTAACATTTGCAATAGCGAGTGGCATCATCAGTTCTATAAAAACTATCCCTTTTATCATTGGAGAAAGATTAAGTGGATATAAAACCCCAAAAGCGATAAGCGGCAAGATAATAAATTTTACAGAGCTTACAAGGCTCAAAAGAGTCTTATCAATCTCTTTGATTTTCGTGCCATAAAGATAGATACCAAACAAAAAGAGTTGCATAGTGATAGAAGCATATGCACCCATCACCAACATATTTGCAACGACTGGCGAGGGCTTATAGCCGTTGACACTTAAGATAATCGCTATAATTGCCGCCCAAAGAATAGGAATTTTTGCGATATTTGTAAGCGATGTTTTCATATCAAAATTACCGCGTGAATAATAATAAACTCCAAAAGTGTAAACCACAAAGACATTTACAAGATTTACAACTGTCGTGTAGGGAATAGAGGATTCTCCAAAGATGGCGATGTTAATGGGAATACCGAGATTTCCAGTATTGCCGATGATAGCGGCGACTGTGGCGATGGAGCGCTCTTTTTGGTCAGTAAAAAGTTTACGTGTCGCTAAAATGGAGATAAAAAGGACAACTAAGACGACAACGAGATAGGCTGATGGAGCGTATAAAAGAGTGATATCCATAGGCTGTAAAAGAAGTCCCCAAAAAGTGAGAAATACTTGCAAAAAATAGACATTGATGATGGTGATGGTTTTATCATCGATCTTTTCTTTAAAGCTCATCTTGGATATAAAACCCATAAGGATAAAGATATAAACGCTGATGATAGAGAAGATAATATTTGCCATAGAAAAAACTTTTAAAAGATATAAGGGATGAGACGGTAAGTATTTTGTGCGTACTCTTTGTAAGCACTATCTTTACAATGCCAAAGAGACTCTTCATAAAACATTTTACTCAGCATATTGACAAGCAATAACAGATATATAACACTCACATAAATGTTTGCATATAAAACCAAAACACCTAACATCGATAACAAAACGGACGCGTACATAGGATGTCGAATATATTTGTAGATACTGTGGCTTACAAGGGTGCAGTTTTCTTTGATATCTGGACGGATATTGAAGTTGCCAGGAGTATGGGCTTTGAGGGCAAATAACCCGATAATGATGCCAGCGATGATGATGACAAGACCTGAGTATAGATTTTGCACTTCTCCACCAAGAGGCAGAATCATTAAAAAGATGGCGAGAAACTGGATAAAAACTAAGATACGACTTTTCATAGAAGAATCTTATCAGATTTAGTCTAATTTCAAAACAATACCTTGAGTAAAGTCGAGATTTTGTAAAATCATCTGCTTGAAGGTTAGAGGAAAAATATAAATCTGTTTCTTTTCGCTCATTCTCGAAATTTCATTCTGAAATTTTTCCGAGGCTGCGCTACGCAGGGTACTTCGCATGTAAAGGTTTTTTTATGGTTGATGTTTTAGTGATTGGTGCTGGCGGTGCTGGTCTTGTGGCGGCGTTAAGTGCCAAAGAGTCTGGCGCAAGTGTGAAAGTGCTGACCAAGAGTTATCCGACACGTTCACAGACCTGTATGGCACAAGGCGGGATCAACGCAGCGCTGGGCAATGTGAGCGAAGACAGCGTCAAATCGCATTATGAAAATACCCTCAAATCAGCTCACGGCATAGCAAATAAAAAGATGATAGAAAAGCTTTGCAGTGAGGGGATTGAGGCTATAAAATGGCTCGATAGTATTGGTATGCCTTTTAGCAGAACCACAGAGGGAACTATCGCCCAACGTCGCCTTGGCGGAGCGAGTGCACCCCGTGCTTGTTATGCTCAAGATTATACGGGACTCAAAATTCTCCATACTCTTTACGACCAGTGTAATGCGAACGATATAGAGATGCTCAGCGAGAGATTTTTACTGGAACTTTTAGTAGAAGATGGTGTTGTTTGTGGAGCGAAAGTGCTCAATATCAAAACAGGTGAAATCGAAATTCATGAAGCTAAAAGTGTTATCTTAGCAACAGGTGGATACAGTCGTGTATATGGCAAAAACTCTACAAATGCTGTTGGCTCTACTGGTGATGGGATTGCCGTGGCATATCGCGCTGGAGTGAAACTCAGCGATATGGAGTTTGTGCAGTTTCATCCTACTGGACTTAAAAACTCCTCTATTCTTATAAGTGAAAGTGCAAGAGGTGAAGGGGGATATCTTCTCAACAAAGAGGGAAAACGTTTTACAGATGAACTTGCTCCTCGTGATGAGGTTTCCAGAGCGATTTATGAAGAGATAGAAAAAAGTGGTGAAGTGTATATAGATATTCGTCATTTGGGAGAGGAGTTTATCTCTCACTACCTTCCTCAAGAACGTAAACTCGCAAAGCTGTATGAAAATGTCGATCCAGTTTTTGAACTCGTTCCTATCAAGCCTATTGCTCATTATACAATGGGCGGCATTGATGTGGATGAAGATGCACAGACAAATATTCAAGGACTTTTTGCCGTGGGTGAATGTGCAAATCAAAAAGTGCACGGAGCCAACCGCCTTGGTGGAAACTCTTTGCTTGAACTCATTGTTTTTGGGCGAGAGACGGGAAAGAATGCTGCAAAGTCGGCAAAAGAAAACTTGCTTATACCCGCAGGGCACTCCGCATCTGCGCACGTTAAACACGAAGATCTCTTATTTGATCTTGTAATAAAGTCTACATGTAAAGTAGATTTTTATAAAAAAAGAGATGAACTCGCAGAGCAGTTTTACAAAAATGTTGGAATAAAACGTAATGAGCAAAAGTTATCAAACGCGTTAAAATACTTGCAAACTCTCAAAGAACAGCTTCCTTTGATGGGCGTTAGGGATTCAAACAAACTCTATAACACTGAGTTAGTCGATTTTTTAGAGTTTAAAAATATAATAGATTTAGCAGAGATGGTTGTGTCAGGTGCACTACAAAGAGAAGAGAGCCGAGGCGCACATTACAGAGAAGATATGCCGAGTGAAAATGAAGTCTTTGAAAAAAATACGATTTATTATAAAAATGGAGAAAAATTATGTGTGCAATTGAAGAGATAAAATGTATGAGTGATGAAGAAGTTGAAAATGAAGAGAGTTTAGAAGAAGAAGAGGATGATTGGGAAGGGTGTTGTGAAGATGTTTTAATGGATGATGAATTCTATGAAAGAGAGTATTGTGACTGATGAAAATTGATATTAAAAGAGATGAGCAAACAGTTAGTTATGAGCTGGCTTGTGAAGATCTTACTTTGCTGGAACTTTTAACTCATATCAAAACTGAGATAGACAGTTCTTTGGCCTTTTCATCAGGATGCAGAAGCGGAGTTTGTGGAAGCTGTGCTATGCGTGTCAATGGCAAAGAGGTGCTTGCCTGTACATACAAACCTCAAGATGGCGACTTAATAGAACCGCTTCGTTATGCTCCCCTTTTGCGTGATCTTGTTGTAGATATGGATAAAGCGCTCGGCTTTAATAAGATTGCAAAAGCTTGGGGATTACCCACTTCAAAAATTTTGAATATAAGCCCAAAAGATGCAGAGATAAATGAACTGCAAAGTGATTGTATCTTGTGTGGTGCTTGTTATAGTGCTTGCCCTGTGTACGCTGTAAACCCTGGATTTATCGGTCCATTTGCGCTCACACGCGCTTGGAGATATGTGAGTGATGTGAGGGAAACTGATGTGACTCAGACCATTGCAGCCGTTCAAACAAAAGGGATTTACGACTGCACACTGTGCAATGAGTGTGTTCCCGTTTGTCCTCAAGGAATCGCTCCAAAACAAGATATTGTGATGCTGAGAAATAAAAGCGGAGTGATGGGATATATGGATCCAAATTTTGCAAGCTCTTTTGGCGGTTTTGATTCAGGCTTTACATTTTAAAATCTTTTTTCACAATTTTAGTAAGAATGAAGATATTTTGTCTTACTATACGCTTACTTTAGTATAAGGAAAAATTATGACGAGACCCACGCCTACAAGCAAAGAGATTGATTTTCAGGATGGAAATTTCATTTATGAAATGGACAATGATGGCTACATCACTTATGCGAATAGATCTTTTTTAAACTTTACGGGTTATGAGAAAGCTGAACTTATTGGCGCACATTATAGTCAAACAGTGGACCCACATATGCCAACAACACTCTTTCACTGCATGCAGACATCTACAGGAAAAGGTGAAGAGTGGAAAGGGTATTCTAAAAACCTTTTAAAAAGTGGAGATCATTACTGGTCAGTTGCGCATGTGAGTCCAAAAGAGAATGTAAATGAAGGCTATATTGTTATGTATAATCCAGCTGGAAAAATGGCTGTAGAGGATATCTCAAAAAAATATGAAGAGATTTATGCACTAGAACAAAAAGGGGAAGATACACGTGGCTTGATTAGAAATATTATCGTCTTGAGATAAAACAGATTTAAAACCCTAAGTTTTATCTGTTATAATTACTAAAACAGTTGTGAGGTGGTATGTTATGGCTCCAAAAGAGTTTTCATTTGATATTTCTGCAAAAATTGATATGCAGGCGTTTAAAGATTGTATCAATCTTGTAGATAAAGAAGTTGCTAACAGATATGACTTCAAGGGAACTCCTTATGAAGTCTCTTATAAAGAGAAAGAAAAAGCTCTTGTACTTATAGCATCAAGTGATAATAAACTTGAAGCGCTTTATGACATAGTAATATCAAAATTGCTTAAGCGTGACCTTTCTTCAAAAGCTTTAGATGAAGCAAAAGTGGAAAATGCGAGTGGTAATACACGTAAAGCAACTTATAAAATCGTAGATTATATTGATTCTAAAGAAGCGAAAAAGATCGTTGCTGAGATCAAAAACCTGAAGCTTAAAGTTACAGCGACTATCGAAGGTGATGCGATTCGTATAAAATCAAAACAGATCGATGACCTTCAAAAAGTGATGAAGACTATCCGTTCTATGGAGTGGGAAGCCCCTCTTGTTTTTGAAAACATGCGTTAGGAAAACGTTATGGCAAAACTAACTATACAAGAAGCGTCAGATCATTTTAAAGTCTCCAAAGAAGCGATTCATAATCGTATAAGACGAGGGAGTCTTGCTTGTATAACTGAGCACGGCGTAAAATATGTGATAGTGGAAGATGCCATAACACAAACCAAACAAGTTGCAAACGATGATAAATATTATGCATTTTTAGAAGAGCAAAACAAAACACTGCAAGAAAAAGTCAATCGTCTTGAAAAAGACAACTCATCCCTTCGAGATCAAAAAGAGCTTATGCTCATAGAAGAGCGTATAAAAATCGAAAATATTTATAAAGAAAAAGATGAACAGTTAAAAAATATCCTCCAAACTATCTCTGCAAAATTCTTATCTCAACATAGTCAAACTGAGGTTTCAAATGTTGAAATCATAGATGTTGAAAGTGATGAGATCTCTTTAAAAAAATATTTACGCTCTCTAAATCTCAAGTCAAAAAAAGAGGAAAAAGTAAAAACCCGCTTTAAGATGATGGCGCACAGAGATGAGCGAATCTTCATAAGAGGCGATAAACTCTTTGTCAATCCAAAACTCTACAGTTACGGCGATATTATCTCTATATGATAGCAAATGACTCGATAGAGCAGTTAAAGTCCAGACTCGACATCTTAGATGTAGTCGGCTCCTATATAGAACTCAAAAAAGCTGGTGCAAACTTCAAAGCGCCATGTCCATTTCATGATGATAAATCTCCAAGTTTTGTTGTAAGTCCTTCCAAGCAGATATACCACTGTTTTGGCTGTGGCGCAGGCGGTGACAGTATCCGTTTTGTGATGGAATATGAAAAACTCAGTTACCCAGAAGCGATAGAAAAGCTCGCTTCACAGTATAATTTTTCACTTCAATATACAGACAATCAGCATCAGCAAAAACGCTCACAGCTCCTCGATAAACTCAATGAATATTATCAAACTCTTTTGACTCATCATAAAAATGCTCTAGCCTATCTTAAAGAACGTGGGATTTTTGAGTCAAGTGTTGAGAAATTTGGTATCGGTTATGCTCCAAGCTCAACACAAACGCTCACATATATACAAAAAAATATATTCACCATGCGAGAAGCCATAGAAGTGGGAGCTGCCGGACATGAGAATGGCAAAAGTTTCGCACGTTTTATAGAACGCATCACTTTTCCAATCTTTGCGACCAATGGCACAATTGTTGGTTTTGGCGGACGGACGATCACAGGGCATCAAGCCAAATATGTCAACTCTCCTCAAACGAAACTTTTCAATAAATCAAAACTGTTATATGCCTATAATTTTGCAAAAGACACCATTTATAAAAACCGTCAAATCATTATAACAGAAGGTTATTTGGATGTTATCATGTTGCATCAGGCTGGCTTTACAAATGCAGTTGCTACGCTTGGAACGGCACTTACAGCTGAACATCTTCCACTGCTTAGAAAAGGTGAACCGGATGTTATCATGGCGTATGATGGCGATAATGCCGGAGCTGCAGCGGCTTTAAAAGCTGCTCGACTTTTAAGTGCTTCAGGTTTTAACGGTGGAGTGATACTTTTTGATGGAGGCATGGATCCTGCTGATATGGTGAAAAATGGACAAATAGAAGAGCTAAACACTCTTTTTAGACATCCAAAATCATTCATTGAATTTGTTATAGATCGGATCGTTATGGGTTATAATATCAAAGATCCAAAAGGGAAAGAGGGTGCATTGGATGAGACAATTGGCTATCTGAAAACACTCACACCTTTACTTCAAGAAGAGTACAAAATCTATCTTTCTTCAATTCTTGGCGTCAATCCCTCTTTTGTCAAAGTTACGTCGCATAATCTTGTCCATACAAACAAAAAAGAGCTTCGCACTCCACACAAAGATATGTGGGAGCTTTCACTCATAAAAACAGTTTTGGAGCATTCAGAACTTATAGATCAGATACTCGATGCCATCGATCCATCGATTTTGCAGTTTCATCAAAGAGAGTTTGCGCTTGCCCTTGCTGGTAAAACGGATGCTCCTGAACTTATGGCCATCTCAGTGGATGAAGAGATCATTGCGCTTACAAACTATGATGCGCTAAAAGCTGAACTTATTTTGTTTTTGACAAATCACTATAATCAACAATATAAGAAAATACAATTGCGTCATGATATTGGATTTGAACAGAAAGCTTTTTTAATACGTTCGATTCGTGGTAAAATTTCAAAACTACAAAAAGGTGAACTAGTTGCATATGAGGGTTAGCCCTTACATGTAACCCTTGTGCCTGCCCAAAGGAAAACTATGTCAAAAACAAAAGCGATCGCCCTTTTTAGCGGCGGTCTAGACTCTACACTCGCTATGAAGCTTATCATCGATCAGGGTATTGATGTGATAGCTTGTAATATCAATACAGGTTTTGGTTCTACAAAAGACAGATACGATCACATGAAAAGTATGTGTGACCAAGTGGGTGCGGAACTTCGTATTATCGATATTCAAAGTGAGTATCTTCAAGAAGTTTTATTTGATCCAAAACATGGATATGGCAAAAACTTCAATCCTTGTATCGATTGCCATGCAAAGATGTTTGAAGTGGCTAAACGTATTATGGTGGCAGAGGGTGCGAGCTTTTTGATAAGCGGCGAGGTCCTAGGACAGCGCCCGATGAGTCAAAATAAAGATGCGCTTCAAATTGTTTTAGATGAAAGTAACTGCGATGGACTTTTATTGCGTCCTATGTCAGCTAAACGCCTTAAACCTACTATTGCAGAAGAATCTGGTCTAGTCGATAGAGAAAAACTTGAAGAAATAGTGGGAAGAAACCGTGAGAGACAGTTCGCTCTCGCGAAAGAGTTTGGACTTAAAGATTTTGAAAGTCCAGGCGGCGGCTGTTTGTTGACTGATGAGAGTTTCACAAAAAAAATGCGTGACTATTTAGCGTATGACAATTTTGAAATCGAAGATATTCCCGTTATCAAATATGGAAGACATATGCGACTTCCAGATAAAGCAAAGCTTGTAGTGGGACGTGATCAAGTTGATAACGAACATATGAAAAATGTGAAAAGTCAAAAGTACTTACATGTAACCGTAGCTCCAATGGCTGGACCATACGCACTTCTCTCAAAATCGGCTACTGAGGACGAAAAAAAACTCGCAGCAAAGATAATTCTTACTTATTGTAAAACAAATCCTGATGAAACCTATGCGGTGCTCTTTGGTGATGAGGAGATATTTGCTTCTCCTTTAGCTTCAAGAGCTGAGATAGAGCCTTTTACTGTTTTGTAAGATTATAAAATATATACTAGGCGAAACAAAATCAAAGGAAGTGGTATGTCTGGCATTAAGTTTGCATTTAAAAATATCGTCCCATTATTAGATTTAAGTATCGGGCTCGCAAGAAGAGTTGATGAAAACAGAGCTGAAAGTATGACTATTCTATATTGTAATTTTGGAGAGTTTTCCCAGGATCTTATAAATGCAAGTCTCGGACAAATTTTACGCGGCTCGGATGCTATATTAAGCTACGAAAATCATTATTTTTTTATTTTACAGCATACAGACAAGTATGGAGCAACAATCGTCAAAGATATGTTTGAAGAATTTTTCGCTGCAAATATAGAATCTTCTATGTCAAGTTATCCAATAGATGGTGAAAATGCTTACGAATTGATAGAAGATATTCAGGCAAATGTGAGCACTAAGCTTTCTCTTGATCTGTTGTTTTTAGATAAAGAGAGACTTAGTTAAGAAAGTTGTATTTGGAAAATTTGTAGATTTTTGAGTTTTTATAAAATTCGATGGCTTCTGCCATCTTTTCTTCACGAGAGAGTTTTTTATCACAAACACAACGGCATTTAATCTCTTCTTTTTTACTTGTGTTTGTATCTACTTTCGTGCTGCACGTAGAATCCGCAAAAAGAAAAGTTGACAAAAGAACCACTGATAAAAAAATCTCTACAAATCTCATGATCTCAACCGATTAAATAATTTATTTAGAAATATCATATATTTATTTTGTTTACATGTACGTAAAGTGTGTACATGTAAACATTTTAAATTAAAGTTCTGTTTTTAGAGATGCACCGTTTGATGCATTTGAAACTAAAAGACTGTAGCGTTTAAGCCATTTTGATTTGATCTCTTTTTTCACAGGTATGAAATGAATACGACGACGCTCTAAAGTCTCTGCATCTACATTTAACTGAAGTAAGTGTGTATCAACATCAAGCTCGATCTCATCACCATCTTCGATGAGACTTATCATTCCACCCTCTGCAGCTTCAGGACTCACATGACCGATACTAGCCCCACGTGTTGCTCCTGAAAAACGGCCATCAGTGATAAGCGCAACACTTTCACCAAGACCCATTCCCATAATAAGTGCCGTAGGTGCTAGCATCTCTTGCATGCCTGGTCCGCCTTTTGGCCCTTCATAGCGGATAACGACAACATTTCCTGCTTTTACTTTATGACCCATAATGCCCGTGATAGCTTCTTGTTGTGAATTAAAACATACTGCAGTACCTTTAAACTGACGCATATTCGGAGTGATACCTGCAGTTTTTACAACTGCACCCTCTTCTGCAAGATTACCAAATAAAATAGAAAGACCGCCCACTTGAGAAAAAGCATTTTCATTTGTATGAATGATACTTGTGTCTTTAATCTCGGCATCTTTGATACGCTCTGCTAAAGTCTCACCTGTAATCATCATAACATTTGTACGCAAAACGTCACCGCGACGGCTGACCTCTTTCATAACAGCATTTACACCACCAGCACGGTTGATATCATCCATATGCACAGTTGAAAGAGATGGGGAAATTTTAGCAATATGTGCCACCTGTTTACCGATAGTATTGATGTTGGTGATATCAAACTCTACTTCTGCTTCATTAGCGATAGCAAGTAGGTGAAGAACCGTGTTCGATGAACCGCCCATGGCCATATCGATAACAAATGCGTTATGAATTGCATCAGCGTTAAGGATATTGCGCATATTCCATTTGCCATCTTCATTATCTTTTGCTATTTCGACTATACGCTTAGCTGCAATTTTAACCATTTCGATACGCTCAGGAGTCATCGCCAATACCGTACCATTTCCTGGAAGAGCAACACCCATCGCTTCACATAAAGTGTTCATAGAGTTTGCTGTAAACATACCTGAACAGCTTCCACCACTTGGACAAGCTTCACACTCTATCTCATAAAGTTCCGCATCGCTCATATTGCCTTCTGCGTGTTGACCGACAGCTTCAAATGCCGTCGCAAGGTCAATAGGCGTGCCATCTTTTTTATGTCCAGCTTTCATTGGTCCGCCAGAAACAAAGATAGTCGGAACATTGACGCGAAGTGCGCCCATAAGCATACCTGGAACGATCTTGTCGCAGTTAGGGATACAGATCATTGCATCAAGTTTATGAGCGTTCATAACAGTCTCGATACTGTCAGCTATCAATTCACGTGAAGGAAGTGAATAAAGCATTCCATCGTGTCCCATAGCGATTCCATCATCGACACCGATAGTGTTAAATTCAAAAGGCACACCACCGGCTTCACGGATAGCTTCTTTAACGATACGTCCATACTCTTGTAAAAAGAAGTGACCCGGAATGATGTCTATATGAGAGTTTGCAACGCCAATAAATGGTTTGTTGAAATCTTCATCTTTAAGTCCTGTTGCACGTAGAAGTGAACGGTGTGGAGTACGGTCAAAGCCCTTTTTTATTGTATCACTGCGCATAAAAATCCTTATTTATTATAGTATTATCGCTGCGATTATAACACTTTTTAAAAAAAAATTGCAAAAAACCCTTTACATCAGAAATAAAATTTGCTATACTTCCGGCCCAACAACGAAAAAAGTTGGTAATGTATGCGGGAATAGCTCAGTGGTAGAGCACAACCTTGCCAAGGTTGGGGTCGCGAGTTCGAACCTCGTTTCCCGCTCCATTAAAATAATTATTATTTATTGAAGTCAAAAAATAGTATGTATCTGCCCGGATGGCGAAATCGGTAGACGCAAGGGACTTAAAATCCCTCGGTGGTAACACTGTGCCGGTTCAAGTCCGGCTCCGGGCACCATAACATTAATAATAAACGAACTGGCGCCATCGCCAAGTGGTAAGGCCGGAGCCTGCAAAGCTTCTATCCCCAGTTCAAATCTGGGTGGCGCCTCCAATTATTATTAATACTTACAACATTAGTGGACAGATGGCAGAGCTTGGTTGAATGCACCGGTCTTGAAAACCGGCGAGGGTCATACCTCCTAGGGTTCGAATCCCTATCTGTCCACCACTAAGACAAAAAAATAATAAGAGTTAATTAAGAAACTAGGATAGATGGGTGAGCGGCTGAAACCACATCCCTGCTAAGGATGCGTACTGGTAACGGTACCGAGGGTTCGAACCCCTCTCTGTCCACCACCAACAGGTGATATTCCGAATTAGCTCAGCGGTAGAGTAGGTGACTGTTAATCACTTGGCCACTGGTTCGAATCCAGTATTCGGAGCCATTAAAAAAACTTTTAAAGATACATTGGGGTGTCGCCAAGCGGTAAGGCCTCGGTTTTTGGTACCGATATTCAGGGGTTCGAATCCCTTCACCCCATCCAACTTCGAAAAAACATCGCGGAATAGAGCAGCTCGGTAGCTCGTCGGGCTCATAACCCGAAGGTCATAGGTTCAAATCCTGTTTCCGCAACCAACTTCACAAACAACTATTAACTTCAATTTGGTTTTCCACTTAAAATTAACGCTTGATTAGATACAATACCATTAACTAATTTTATGGAAATGGTAATGAAAGAATATATTAAAAATCAAATTTTAGCTTCTTATGAAACAAAAAAGAAAATATTGGAAAATAGTGCTCTTATTGATATTATCGAAGATGTTGCTACAAAGTGTGTCAATGTTTATAAAAAAGGTCACAAGACAATCCTCGCTGGCAATGGCGGAAGTGCAGCAGATGCTCAGCATATAGCAGCTGAACTTGTTGGACGTTATGGATTTGACAGACCATCTTTGCCTTCACTTGCTCTTACAACAGACACTTCAAATCTTACAGCTATTGGAAATGATTACGGATATGACAAAGTTTTTTCTCGTCAATTAGAGGGAATGGGACAAGAGGGAGATCTTTTTATAGGAATCTCTACATCTGGGAATTCTGCCAATATCATCACTGCATTTGAAAGCGCAAAAGCCAAAGGAATTACGACAGTCGCTCTCACCGGTCGTGATGGCGGTAAAATGGCTCAAATGGCAGATGTCGCTATAATCATTCCATCAAATGACACGCCGCGTATTCAAGAATCTCATATTTTGATAGGCCATATTTTGTGTGATATTATCGAAAAAGAGATCTTTGCTCAAGGTGTAAGATAAAAAATGGCACAAAAAGCACTCTTTCTTGATCGTGATGGTGTTATTAACAAAGAAGTAAACTATCTGTACAAGAAAGAGGATTTTGAGTTTATAGATGGCATCTTTGATCTGTGCCGTTTTTACCAAGATCTCGGGCTTAAGATCATTGTAGTTACAAACCAATCTGGGATTGCTCGCGGTTTTTACAGCGAAGAAGACTTTGAGATTTTGACCTCTTGGATGACGCAAGAGTTTGAAAAAAAAGGCTTACATGTAAGCCGAGTTTATCATTGTCCACATCATCCAGAGATTAGCGGTCCATGCAGATGTAGAAAACCTGATATTGGGATGTTTTTGGATGCTAAGAAAGAGTTTGATATAGATCTTAAAAACTCTGTGATGGTCGGAGATCATGAGCGTGATATCGAAGCGGCACACAAAGCAGGAATCTCTCAAACATATTTCTTCGATGAACACAATAAAACTACAGATTCTAAAGCTTTAAAAATAGTGCATAGATTGGATGAGATTTACAGATGAAAATATTAAATACCGGCGGAACTTTTAATAAAAGATATAATCCACTCAGCGGTGATATGGAAGTTCCATACGATAATAAGAGCATCGACGAGATGATGAGAAGTTTTTTAAATCCTATCGAGACAGCCGGCGTAATATATAAAGACAGTCTTGAATTTACGATGGATGATCGAAAGATGCTTACAAATATTATTTATGCAGATGAAGAAAAAGTATTTGTTATCATCCATGGAACCGATACGATGGAGCTAACGGCAGAGTTTTTAGATGCGATATTTGAGGATCGCATTATCGTACTCACCGGCGCAATGAGCCCTTTTGAGATTGACGCTATTGAGTCTACTGTTAATTTTGGTCTTGCCGTGGGTTATGCAAAAGCATGCGAAAAAAACGGTGTTTATCTTTGCATGAACGGCGAGATACAACCCTTTGGCAAACTTGTAAAAAATAGATCAGCAGGAAAGTTTGATCTTGTCTCATAAAGTTGGCTGTACCCATTGTCATTTAGAGTTTAATGAAAATGTAATGATCGTTGATGGTGAACACTATTTTTGTTGTAAAGGGTGTCAGGGAATTTACCATCTTTTAAAAGATGAAGGACTTGACAGTTTTTATAACAAAGCTGGCGATACAAAGCTCACACCACCTACACAACAGTATGAGGATTCCTCAAACTTTAATTCCCCCGCATTTTATGATAAATTTGTTTCAATCAACAACGAGGGCTTTAGCGATGTTTCTTTGATCATCGAGGGAATCCATTGCTCGGCATGTGTCTGGCTCAATGAAAAAGCGCTTCACAAGATGGCTGGAGTTATGAGTGTCAATATCAACTATACAAACAATAAAGCTAAAATAGTTTGGGATGACTCAGTCTTAAAACTCTCTTCTATCATCGATATGATTCGCGCCATTGGTTATAACGCGTTTCCTTATGATGCTTCTCTTCAGGAAGTTCGTGCGAACAAAGAAAGACAAGATTATTATCTTCGCATGGCAGTAGCGATCTTTGCAAGTATGAATGTTATGTGGATAGCTGTGGCACAATATGCAGGGTATTTTACGGGGATCACTCAAGATGTAAAAACGATACTTAATATCGCAGAGGGTGTGCTTGCAACACCTGTCCTCTTTTACAGTGGATGGATTTTTTATCGTGGTGCATATTACGGCATTAAAACAAAAACCGTCAATATGGATATCTTGGTTGCTACGGGCTCCACTTTGACTTACATGTACTCTATTTATATCACTGCTTTTGAACGAGGTGAGGCGTATTTTGATTCGGTGACCATGATTATTACCTTTGTTCTCATCGGAAAATTTTTAGAAGTGCTTAGTAAAAAAAGTGTTGCTGATACGCTTGATATTATGAGCAATCATGTGCCAAGCAGTATCAAAGTGGTAGAAGAGGGAAAGATCATTGAAAAAAATATCAATGATGTAAAAGTCTTGGATATCATCGTTGTATGTTCTGGTGAAAGAGTGGCGCTTGATGGAACTGTTCTTGAGGGCGAGGGCAATTTCGACGAGTCAAATCTCACGGGAGAGAGTGAACCCCTTTACAAGCAAATCGGCGATAAAATCATAAGCGGAACAGTTAGCATAGATGCTCAGATCAAGTATGAAGCAACGAAAGATTTTGCTCACTCGACACTTTCAAATCTTGTCTCACTTTTAGAGGGTGCGATGAGTAACAAGCCTCGTATTCAGATGATGGCAAACAAAATTTCAGAGTATTTTTCTGCTGTGATACTTGGATTTGCACTTATTACTTTCTTGGTTTGGTGGTTTTGGCCGCATAGTTTTGAGCGTTCATTTATGGTCGGTATCTCCGTCATTATCATCGCTTGTCCTTGTGCTTTGGCTCTTGCAACTCCAGTTGCCACCCTTGTAGGACTTGGCCTAGCTTCAAGG
>Ga0208102_1000283_pt1 | contig 20029 bp, 16 predicted proteins | sample CryBogmetaGMA17M_FD_184549 | JGI IMG/M metagenome (GOLD analysis project Ga0208102, IMG submission 184549) | Freshwater microbial communities from Crystal Bog, Wisconsin, USA - MA17M (SPAdes) | ecosystem: Environmental > Aquatic > Freshwater > Lake | place: Crystal Bog, Wisconsin, USA...
GGTCAGTTAAGTGTACTGATAACGCTGATTAATAGATTGATAATCAGTAATATACAAAGAATCAAAAAGGTTTATGTAAGAAAAAATGTAAGAATTTTTGGCAGAAGGCTGGTGAAAACCGGCCTTTTGTGCTTTCTGTATAATCCCGTACAACCTGGAAGAAATGCCGGCTTTGACCAGCCTTCGCCGGGACGGCCTGACCATCTGATTTTATTGATTGCTAATATGGTAAAGTGGTCAATAAAAATTGGCAGAAGGTGGTCACTGATGCTGGCCTGTCCACTCGAGGTCTTATCAGGAATATTGTTTGAAGAGGTGTTTCGGGTGAGGGTTGATACAGCTATCTTCCTTTGTTTAAAGCCTCAATGATCATCTTTGCAGCATTCTCAATACCTGAAATCGAACTGTCGATGCTGAGATTATAAATTCCAATCTTGCCACGGGTCAGCTGCGTGTAATGTCTGCAATAATTCACCCTTTCCCTGTCAATCCTTGCCATTTCTTTGACTGCGTTCCCCGGACTGAGGCCATATTCATGAATGATCCTCTGCAGCCTGAATTCCTTTGGGGCATGAATAAATACAGTAAAACAGCCGGGATGCTCCTGCAGGATATGATCTGCGCAACGCCCGACAATCACACAGGAACCTTTCTCACTTATTTCCCATATGACCTTGCTCTGGGCCTCGAACAGGGTGTCAAGCGCTGACCTTTCCCCTTCCACGTAAGCATAATTCTGTTCAATCAGATCGAACAGCAGGCTGTGCTTGAGTTTCTGTTCATGGGCCTTAACATATTCGGGTGACAGCCGGCCTTCTTTTGCCGAAAGGTCTATCAGCTCCTTGTCATAAAAAGGGATATCGAGCGCCCTGGCCACGATCTGCCCGATCTCATGTCCGCCGCTGCCAAATTCCCGGGCGATGGTAATGACAAGATTCTTTTTAAGGTCTGCGGATGATATCCTGGTCAACGTTACATCTGGTTCTTTTTCGCCAAGCAAGGGATCCATGAACTTCAGCTTCCTGCTGTAGAGTCTCACCGTGGTGCCTACCAGCAATGCCGCGGCTATTGTTCCCTCGCGTATGCCTCTCAGTTCGTGCAGAAAAATGAAAGAGCTGATGACCCCGATTGCAACCAGTGTGGAATCCAGCCCCACTTTCACCTTTCCGAATTCTACATGAAAGGTTTTGGAGATGGCCAGGCATAAACCCTCTCCGGCAAGGTAGATCACCTTCGCCTTCACCTGGAGATAAACACCCAGGGCAACCAATGCGATGCTCAGGATGCAAAACAGCCATTGGAGCAGGTAATTTGACATATGCACGTTCGAGGAAACAAGATAAAGGGCCAGATCGGTGAAAGCCCCGAAAACTATGGCTACCGGCAACTGCAGGAGTTGTATCCACTGGTAGTCCCTGCGCAGCAAAGCCATCTGCAAAAGAATGAAAATAATATTCAGGATCACCGTGAACATCCCCATCGTGAGAGGGAAAGCAAGGCTGTAAACATAGGGATTGCTTGACACAGGCGAAGTGCCAAGGTTTGCTTTAACCGACAGGGCGATGCCCAGGGTGAGAATGAATAGTCCTGTAAGCAATACCATGCTTCTTCTAAGCAGCCCTTCGGTTTTCATGATTACATTTCATAGTCATTTATCGCCCAAATGTAACAATAATGTGGAATAAACGCCGGCGTTGACCAGCCTTCGCCGGAACTGCCCGACCATCTCATTGTATTGATTGCGGTTATGATAAAGTGGTCAAAAAAACGACAGAAGGTGGTCACTGTTGCCTGCCGGCCCAGCGTCAGCATCAATTTCTTAAAACCATTGAGTTACAAAAAAAGATTATTTGGTGATGTGTTTCTCGTTTATAGTGAATTCATTTATTAATAGCTTTACTGCACTTTACTTTTGCCTTAAAATTCATTTTATAAATAAATAGCGATGAAATCAAAAGTGAATCAAATCAGTAAGCTATCAGTTATATTGGTCGGTTTATTTCTCCTGAACCTTGTTTTTGCAGGGTGTTCGAAAAAAGACAGTACCGGTTCGGTGGATAATTTGCCAAATATCACGGGTTATCCGATTGTTGGCTCAAATCAAACAATGTCTTATGATACTTCCCGGATTATAGGTACACCTGTTCCCGGGCAGGCATATTACGGGCAGAATTCCAATTACCCCGGACATGTTCCTTCTTACACCAGCAACGGGGATGGTACGGTTACTGATAATGTCACCGGGCTGATGTGGCAGCAAACCGAGGATAGAAATGGTGATGGAGTGATTAATTTCTATGATAAGATAACCTGCAGCGAAGCATTAGCTGATGTTGCAACCTGCAATACAGGTGGTCATCATGATTGGCGGCTACCCACCATCAAGGAGCTTTATTCACTTGTAATGTCTAGCGGAACCGATATGAACCCACAATCCCCATCACCCCCCCTGCCTTATATCAATACAGATTATTTTGGTTTCGGTTACGGTGACACTAACTCACTTGCACATGGCGACCTGGGAAGAGAAAGACCCATCGATGCCCAGGTTGTAACATCTACATTATATGTAAGCATGACAATGAATGGAATTGAATGCATGTTCGGATATAATTTTGCGGATGGACGAATAAAAGCATATCCTACAACCCACACTGTTCCTGAGGATGGCCAGGCAAAACATTTTTATGTGTTATATGTTCGCGGCAATTCGAATTACGGAAAAAATAATTTTCAAGACAATGGAGACAGCACCGTCACTGATAATGCAACACGTCTTATGTGGGCAAAGAATGACAGCCATGGCGGAATGAACTGGGAGGCAGCTCTTGCCTGGGTACAAACAAAGAACCAGGCAAATTATTGCGGACATAACGACTGGCGTTTACCGGATATTAAAGAATTACACAGTATTGTTGATTATACACGCTCCCCTGCAACAACCAATTCAGCAGCTATTGATCCGGTTTTTAATTGCACCGGGATTATCAACGAAGGTGGCAGTGCTGATTTTCCCTGGTACTGGAGCAGTACTACTTTTTGTGAGGGATCAACTGCAAATGGAGCATCTGCCTGCTATATATGTTTCGGAAGGGCAATGGGTTATTTCTTTGGATTCTGGCTTGATGTTCACGGGGCCGGAGCTCAGCGTTCCGATCCTAAAGGGGGAAGCCTCAGTTCTTTTACTCATGTGGGAAACGGATACTACAATCCTCAGGCTCCACAGGGCGATGCAGTAAGGATTTTCAATTACGTGCGTTTGGTAAGAAATGTAACCACATCCAAATAAATGCGACCACTGAAATCAAATTATTGGAAGATGAGATGCAACACAAGATTAATGATTGTAATCCTCGCATTGATTACCGTTATCAATTACGGGAATGCACAAACTAATGCCGCCATAACCAGCAAGAATGGTTTAGTAAGCAGCCGGGAAAAAGTAGAAATGCTTTTCCCCGGAGGCAAAACAAAGGCACTGATTTTGAGCTTCGATGACGGGATGGTCGCCGACAGAAGGCTTGTAAGTCTGATGAATGAATACGGCCTGATCGGAACTTTTCATCTCAATTCAAATAAACTTGGCACCAAAGATTATCTCACAAAGGAAGAAATTAAAGTTGTTTATAAAGGTCACGAAGTGTCTGCACATACTGTTAATCACCCCAATCTTCCTGATATTTCCAGGGCTGAGGTGCTGTACGAGGTAGGTGAAGACCGGAGAGAACTGGAACGCTTATCGGGTAATCTGGTCCGGGGGATGGCATATCCTTTTGGTAATTACAATGATTCAGTTATCGAGATAATCAACGGTCTTGGCATCGAGTATGCAAGGACCGTTAAAGACACTTATTCGTTTGGAATACCCGATGAGTTTCTCAAATGGAACCCTACCATTCATCAATTTGGCAAGGCTTATTTCACTTCCGGCAACCCGGAAAATGATAAAAAAGAATTAGCGGGTTTCTACCAGGTAGTAAATCATTTTCTTAAAACAGACAGTTTAGCGTTGCTGGATGTATGGGGACATAGCTGGGAGAACGACGGTGCGGGAGACAGATGGACTGAAATGGAGAAATTCTTTAAAATGGTTTCGGGGAATCCTGATATATACTACACCACGCAAATAGGCCTGGTTGATTATATCAATGCTTTTAAAAACCTGAAATTCAGCGTTGATAAAAGCATGGTTACAAATCTGAGTTCGATCAATGTGTTCATCAAGATGAAAGGCAAAGCGTTTAATATTGAAGCAGGGAGCACCAGGCTCTTGTATTGATAAAAAAGTCCATACTAAATATTTCTGCTTTTCATAGTGTCATCCAAAGGCACCAATTTCTCAAAACCATTCAGTGACAAATATCAATTATACGGCGACTCAACCATACTGTCTGGTGATTCCATTTTTGGAAAGATTTCCTGCATGATACTTTTGCTTTCACAATAAAAAAACTTAGCCATGAAAAAATCAATTTCGCTTCCCGGTTTTACAGCTATGCTTATGATTGTTGGAACTGTTTTTACTTCATGCGGGTGTAAAAAAGATAATACAAATAGTACTGCCGGAGATTTGAAGGTGGTTACCCGTGAACCGGCCTATGCAGGCTGCTACCCGGTGGTCGGTACAAGTCAGGCCAAATGCTGGGACAGCACCGGTAACATCATCGCCCCTGTTTTGGGCGATGCATTTTTCGGACAGGATTCCCAGTTTGAACATATAACTCCTGCTTACACCAAAAGCAGTGATGGACTTACTGTAAAAGATGAAGTTTCCGGTTTAACATGGCAGAAAACCTATGAAAAACCAACTTTCGGTGGTATGTATTACTGGGCCGAAACTCAAACTGTAGTCGACAATCTGAACAATCAAAACTACGGTGGCTACAACGACTGGCGCGTGCCAACCATAAAGGAGCTATACTCTTTATGGAATGCAAGTGTCGGCTGGCCTTATATTAATACAAACTATTTTGGCATTATATATACAGATGAACAAGACCTCAGTCACGCAATATTCTGGAGCAGCGACAAATATACCGGAGCAATGGGCAATATAAGCGGGAATACGCCTGGCTCAGAACTTGCCTTTGGCGTGAATTTTGGCACCGGACATATAAAAGCGTATTGTATTGCTGAAGGGCCGAAGCACTTTGTTCGTTGTGTACGTGGCAATCTTGCGTATGGCGTCAATTTATTCCAAAACAATAACGACGGAACGATTTCAGATCTGGCCACAGGCTTGATGTGGCAACAAACCGACAACGGTTCGGGAATGGATTGGGAACACGCACTTGATTATGCTAAAACGCAGAATAACGCAAATTATCTGGGGCACAACGATTGGCGATTGCCGAATACAAAAGAACTTCAAAGTCTTGTGGACTACACACGGTCGCCGTATGCAACAAACTCTGCCGCAATAAATGCACTTTTCACTTGTACTGGTATTCTAAACGATGGTGGGAAGGCTGACTATCCATATTATTGGACAAGTACATCGGCTATTTCAACAGCAAATGGCACCTATCCTTCTGCATGGTATGTGGCTTTTGGCAGGGCAGAAGATGGAAATGGCGAAGACCTTCACGGTGCCGGTGCTGTTCGTTTCGACAAGAAGACAGTAGGAACAGGCCAAGGAGAAGAAAGGGTTTTAAACTTTGTACGTCTTGTAAGAAATATCAACTAAATATAAACTTAAAGAAGTTAAATAACTTTGTGAAATGAAAGCACTTTCGTTGAACAGCAGGAAAATTGAAAGTTTATTTTACGTTTTAGTCTGGGCGCTCGTTTTCTCGGTGCCTTTTTTCAGTGAACGCCGCTCAGGGCAACTCAACTGGAACAACATGGCAGGACATTGGGTAAACCTTTGCGGATATCTCATTGTTTTCCTGACGAATGTTTATTTACTGGTGCCGCGTTTACTCTTGAAAAAAAGATACCTGAATTATTTTGTTCTGATAATGATTTTGATTTTGCTGGTTGTTGCGGTTAATATTATCGTCCATCCTGTTTTTTCGCATAATGCAGGTCCGGGAATGAATGTTTCACACTATGGATTCAGCCCCCCCGACCTCAATTCCCCCAATCCAAAACCGCCTTTCATGGTTTTTTTTGATACGCTTATCATGTGTATTCTAACCGTGGGAGCTGGTACAACGATCAAACTGATGTCGAAATGGCTAAGCGAGGAGAAACTGAGGAAGGATGTCGAGAAAGAACAACTTAAAACCAACCTGGCTTTATTAAGGCACCAGGTAAGTCCGCATTTTTTCATGAACACCCTGAACAACATCCATTCGCTAATTGAAATAGATACGGAAAAAGCTCAGGATGCGGTCGTACGGCTTTCCACCCTCATGCGGTATTTGCTTTATGACTCGGCTCAAAGCATGATCGAACTGAAAAAGGAGATCGAATTCATCAACAGTTTTATTTCACTGATGCAACTCAGGCATTCAGATGAGGTGGAAGTTACTGTTGTGATTCCTGAGCAGGTTCCTGATACTAAAATACCCCCGATGCTTTTTATTTCATTGCTTGAAAATGCCTTCAAGCATGGGGTTAGCTATCCGCAGAAATCGTATATTTATTTTGAACTCCAGTTTAGCAGCACTTTTCTGACGTGTATCATTAAAAACAGTAAACATAAAATTGCAGCAACATACCAGGGTGAATATTCGGGAATCGGTCTCGAAAACATTAAGGATAGTTTGAAGTTGTTATATGAGAATAATTTCCAGTTGAACATCCAGGATAAAGAAAGTGAATTTGAAGTTGACCTTAAAATTCCAATATGAAGATTTCCTGCATAGCCATTGACGATGAACCCCTGGCAGTAAAAAAAATATCAGCATATATTCAGAAAACCCCCTTTCTGGAACTGGTGGCTGAATGCCGGAGTGCATTCGAAGCGATGGAAATTATCAACAACCGTGCGATCCAGCTCATATTCATTGATATCAATATGCCAGACCTCGGTGGACTGGAGTTTGTAAAATCACTGACCGACAAACCCTATATCGTATTTACAACCGCCTATAGTGAATATGCTGTGGAAGGTTTCCTGGTAAATGCAGCAGACTATTTATTAAAACCCATCACCTACAGCAGTTTTTTGAAAGCGGCGAACAAGGTGAAAAATCTTATTGATTTAAACGCGAATAGCCAAAAGGAAAGCATCAGGACAACACCCAGTCATTTGTTTGTCAAATCAGATTACAAACTCATCCGCATCGAACTGGATGACATAAAATATATTGAAAGCCAGCACGAGTATATCAAAATCCATTTGATAAACAGTACTCCTGTGATGACTCAGTTAAGCATGAAAGCCATCGAAGAACAAATTCCATCCGACAGGTTTATGAGAGTTCACCGGTCGTTTATCGTGAATCTTAAAAAGATTTCTGTCATAGAGCGGAATAGGATTGTCTTCGATAACAAAGTATTTGTCCCCGTCAGCGATCAATACAAAGAAAAATTCCAGGAGTATATTGATGGAAGTTTTAAATGACAAATCAAGTCTCATTTAACTGTTTGTTGATCCTTTATTCACATGAATAACTTATTGCAGGATCAACCAAAATCGGCTGCAAATGTTAAACAGAGCCGGTTTGTCCACACCTGTTGCCAATTTAACCTGGGCATGGTATATGCCTGATCAGACCGGGGAGGTCACATCATCGGCTTATCCGGCAGCAGAAGGGTCAATCATGCCGGATACTTCTGTTACATAATTTGCAGGGAATCCTCCTTGCCTTGCGTGTTCCATTATCATTTCCTTGTCGGGGGCAATGTAAACACAATAAATTTTATCCGTAGTCACATAACTGTGAACCCACTGTATTTGTGGTCCCATTTTGCTTAAAACCCCACAGGATATTTGTGAAATGGCTTTCAATTGTTCAGCAGTGAACTTTCCCGCACCAGGAATTTCCCGTTCAATTATATATTTTGGCATTTGAAGATTCTTAAAGATTGAAAATAATGACAAAGATATTATAAATTAGAAATAGTCTAAATAAAAAAATCAAAAACTGAGAAAAACTGAAGATTAGAAATTTCGCCAGGGTAGGGTACTCCCTTTTAAGAGTATAAGTCCTTAGCCATTGATTTACGGGATTAACACTTTCTTTAAGGGTTAACAACCTTGTCATATGACAGTTTTGCGCATTAATCCATACACCACAAACACTATTGTTAATTTATAAACAGTTGATATAGAGAAGTTTAATTTATCATTCATGTCGGAGTGAAGCAAACATATCGTAACTATGCAAACTACAGAAAAGGAAACTATGATAAGGCAACATAGCCTTGATCCTGCTATTTTCAGGAAGAGGGCAATGGAAGAGTTAAAGAAATAAAACAGGCGAGGATCACTAATGTATTTAGATAAACAATAAGATGAGACAATTTCAAAAATCCGGGAAAATACTTTTCATGTTAATATGTTTCCTGATATCCGTATCGGGTCATCCACAGTCCGGTAAATCAGACAAGAAGCAGGGAGAAAATGCGAGCATTAAAAAGGAGATCACAGCTGCCCTCGAATTGTGGAACAGCTCCGCAAAAAAAAGGGATGTGAGCCATTTTATGGATTTATTTGATAACAGCGAGGTAATTATAGCTGTTGGCTCCGACAGCGGTGAAGTATTCAAAGGCAGGGAGCAGATAGAGACCTGGATGAAAACCTTATTTGCTCACCGCAGTTTCTCATGGGATTTGAAAAGGGTTGATATAGATCATAACGGGAATACGGCCTGGGTTTTTATGGACGGATATATGATAGTTACCAATGATAAAGGGAAAACAGTAAAATTTCCATATCGGTTCACGGGAATTCTTGTAAAAGTTAAGAATACATGGAAATGGAGGCTCTTTGACGGCGCTGTGCCGGGCGGTCACTAAGTAGCATATGTATCTGTAGCATCTTCTTGATTTCATAACCGGGTCAACAGATTTACATTCAAAATGAAAAAGAACGCTATCCTGTTCATTGCAATTACGATGATTGCAATTCAGGCCTTCTCCCAAAAGCAGGGACAGGCCCGGATTGATTCATTACTTCAGCAATTACCCAAATTAAAAGAAGATACAAACAAGGTAAAGTTGCTGAATGACCTGAGTTTTACTTATCGCAGCATCAATTCCGACGAAGGGATCAAATCAGGGATGCAAGCCTTGTCGCTTGCCGGGAGACTTCACTGGAAACCGGGGATGGCCAGGGCTAATGCTGTAACCGGAATTAACTACCACAATGGTAAAGCCAATTATCCCAAGGCCCTTGAGTACTATTTGCAATCCCTGAAGATCAGTGAGGAGATAGGCAATAAATCAGGGATTACAAGTAGTTTGAACAGGCTGGGATCGATTTATTTCAGCTTGTCAGAATATGGAAAGGCATTGGATTTTTATCAGAAAGCGTTAAAGATGGCCAGGGAATCGGGGGATAAAACCGCCATGCAGAATGTCATGATCAATATAGGGGAGATTTATCAAAAACAAGATGATTTTCCCAAAGCGCTTGATTATTTTGACCAGGCCCTGAAGATCAACCAGGCTATTGGGAATAACTCAGGTTGTGCTACCGCATTAAATGCCATTGGATATGTTTACAGGCGGAAGAAGGATTTCGCGAAAACGCATCAATATTGTGAGGAGGCCGTAAAGTGTTATGAATCTGCCGGGAATAAACTGGCAATGGCAAACGAACTTGAAGATATCGGGGACCTTTATCGTCAGCAGGCCGAATATTCCAAAGCATTGGAACATCTTTTTAAAGCGTTAAAGATTCAAAAGGGATTAAATGAGAAAAAGAATCTGAGTTATAACTATGGGGTGATCGCATACACCTTTTTCCTTATTGCAACAGACAGGGATAAAACCACCTTGAACAGAATGTTTGCAGGGAACAGAAAGGCGGCTATCAGAAAAGCCGCAATTTATATTGACAGTGCCATTGTCATACAAAAAGAATTAGGGGATCTTTATTTTCTGCAGGATTCTTACATTTCAACGAGCCGGGCCTGGGAGGAGATCGGAGATTATAAAGGTGCCCTGGAATTTTATAAAAAGTATATTGTAATACGGGATTCGGTTTTTAATCTTGAAAAGGATAAAAAACTCACGCAACTCTCAATGAAGTATGAGTTTGATAAAAAGCAGGCAACGGATAGTTTGCAGCATGCTGTGGAAAACAGGATGAACCAACTCAAGTTGCAGAAGCAGAAGACCTTTACCTATGCGGGTTTTATCGGCATGGCCCTGGTTGCATTTTTACTTTTTTTTGTATTCAAGAATTTCAATAATCAGCGTAAATCTAACTTGCGGTTACAGGCAGCTCAGAAGGAGATCCTGGAACAGAAGGAACGTGCCGAGCAGAGCGAACGGTTCAAGCAGCAGTTCCTGGCCAACATGAGCCATGAGATCAGGACGCCCATGAATGCCGTGATGGGGATGACGAACCTGTTAATTGATAAAAACCCCCGGGCCGACCAGCAGCATTACCTGGAAGGTATCAGGAAGTCATCCGACATCCTTCTGCACATCATTAATGACATCCTGGACCTGTCAAAAATTGAATCCGGGAAAATGGAACTGGAAAAGATAGACTTTTCACTGCGCCAAACCGTGGATCAGGTTATAGAAACTCTGAGATATAAAGCGGATGAAAAAGGATTGCATGTGCTGAGCGATATTGACAGCAGCATTCCCGATGTGCTGATAGGTGATCCTGTGCGCCTGAACCAGATCATCCTGAACCTTGCAGGCAATGCCATTAAATTCACCGAAAAAGGAAGCGTCCAGATAAAAGTTGCATTAGCTTCCGGCAATCCGTCCACTGTGATGAATATCATGTTTTCGGTCATTGATACCGGCATAGGGATCCCGAAAGATAAACTTGAAACGGTCTTTGAAAGTTTTAAACAAGCCAATTCATCGGATAGCCGGAAGTATGGCGGAACCGGACTGGGGTTGAGCATCAGCAGGCAGCTGGTTGAATTGCACGGGGGTGAAATAAAAATAGAGAGTGAGGAAGGAGCTGGCACCACGTTCTCATTTATACTCAATTTTGATGAAGGGTCCGGAGAGAGATTGCATAAACAACTGAATGCTCATGCACATATTGACGGGCACATCCTGGACGGATTAAAAATTTTGATTGCCGATGATAATGAGTATAACAGGATAGTTGCTGAGGACACACTTAAATCAAAAGCGGATGTTACCATAGAAACCGCATCCAACGGCCATGAAGCGATTGAATTACTGAAGGTACATGAGTTTGATATAGTAATGATGGATGTTCAGATGCCCGGGATGAATGGTTTTGAGGCAACCAGGTTCATCCGCGCAAATCTTTCTTCGCCAAAAAAAGACATTCCGATCATTGCCTTAACTGCAAGCGTTCTGAGAACCGACCTGGACAAATGCAGGCAGGCCGGGATGAACTCATATATTCCCAAGCCGTTCAGCGCCTCCCAGCTGATCCTTGGAATTGCTGAAGTAATGGATATTACCGTAAGAACGCTGGAGAATTCCGGTGAAGCAAATGCAGCAGGGCCATCTGAGATGGGAAAAGTCACGGATCTGTCATACCTCAAAAACTTCTGCGACGGGGACAGAAAAAAAATGCATAAGTATGTCAGCATGTTTTTGCAATCGGCCCCGGTCCTGTTAGAAAAAGTAAACGCGGCCCTTGCTGCTGATGATCTTGAGGAGGTGGCAAATCTACTTCATGGTTTCAAGACCAAGTTTATCATGATGGGCATGAAGAATACAGGCAACATGTCGCTGCTCCTGGAACAGAAATGCAGAAATGAAGCAAGGCCAGCCACGATATCTTCAGAAATCAATATATTGCTTGTGGATGTTGAACGTGCGATCATTGAATTAACATAAAAGGTGTCATTCTTACGATATTCATTATTTTTACAAAAAATATGACCTATGGACCTGGATATGCCGAAGAAAATTTTCATTGTGGATGATGATACAATGCTCACTGAAGCACTGAAAGATTATCTCACACGCAAAACGCTGAATGAAATCCATATTTTCAACACAGGCGAAGAATGCCTGAAACATCTGACCGAAAAGCCGGACTTCATCATTCTGGATTACTACCTGAATTCCGTTCAGAAAGATGCTGCCAATGGAATGGAAATATTGCAGGTGATCATGAAGCACCATACCGATATACATGTCATTATGCTATCCAGCCAGGAGCACTATGCCATCGCGCTTCAAACTATTCAGAAGGGAGCCGAGCAATATGTAATAAAGGATGAAAATGCTTTCGAAAAGATCGCTTCGATGATCAGGGATCCCAAATAATCTCCCCGGCAAAGAATAACTGTCAGTGGGCTTTTATTATCCTGCCCGCTTCCGCCCTGGCGTTGCTATATAATCGCACTATATAAACTCCTTTTGCAAGTTCACTTATGTCAATGTCTGTGTTACCTTGTTGTAACTTCTGTTGTATAAGGAGTTGTCCCTGCAGATTGTAAATGGAAATAACAGAAGGCTCGGTCTTGTCTGTAATAATGGTCACTTTTTCGGTTGCAGGGTTGGGATACAGATTGAGAAAGTGTTTATTGTTTTCAGAATGATCATTGATAGAATTCCCATATTTATAATTGAATTTTATCACAACCGCTGAATGTGGATTAACAGGAATTTTTGTCTGATGTGAAGTAACTGCCAACGAGGTCCATTTATAAGCAGGAATAGTTCCCAAGGAATCCACCACCTGTCCGCCAAGGCTAACCCTGGTTGTATCTTTCAATGACGGGGAGTATAGCTTCACGTATTCTGCACTATAATACCTAGAGTTTACGGTATCTGTCACTGTTAAATTTATCACTGCTTTTTTCAATGTGTCTGTTTCTTTATTGATGACAGTTGTATATATATTATTTGAGCTGTCAATAACACTATAACTATCCAGGTTTATCTTTTTATTCGTTACGGTATCATAAATGAAACTGCCTTTGCTTCCAATCTGGAAAGCAAGAATTCCGTAAGCAATAGGACGGGCACGATAAATACCACTGTCCCTTGAAAAAACCGTATACTCTCCATCAAGTCCTCCATGAAAATTAACTCCTGCACAACTTTCATTGGCTAACTGGTACATATAGTCCAAAGCCCAAAGGGCTGAAGCAAAAGAATCACTCACGCCCTTTTGGCCTCCATGATCAATTGAATTGCATTCACTCATGCGAAATATGATCCCTTTACTTTTAGCACAACTCGCCAATCTCCTTACCTCCTCTGATACATGAGCAAGTTTATACATACTCATCAAAGAATCGATCTGCACAGAAATTGTTCCTGAATCTTTTTTCCCTCCGTAATAATGTTGCGTTAGCATAGATATTTTGTCACTCATCTCCCCGCAAAAGGGCAAGGTGAAAGTTTCAAAATCACTGGCACAGGCTGGTCCGGTGAAAACAGCGGCAGGGTTAGATTGCCTGATTGTATTATAATAAGTCGTGAAATCCCGTTTATAATCGCTATACGAGTATTTTGATTTAGGGTAATGGTCGGGCTCGTTGCCCACTTCAAATCCAAACAGTGAACTATTCTGATATTGCATAATATAACTTGCTTCGGTATCGGCGCTTAGAGCATTGGAATTTTTTAAATTCAGACCGATTAAAATTTTGCAACCGGCTTTCTGTGCAAAAAGAAATAAACTGTCTAATTCCGCCCGTGTATAATGCATGCCTGCAGCATACCTGCTTAGTGTGTTTGTGTCTACTGAATTTCCACCGATACGCAGCGACTTAATACCGCATGTTTGAAACAGCTTGATCAACGTATCAAAGCGAGGATTCAAATATCCTTTTTTCAGGCAGTCCTTCTCGAACGACAAACCTGCAAAATCGGGAGGGATCGTTTTTCCTGTAATGCCCGGATTGAGAGTAATATTTATCGTATCCTGCGGTAAACAAGCAAGCGGATATAGAAAAAGAAGGATAAAGTAAAAATGTCTCATAGTATATCTTTTATTGCACGTGACGATTAAGGATCATATCTGCAAATTACAAAAAAGTCACAGCCATTTTGCCAGGAAGAAACCAATTACACTGACGATGAGAACCAGCCAAACCATATCGACTGCAAAAAAAAACGGCCAGCGAAGCAAGATAGAGCTTGAGATAATAGATCATGGCTTTTAAGTATTAGATTGTGAATACAATATTTACCCGTTTCATGATGCAATATTTTTAAGCATTCCCCGAAAAATGAAAGCATGGAATGGCATCATGGAATACCAGTAGAGACGCCCCAATAAACCCAATGGACGATATGTTGCAATTTGACAGAGTGTATTGTTTATTATGGTAAACTCCAGCCATGCCTCACCAGGTAGTTTCATTTCGGCATATAATAAAAGTCGTTTATCTTCTTTATTTGCCAGTAAAACTCTCCAAAAATCAATAGCGTCTCCCGGTGTTATTTCGGTACAGCTTTTTCTGCCCCTGCGCAACCCGACACCACCAAAAACCTTGTCGAGGAATCCCCTTAATTCCCAGAGCCAGTTGGCATAGTACCATCCATTTTTTCCGCCAATGGCCCAAATCTTTTCCAGGGTGGTATCTGCATCCTTGATTTTGCTTTCCCGCTTATCTTTAAAACAACCATAAACAGGAACTTCCATTAATTGTGAAATTCCCCTGTCAAGTATGTGACTGCTGAGGGCATCGGTCCAGCTTGATAATACTGCCTGGTGTTCAATTTTATCAAATGCCAGCCGGATTGAATCATCATACGAAATGAGGTTAATTCCGAGCTGGTTTCTTAAGTCATTATCCCGGCAGATGACTTCCACCTTCATGCTGTCAACAAGGTGTTTTGCGAGCGAGAAAGATGTTGAGGTTACAAAATACAACCAATAGGATGAAATCCTTGGAGTCATGACAGGAATCGTAATTATCTTTCTTTTCAACTTGCGGATCCTTGCAAACCGCAGCAACATCTCCTTATAGGTAAGAATGTCAGGCCCCCCGATATCAAAACTCCGGTCGAATGTTGCTTCATTCAAAAGGACTCCATTTAGAAACTCAATAACGTTGCCTATGGCTATGGGTTGTGATTTTGTTGCCAGCCATTTGGGGGCGATCATTACGGGTAACTTCTCAACAAGATCACGCATTATCTCAAAAGATGAACTGCCTGAACCAATAATTATCCCCGCACGGAGTGTGGTAAGATGATAGGACCCTTCTGAAAGGATCTCCTCAACTTTTTTTCTTGATCTGAGGTGTTTTGAAAGACTCTTCTCGTTGACGATACCACTCAAATAGATGACTTGCCTGGCCCTTGTTTTTTCGATTCCCGATTTAAAATTGGCCGCAGTGATCCTTTCAAGATTTTCAAAATCATCATGTATCGTGGCCATTGAATGTACCAGGAAATAAGCTGCGTCGATATCTTCCGGTATCTGTTCCAGGGTTCTGTTGTCAAGGAAATCAATCTCGATTACCTGTAACTTTTCTGACTGGAATCCCTTTTTATTAAACCTGCCCTTATCACGGACGCAGCAAACTACTTCGTGCCTTTCCTCCAATAAAACAGGCAATAACCTCTGGCCAATGTACCCTGTAGCTCCTGTAAGTAAAATTTTCATGATAAGGCATAAGTGAATAGCATTGTAAATGTAGACATTGTGAGGACGATACAAGACCACTTATCGGAAACTTTTCTGCTGATTTCATTTCTACAGGAATAACCGTACCATTTTTAGCTTGAAATTCAACGAAAAAGATGAGGGTTTACCGGCAACTTATAACTATCTTTACATAAATCAGACAATACGGTATAAACAGGAAGGAATAGTGAGCTTTAAGGAGACCTGGTTGTTTACAGCAGGATAGAATAATATCAAATAGTATTAAAAATGGAGCAATTATGAAATCAGTAAAAAACAAAAACCCAAAAGATTCAACAGTCTATCTGATTGGAAGCGGGATCGCTTCGCTTGCCAGCGCAGTTTATCTTATCAAAGATGCGGGGATGCCGGGACAGAACATCCATATCCTCGAAAAAGATGAGATATTGGGTGGGGCGCTCGATGGAGCCGGTGATGCAGAAAAAGGCTTTGTTGTGAGAGGCGGAAGAATGCATGAAATGCATTATACCTGCTATTGGGATCTGCTTTCATACATCCCTTCATTTGAAAATCCTATGGTATCGGTCAGAGACGAATCCTTCGATTTTAATGAAAGGTTTGTTTCCAACGCCCAGGCAAGGCTGTTGAAAGACGGTAAAAAGCTCGATGTTTCTTCATACGGGCTGAACCTTCATCAGCAAACAGAATTACTAAAGCTGACTTTTACTTCTGAGAAATCCTTAGGGAATAAGCGGATTGAAGACTGGTTTGACCAGGATTTTTTTACGACTAATTTCTGGTATATCTGGACATCCATGTTTGCATTCCAGAAGTGGAGCAGCCTGGCTGAGATGAGAAGGTATATGAAACGCTTCATTCATCTTGTTGATGGGCTTAACCGCTTAGGCGGCGTGATGCGCACAAAATACAACCAGTACCATTCGGTTGTACTTCCCATGAAGAACTATCTTATGGAAAAAGGAGTGCAATTTGATCTTGGGAAAGAAGTGGTTGACATTGACTTTAACCTGTCGGCCGATAAGAAATCAGCTACGGTGATGCATATGAAAGATAAGAGTGAAATTGTACTCAGGGACAATGATTACGTTTTCATCACGAACGGCTCATTAACAGAAAGCACTGATAATGGCACATGGGACACGCCTGCTAAGTTGAAAGGTATGGCTGAGTCGGGGGCCTGGCAGTTATGGAAAAAACTTGCAGCGAAAGATTCTGGATTTGGCAACCCGGGTCCTTTCTGCGACAACATCGACCTTCAGAAATGGTATTCTTTTACGGCGACTATCAAAGACAGTACCTTCCATGATCACATGGAAAATTTTTCAGGAAATGTTGACGGAACCGGCGGATTGGTGACTTTGACTGATTCAAACTGGCTGATGTCGTTCGTAATTGCACGCCAGCCGCATTTTCCAAATCAGGCGAAGGATGTTAAAATCTTCTGGGGCTACGGGCTGTATCCCGACCGGAAAGGGAATTTCGTGAATAAAACCATGGCCGAATGTACCGGAAAAGAGATGCTTGAGGAACTATGGTATCACCTCAGGATCCAGGATCTGATGAACCCGGTTATGGATGCTGGAAAAGTAAACTGTATTCCTGTTGCCATGCCATATGTCGACAGCCTGTTCATGCCAAGAGAAATCGGCGACAGACCTGATGTTTTACCCAAAGGAGCAACAAATTTTGCATTTTTAGGACAGTTTGCCGAAGCCCCGAAAGATTGTGTATTTACTGTAGAATATTCAGTGCGCACAGCCCAGATGGCAGTATATGGATTATTTGAAACAGGGAAAGAAGTCATGCCGGTTTATGATTCCATTCACCGTCCGGATGTTCTGATCAGGGCGGCGCAAGCAATCAGCAGATAATCCCGTGTTTTAGCAATCCTCAGTTCTCCAACCGGATGATGATGGGTTTGATGTCTGAGCCTGGCTTGTTAATAGGTGACCAGCATTTTTCTGTACCTGTCCGCATCATCACAACGCATGTGAACGAAATAAATCCCTGCAGGATAACGATCGGGGTTGCAAGTGAACTTTACAAAATATTCGCCTGCCGGTTTCTCTTCATTCACGAGGGTTGCAACTTCTTTCCCAAACATGTTAAGAACTGTTATGGAAACATGAGCTTTTGATTTCAACTGATAGCCGATCACAGTGAAAGTGCTGAATGGGTTCGGGGAATTTCGCATCAGCTTGAATTTATCTGATGAAAAATCAAGCTCGTCAATCCCGGTATTATTGAAGGCAACTTCATCGGACCAGGGGCTCCACTTCAGATTATCATCCCTGTACTTTATCCTGTACCAATAGGTTTTTCCATGGGTAAAGATACTGTCGGGTATTTCCAGGGAGGTCAGGTCAATCCCTGCATTTTTATTGATGGGGATGAAGTTCGGGGACCCGGTATTTTCAAAAAAATCTTCCCTGTCGCGGAGTTTGCTCAGAACCGGGGCTGAATAATTTCCCTGTGTCCCTGTAATTTCAAACCAGGAGGACATGCAGGAATCGGCGCCGCTCATAGCTGATGCTGAAAGGATCACAGGATTGGTTGTGGTAATCGGTTTTGCAACCGGTTTTAGGGGCGGAGCCTGGTTCATCCTGAAATGCCAGGTAGCGAGACCCTGGTTAAGAGGATGCTCGGGTTTCCCTAACGTATGCGCTTCTGCAACATATGAACGATCGTCTACATTGATGTCCATGAGGACATAGTTGTAATCATCGACGGTTTCCTGAATTTCCGGATAATCAACAGACCCTGCAAAATACCTGGTGAGTTCGGCTCCTCCGCCACCTGCCAGCACGGTACGGAAATCATGCATCACAGTGTTCTGTGAATTGGTATCTACAATTGCTCCCATTTCAAAATCATGTGCATGGCCGTAGGAATACTGCACCATCTTATAAAACTTAACGAACTCCCTGTAAAATGATATGTCAACCGAATCGTTGTTACCTTCAGTCCAAATCTCGGTATGCCAGGGATGGTGAGCGAAAGTGAAAACGAGATTTGTCCCGGGGTCAGCATCCGATTCGGTAAGGACTTTATTCAGCCAGGTTTTCTGTATTTGAGCCCCAATGATTTTATCATTGCTGTTGAGAACCACGAATTTACATCCGGCAATATTAAAAGAATAAAACCTTTCATTATAGGTTGTTTTGGCAACGGCGGAATCTGTAAAATCCTCGTATTTCATGTAATCAAAATAAAATGCCGATTCATGTTCATGGTTGCCTATGGCAACCATGAAAGGCAGGGAACAGGAAAGGTTGGCGATCTTCGAAAAGTATTCGGTCTCAAAACGGTCGATATCCTTACCGGTCCATACGATATCTCCTGTATGCATTACCAGGTTGACCGAATCGTACCAGGCAGTTCCGTATTTTGTTTGAAGTGTTTGCTGTACATTCTGACAAAGGTTTCCAAGGATTGAAGGAATGGTATCATTATATCTTGAATCCCCGAAGATAACAAACCTGATATGCCGGCCTGCTGTTCCTGGAAGTGGCTGGCTCCTGAAAGGACAGACAGCTGAAGAATCATTGCCGCTTATGCAACGGTAATAATACCTGGTATCAGGAGTCAGTCCGGTCAGCTTGACCGTATGCCAGCGCTTGCCGCTGATGTTCTGGACAGAACCGGTTTTAACCTGGTTAAGATTCGTACCTGAAAGTCCGTAACGGATTTTGGTAAAAGCCGTGTCGTTGGAATGCCAGCTGATGTAAACCGAAGTTGGGGTTGGGGTTTGCAGATAAGGGTTTACCTGGGCCTGGAGGGACCCGGTACGAATCAGGATCAGGCAAACCAGCATGAAGAAAAGAGCGATAATTTTTTTCATGTGTAACTGATTTGTGTTATACAAATAGACCTATTTGCGTTACGTAAAATTAACGATATAATCTTTAAGACATCAAAGATATTTTTATATTAATTTTAAGTATAACTTTGTTGGTGAGAGCGTTATCGGGAATTTGAAGAAGACGGAAAAGAAAAATCATGCAAGCAGCTAACACTTAACCTAAACATAAAAAGGAGAAATTTATGTCTTATTCTTTAAAGGTCAAAACCAGGATGGTGAAAAATAAGCTCACCATTAACGCCCTGATGCTGCTGATCTCTTTTGCAGCATTACTGGGAGCTTGCAAAAAAAGTACTTCTGAAGAGCAAAAAATTGACGGGACGAATCCCCGGCTTCGTTTTGTTCTCCTGGCCGACAGCCGGGGTGATTCACTTGGCTATACGGTTGACAGTACTGACTTAAATCCAATCATCCGCTGTATAGACACATTGAAACCCCAGCCGTCCTTTTTGGTATTCGGTGGTGATATGTGCTACAGGGGATATCTGGCAAAGCATTACACTTTCCAGGAATTTAAAAATCTG
>Ga0208102_1000284_pt1 | contig 20024 bp, 25 predicted proteins | sample CryBogmetaGMA17M_FD_184549 | JGI IMG/M metagenome (GOLD analysis project Ga0208102, IMG submission 184549) | Freshwater microbial communities from Crystal Bog, Wisconsin, USA - MA17M (SPAdes) | ecosystem: Environmental > Aquatic > Freshwater > Lake | place: Crystal Bog, Wisconsin, USA...
CGTGTAGTTGTGTTTGTAGTCCATAGATATATTATCAACTATCTACTTTATATTGGTTTGTGTTGAATATTATGACAGCATTCATCCCACGATTAAAATCGTGGGCTTTCTGCTGGAAGCACTGTAAAATAAAAAAAAGAAAGGTCGGGGTGTTTCTCCCCGACCGAATTTATGCCTTACCCAACTACATGGAGATCGTGGATACCACGAGGACCACGAGAACTACTGCAAGCAGGAGAGGCAGGAGTTGCAAGAGGGTTAGAGTTGTGCCGGTTACACCAGAGCTGTTTATTGACGTTACAACCACGGGTATTACGACGGAGACTCCGATTATGATCACGATCATGAGCCCAATCATGCCGTTTATGTACTCGACAATTGCCGTATTTTCTGTCTTATCAAGATTTTTTTCCATTATTGACTGCATCCAAATCACCGAAGATATTACTCAGAGGGGGTATATAAAGTTTAATGGGCATACACAATCTAACACCAAAAATAAACAGAGATTATTCACCTCGGTGACACATATCTTTAAAAATACCTATGTATATATACTACATAACAGAGGGATAACATGCAACAAGAACTTATTGACGCCTTAAGATTAGAAAATATTTTGTACAAAGAAACAAAAAGAATAATAAGACGAGAGAGAGCAGCGAACTGGCGTAAGAACCATCCAGGATATGCCGCAGAAGTTTGCAGAAACAATTATCAAAAAAACAGAGAGAAAAGAATACTACAAGCAAGAGAGTATAGGGTAGAACATAAACAAGAGATAAATCAGAAAGATAGAGAAGATTACGCGCTCAACAGAGAGAAATTTTCCATGCTGAATAAGGAATACTATGCAAAGAACAAAGAAGAGATCAATGCACGAGTAAAAGAGTACAGATTAAACCACAAGGAACTTGTTGCTGCTCAGTATAAGGCTTACCATGAAAAAAATAGAGAGAGGAGAATAGACTATAGCCACACTTACTATCTTAACAATAAGGAACGAATGAACAAACAAGCGCAAGAATATTATGAAGCAAACAAAGATACGATCCTTCCAAGAACCCGTGCATATTGGCAGGCAAACAAAGAACAGTTTTTGAAAGATCATTCAGAATATTATCAGAAAAACAAGAAGGTTTTGAATGAGAAGATGAGGCTGTATCTCAAAGATCGTCGTCGTGCTGATCCTTATTACAACATGACTTGTTGTTTGCGTACAAGGCTCTATATCGCGCTTCATTCCCAGAACATAGAGAAACTCAAAACATCCGATGAATATGGGATTAACTACAAAGCAATAGCGGAACATCTTGGCATGCCACCTGATGATGGAAAGAAGTATACCATAGACCATATTATTCCGTTGGCATTCTTTGATCTTAGAAATCCAGAAGAAATAAAAGAAGCGTTCAAACCGGAGAATCATCAATGGCTAACTAGACCAGAGAATTGTGCCAAGAATAGTAAAGTAGACGGAGTGAAATACTATCATAAGAAAGCAGCATAAATAGGAGGCAACACTATGGAAAAAGAAAAGATAAGAGCTGTATGGATTAGGGAAGATCTCTATGAACAAATACCTACGATGCTAAAGCTCAACCCACTGCGCTTTTCTAATATAAGGCAGTTTGTTAACGTCGCAGTATCCAACCAAATCAGGCATGAACTTAATGCCAAAAAGAAATACGATGAGACAACTAAGAAGATAGCACAGTACGCAAAAAAGGAATAGGTGATATCAATGAAAACAAAAAATACTCAGACAGAAGACAAAGCAATATCCATGAAAATAAAGAAAATAAGAAAAAGGTTTGTAAAAGAAATAAGAAAGATTAATCCGCTTGAACCAATAGGCGACAAGCTGAAAGCAAAACAACTGAACGCAAAACTCAATCTCTTATTTTCAGAACTAAGAAAAGCTGGATACTCTGCAAAACAAAATTGGACCTGTTGCCAAACATGCGGTTGGTCAGAACTACCAGAAGTCCCTTCAAAGAAATATGCGTTTTATCATATGCAAGATGCCGAAGGCATTGTAAACAATACCTGTTACCTATGTTGGGATTGTCCAGACGGCAATGAGATACTTACTCTGGCTCACAAGGTCGGTCTTCAAACCGAATGGGATGGTTCAGAAAAAACAAGAATAAGAGTTTTTGTATAGGAGTAACTTCACTCCTTCTTCCCTTCCTCCTCCGCATGCCCATTCCCCTCAAACAATCTTCCATCAGTGAGCGAGGCGTGTTTCCTCTTTCCATTGAGCTTCTCGGTGAAACCCAACTCTTTCAGTATCTGCCGCACATCGCGCCGCCCGAGGCGGAAGCCCCGTGCGATCTCTTCCTCAAGCTTGCTGGTCGTCGGCGATTTCTGCTCGTAGATCTTCAACTCAATGTAATCCACAACTTTCTTGTTTAGGTAGGGTGTCGCCATGTTCTAGACCACCATCTTCGAGGTGAAGTTAACAATAAATAAAAGTAGGAATGCCAACATCAATTCAGCTGTCGAAATCTGAAAGGGCGAGCGCATATAAGAATATGGCACTCGCTCTTTATAATTGTTTGCCAAACTTGAACTTCGTGTGGCATTTGCACTTCGGCAATTTTGTGGCACGCATGTCACCAGCTCCTTACTTCCTAAACAAATCTCTTCCGATCGACTTGCCTGTCTTTTCGGATATCCCAATCGCACTTGTGGGCGGGAACACCTTTATCGGAGAGTGCGCTGTCGCCTTGTAGACTATGCCTTTTATTTTGCTTATGGTAACTTCTTCCATGTATAACACCTCTACTTTTTAATCGAGCCGAGCACGCCTATCAGTATCGCTCCGCCTACCGCCGTCTTGAGCAAATCGTTGCCATCTTCCCTTCTTGGTGCTTGCCTATATACCACTCTTGGCGCCGGTCTTGCCGGAGTTCTTACAGACATCCTGAGTTTTCTCTTAAACATATATACCATCTATTGTTTTTTCTTTCCCATTACAAACCGTGACATGCTCCCTGCAACCATCGATCCTTTTGTTTGATTAACAGGCTGCACGCGGCTTACGTTCTGTATTCTTCCTCCAACGGCAAACTTGCCCATGCCTCCGGAGACCGCACCCCCAGATGCCATTGTTGAAGTTTTATTTGCGACTGAGAACCTGCTTATCCCTGAGGGTGCCGAACTCTGTTGTTGTGGCTGTGAAATTGGAGCCGCTTCAAACCTCTGTTCGCGTGCAGGCATCCTGGCAGGCGCCTGTTTCTTCCTGGTCTGGAACCTTTGGAACTGCGGCTGTATCTGCTGCCTTGGAACCTGTGAAGCCATTGCCATTATTGGAGCTTTCCTGCGAGGTGCTTCTCCATAGAATTGTTCAGGGGCGGATCTCTCCTGTTCTTCCTTTACAAACTCCTCCCGCCCTATCTGGTCTATCGGAGACTGCGAGGGAACTTCTGCCGGAGTAGCGGTCTGTTCCTTTTGCTGTTCATCAAGCGTAAGATACTCCCCGCTTCCCGCATCGTAAATATTAGTGTAGCTGAGCTGTCCTAACATGAGCATGGCGTTCACCCTGTCCTCGGCGCTTGCGTTCTTTTCAAGGAGTGTTATCGCTGACACTCCGAGGCTCGTGTGGCTGCCCTCAACCTGTGCGAATGTGTCCGGATTAAAACCGGATGCCACCAACTCTTTCAGGGCTTCCTTTCCTCTCAGACCATAACCCTGGTTCTGGAGATATGCCTCGGCGTCCATTGCCTGCCCTTTCTTTATTATGTTCTTTCTCGTATTCTCGGTAAGGGTAATGCGCCGTCCGTCCCAGAAAGAGTCTGATGCGTCCATGGTATACTTACCTCGTTTGTCTTATTTAAACCTTAACCCCTATTGTCTCTTCGGCGCCGTGTACTGCACTATCGTCAGGATTATCCCAATCACGATGCAGATAATAAACAACTCTATGGAATACACAGTTATCGACTTTGTCGTCTGGCTTGCCGTATTAAATCCGGCAATGCCAGCTATGGCAGTGTCAGCCTGAGGAATCAGAACCTGCAGCATGATGAACGCCATGGCTATGACTACGATTATGAAGAATGTGTTTACAATGTTCAACTGCCCCTTTGTTGTTCTCATCTTTGTGTCACCTTCATTAATGCCAGATAAACAAGCCAGCTTATGGCTATAAGGAACAGTGGCATTATTGCTGCGGAGAATGAGAACGCAAGCACTCCTGCAATCCCCATTACCATCAGCGTCGGTCCGAAGCCTATCCCGCTTATCATGCACGCCATCCCGAAGAATGAGAACATCATGAATGCCATCATGTCCGGGCTTCCATTTCCCAGTATGTCTCCTATCATCTGCGCAACAAACTGGTCAATCGGTTGTGTCACCATCGTTATCACTTCAATTCTGCCCTCTTACAAATCCTATCAATGTAAGCACCAGCATCACGTTATAAATCAATATGATCAGGGTTCCGAACGGAACCGCTCCGCTTGCGGCGACGCACGCCTGGTCGACGCTTCCGTTTGCGGCGACAGCGCAGTTGACCGGCACAAGGAAAACGTTTATGGGTATGAACAGCATGTTTGCCACAAGCAACGCCAACACCGCAGGGATGATGAACATCGCGCTGAACCCGCTTAACAGGACAACAACTCCCGCAAGGAACGAGATTCCCAACAGGCTGAATATGTTATTCGGATCTATTATTGTGTTTATCACCATCGCAAGGAACGAGGTGATTGAAAGCGGTTTGCAATTATACGAAGTTTGTGTTGTCGAATATATGCTTGTGTTGTTTGACGAATAGGTCGCAACCGGATTCGCAAGACCGCAAAGCAATCCGACTACCGGAGTTTGCAATCCGACCATATAGAACACTAACGTCATCGCAAGTGTCAACATTACAAAACTGCTTAGTCTCATTGGTATCACATCAAATATTGTTTGTCAGTATCAGACCGCTCAATGCAAGCAACGTGGCTAGCCCAGTTAGCATATACACCGTCACAGGATTACCCCACATTGTCAATACGACTGCGTTCGGATTTAATACAAATCCCATCCAGGCAAGGAATATCCATCCGCAGAACACAGCCCAGTTCCTTCCATATTGCAACGCCCACGAACTTATGAGTACTGCAATCAGCAACGACATGAACATGTAAACAAACCCGCTTATTCCGAGGCTTCCGGCAAGATTATCCTGGAGCTGTTTGTAGAGTGAACTGTTCTGGTATATCTGATATTGAACCTGTTGTGTTTGCAAGAGGTTGGGATATCCCTGAACCGTGAAATAACCTATCACGGTTATTGTCGTTGCGTTATAGTTGCTTGGCGTTATTGTGTAGTTCAAAAATCCTCCTGTCGTACTGGTTGTGACGTTCTGTTGGAAAAGCGTTGTGACATTGCCATAAACATCACTGGTCACTTTCATCCCATACATCGTAAGTATCCCGCCTATCGAATTAACTGTGAAGGTTGTGTTGAACGGTGCGTGCGAGTTGTTCATGGAACTCGAAAGAGGAGTTATGTAATATGTTGTGTCGTTCAATATGTCATAACTTGAAGTGACGGTTACGTTCAGGGTTCCTATCGGATATGCGACCGTTATGCTTGTGGTTGTTCCAGGAGTGAACGAGAAATATATAGGACTGCCAGTCGTAGATGTGATGTTCATGTTGTAAGCCGCAAGAGGTTCCAGGAACAGCGTGCATGTCCCGTCGGGATTTGATATGCATTGTTCGACAGTGGTATATCCTGCAAACATCGAACTGAACCTTGAGGCCGTGAGCACGGCATTTGAAACAGCAGAACCGAATTGATTTTCGATTACAAAAGTATAATAACTTCCTAATGACGATAAAAGGCTTCTGGAGTTCAACGTTCCGTTAGGAGCAGGCAGGACATAAAGGCGTTGTGTTCCGTTAGTGCAAGTCACGTATGCATTTTTTGTTCCGTTGAGATTACTGGTATAAAACCACCCGACAGATGTTTGGTTTATTATGAATGTATTCACAATGGTATTCCCAACAACGGAATAAACGTTTGCCGTGAAGGTTTTTGCCGAATCATTTTTCTCGTCATAACAATGAATGTAAGTGGCGTTTGTTTGATTCGTGAACGTAGATGCCGGATTAAATGTTGCGACTGGATTTATCCCATCAGCGTCGTAACCTTTAGCTATATAATACCAAAGATAATTGTTGTTGCTTCCTCCATCTCCAAAGTCTGTTACAGAAGAAGCCACAGGAGCTCCCGAGTTGTTTTGGTAGCTCGCAAGCAATGTCATGGTTCCATCATAGACTGAGCCATTCATGGTTGCTCCAGAACTCCAAAAAATCGCAGTGCGACTAGCTCCTGCCGAATATGAAAACGCCGTTCTAGGAATGCCGTTCTTATATTGGAACGTTGAAGTTGTATCAGGATTCCCAACTTGCAAGTCGACTCCAATCGATGAACCAGCGCTTGCAAATGCGACTTTCATTTCTATTTTGTTTCCAGGCAAAGTTACTGTTCCAATGGAACATGGACCTCCGGCATTTATAATCAATTTGCCGCTAGTAACCGAACAACCTCCCACTATCCTACCTGGCTCATACGTTCCGGAAAAATTCATGTAGACTGGAAATACCGTAGTTGCGTTTGATAGGTTTGTTGTAACTGCAGAATTGTTGTAGTATAGGAATGTTTTCGTAGTTCCATTCGTAAGGTTCAGCCAGACATTACCAACTCCGCTTGTAAAGTTTCCTGGCTCAGCCCAATATTCTACCAAGGCATTTTCTTGTGCGTTTGTAAAGCGCCAGCCAGAAACCGATGTTCCAGCCTGACCATTGAAATATATTGGAAACTGGCAGGTGTACGCTGAGCAAGTCCAGTTGACAAGATCGATTTCGATCTTATTCGAAAAAGAAGAGTTCCACCATGCCGCGCTGCTTACACTGGCTAACAATACGAAGCATATTAGTGCCAATGTTATCCCTTTCATTATTGAACACCCCTAGGTGCGAAGTACCATACCGAGGAAATGATTATACAAATTCCAAGAGCAGGCAGCAATAATAGTTCAAAGAAATTGAACAGGCTCATCGAAGTCGTGTCAAAGTTTGTGGTCGACGCCATACTCGCCCTGTCCTCTGCCACTCCTTCGCTTCCTATCAGATAGAACCCGTAGAACAAGAAGAGAACAAGCAGGCTGCCGATGAGCCCCGAGATGGCGATTGATTGACCTTTGGTTGTATTAAACATTAGTAACTTGTCTCCTTTTTTACATTGCTCTGTGAAAGATAATAAAGTATTAGGCATACGATGATGATGAATGGAATCGCGCCCATCAAAAACTGCAGAAAATTTAAACCGAATGCGCTGGCGAACCAATGAGAAGCGCTAGTGTTATACCCGCTATCGATCGCAGTAGTTATTATTGGAAGGAAAGCGAATAGGATTATGGCTACTGTAAAGATAGTGATAAGCAGAATAGGCGTAACCTGTCCCTTAAGTTTGTTTTTTTGTCGCAGTTGAACTATAACCTGTCGAAAGAGATCTGCCATGCATTCCTATTGTCGTCAAGACTTATTAAACCTTAACCCCTGATAGGTGCAAAGAGGTGGGATTAATATTTAAGAAGTGATTCCTAACAACCACGCATACGCTAGGGTATTTATTTGTTTCATTGTTTCGGGTCTTTTTTGTGCGTGACGAACAGATTCATGTATTTTTTTTGGAATATACAAAATATGTTCCTTGTCAATATGATGCCCGTGGAAGTTTGGATCATTTGCAAATTCGGGGTTAATTATATCGTGACCAAAATGACGGCGGGCAGCTTCAACTTTACGTCTAGTCATAATGAGTATTATAGCTACAACAAGTTATAAAACTATCTCTTTTTATATCTGACTAATCCACGCAGCATCTCCGACGTGGGTGTGAAGCCAGCAAGCGATCTAGATTCATATCCAAACACAGAAGCACCGCGCACTTTCGCGCTGATACTGACCCCCCTGAATCCTCTGGCTTGAGTTGCTGAAATCGAGGCAAGATCTGATAGCACGTCACGAGGTTGTCTAGTTCCAACTCCTGTCCTAACTCTTGCTGGGCGTGCAGCCAATGTAAACACTCCAGGCGAAGGTAGTATTGGAATTATTGGCGGAGGAACAGGTGGCGGCTCTCTTGGTTCAATACGTGGCTCAACCCTTGGTTCGACACGGGGTTCTAACCTGGGTTCGAGACGAGGCTCAAGCCTTGGTTCCAAACGTGGTTCAAGTCTTGGTTCAAGGCGAGGTTCCAAACGCGGCTCTAACCTGGGTTCAAGGCGAGGCTCAAGCCTTGGTTCGGTGCGTGGCTCTAATCTGGGTTCAAGTCGAGTCTCGGTTCTTGGTTGTAACCTTGTTTCTGTTCTTGGTTGCAAACGTGTTTCAGTTCTTGGTTCTATTCTGGTCTCAGTTCTTGGCTGCAACCTTGTCTCGGTTCTTGGTTGTAAACGTGTTTCAGTTCTTGGTTCTGTTCTGGTTTCAATTCTTGGTTGCAATCTTGTCTCGGTTCTTGGTTGCAAACGTGTTTCAACCCGGGGGATAATAACCGCACTCTGAACCGTCTCTGTTTTTGTAACATAAGTCGGTACGCTCTTGGAAACAAATGTGGTTGTGGTTGGAACCGTCTTGGTTAAGAACACGGGTCTCACACCGGCTACTCCTGCTCCTCCGCCTGCTTCTTCAAATGTGGATGTGACTGGAATCGAAACAGGAACCAACGTTTCCACTAGCGCAAGGTGCTGTCCTTCCTGCATGATCTGATAATATGCCTGCTTGCTTCCTGAACCGCCTGTTCCTTTTCCAACTCCTTCTCCTATTCTAGTTCTGGATAAAAAGTTTATCTCAGGTCTTTTGTCAGTAGCATAAAATTTGCCTTTTGAAATAACAACCTTTCCACCACCTTGCTCTCTTGGAAGTTCCTGCATCCTCTGATCCAATATCTTTCCTTGCGCGGCTGGTTTTGTAGTTGCAAAGTATTCGTCAGGTGTTTCAAAAGAAACCAGGCTGGTATCTGTTGGGCGTTTTGCCATTGCTTCAAGTTTTCTCTGACCATAATCAAGAGTGCCAAGACCTCCTCCAAGTTCTGAACTTTCAACTACAACCTCGGTTGATTTTGGTCGTAATGGTATAGGATAAGACCCAAGCTTTTTTTCTATTCCAAGTGGTGCCTCTGGCTTAGGTTCAGGAATTGATTTTGGAGTTGGTAGGTTCTTATTTGTAAACAGCCCTTCCAAATAACTCCTGGCTCTATCCACATATCCTTTTGGTTTGTTTGCTTCGGCTATCCTGCTTACGCCAGTTTCACTTATTAAAATCGAAGGCAATGGTTTTGACGTCCATGCTTGCCCTCCCTCACGAGGCACATTTAAGTATTCGCTCATAGCTTCTGGCATCTTAAATGCTGGCGAACTATACACCCCAGTTGGTTTATACATTCCAGTAGTTTCCACTCCGGCATTCGTAAACGCATTTTCAACTCCTCTTTCAAATCTGTTTGAAGCTATCTGCCTTCCAGCTTTGGCAGCTGCTTTTTCTTCTGCTGTTCTTCCTACAACGGCTTCTGTTGTTCTAACCTCAGAACCGCTTGTCTTTCCAATCTTGCTTATGAAACCTTCTGCCTGTTGTGTCATCGCTCTCGAGTAATCAGGCAGACGCGCCTTGACTGTTTGATCCACTCCTGCGAGATTTGGAACATTGCTCTCCTGTCCACTAAATCTTGTGTAGTCCAACGTCTTTGCTTCTGCAGGTGAAACTGATCTCGCTTTTGCAGTGTATTCCAATCCTGTTTTGAAATAGTCGCCACGGTCTTTATCAAACAGGTTCTGCATCTCACCTGGCATCTTGAACGTTCTGTCTTCTATGTTAAGTGAGAAGCGGTATGGTTCTGGTTGAGCAGTAACATACTCTCCAGGTGCAAGAGTTGGTGCCACACCAACTTTATATTTTGGTCGCGCATAACTCTCAATTTTTCTTTGCGTGATCTTCAAATACTCCTTGTTGCTTTCAGGGCGAGCTCCAAAAACAGTTGGTTCATTTTTTGCAAGCTTCGGATCCACTGCCGTACTTATTATTTTACCAGTTTCAGGATCGGTTTTCCAAGTCCATTTTCCTGTGATGCCCGCACTCTCGGCATGAGGATACATTTCTTGCATAAGATTGTGTGCGGATTGTTGTGCAAGTTCTTGGCTCATGCCTGTTCTTTCAAATTCCTGGGCAATTCTGAATTCGTTAATCTCGTGTGTTGCCGTAAGCCCGAAATCAGTTCCAGTCCTGACCTTTACTTTGCCGGATGGTTCTACAGTCACACCACGAGCTTTGACATAAACATTAGCTTCTCCTGTTAGTTCATTATACTCAAGATGTCCAAAGGATGGTTTGTCGGGAAACTTGGCGTTATATTCTTTTTCTGGCAGGGTTGAAAGAGTTATTTTCTTTATTGGCTTTTCCCTAAAACTGGGTGCCGTGTATCTTGAATTTGCATAATTATTTATATTTGTCTGCTGGTTCTCTACTTGTTTTACGGTTGATTCAATCCCGATGTTTTCTGGAACCTTTGTGGAATAGAAATCAAGATTATTCATATCCCCTGTCCATCTTGGCTGAGCTGTTGTAGATTCCCATATGTTGAACGTCTGACCTACAAGACTGTCACTTCCTTTCCCACCGAGAGGGAGGATTGTTTTTATCATCTGGGGTTTATCCCTACTTGCAAACTGCTTGGTGAGTTGCTCAGGAGTCTGTCTCATCACATCCATCGGATACTCATATCCATATTCGGTTCCGATACGCAACCTTGGACCAATCTCATCCACATTTGAAATACTAACCTGTGGTTTTATAGGTTCGAAGCTTATGCCTTCAGGAGTTAGCCTAAATAATGTACCAGTAGTTGCTATTTTTGTTTTGGTGCCAGTTCCTTCTCCTAGAGTTTCATAAGCAGATTCCGTTATAGCAACATCACTTTTTGAAGTTGGTCGCATCGGAGCCTTTTGCATAGCAGTTTCGGTTGCCATTGTTTCTTCTGGAACTTCTACTTTTCCTCCAAGTCCCCTGACTGTTTCTTTTGCGCTCACCATCTTAACAACGCCCGCTTCTTTCGCAGCCTTGGATTCCATAGCTGTCTTTTCTTCCTGTTGCGCAAGATACGCCTTCCATTCATCAAACACATCACTCTTTGCTGCAGGAACAAAAGTTTCAACGCCTTCCTTGCTTATCCTGCGGAACACACCGCCAGGGATATTGGTACTTCTTGCGCGTATGACTCCTCCTCCTCCCACTCCAACCTGTTCTGCATCTGCTTCAACTACCATAAACGGTATAGCTTTCTCAGCCAGCATAGGCTTAAGAACAGAGTATCCTATTGGTAATCCTCCATATTTCACAGTCTCCCTTGGATACGCCAGAAACATCCCGGCTCCAGCCCCAAGCAGCGCATAATCCTTTGCTTGCTTTAAAGTAAGTCCCTTGGCAGCAGATTCAACTACTGGAGTAGCAAGAGCCTTTGCTTCTGATTCGGCACCAGGCAACAAAAGATTCGAGACACCGAATAAGGCTTCTACTTGTTGTGGGAACTTCTCATGTTCCCTGCCAGCAAACTCCAGGAATTTTATGTCAGTATCTGTGATGGTTTTTGATGAACCGCTTTGAAGCAATCTCGGTGTGTTTATATTCTCAGCAGTTTGTTGTAATCCAGCACCATAATGTTCCGCCATTGTAATTCCTTGAAACGCCACATATGGTGCTGCAAATATTGTTGACTGGCGTATCACTTCTGCAACTTCAAAAGCTGCTCCAACTGCCTTGGTGCCATATCCTGCTATCATTCCATAAGGTCTCGCTAATTTGTTTGTTGTTTCTGATACAGATGGTCCAGCTAGATTTCCAAGATCCATTATCGGTTGAAGTGGGTTTAAACGCAGTTGGGATCCAGCAGCGTTTTCAAAACTGCTGCTTAAATTGGTTCCGATATAAACTCCATAATTAGCTAATGGTTTTGTAACCCACCCAGGTATTTCTCCAACACGCGCAACTCCTTCCCCAAACAACGCGACTTTTTCTTCTTCACCAGATATCTTTCCTTCAATGCCCAAATCCCTTGGGCTTATCCATGTGTTTGATCCTCTAAGGTTAGCAAGTGCCGTTTGATACTGTTCCATCGGCGAAGCAGGGCGCGCGGGTGCTGCGGCAAACGTCAGTATTGGTGTGACTACTTTCCCTTCAGGCGACAACGCCGCAGGCGTAGTAAACCCATAAACCGATATTGGTTCATTCAGATGGCTATCAGCACGCGCAAACCCAAACTTCTCCGCAACGTTTTTCAGGTCTCCCGTAAGCCTTATCGAACCGCTTGTAAATGGAATATCCTGTTTAACAGTCACAGCTCCAAATCCACCTGCACCACTGGCAGAAAGACCCGGAGGAAGATTAACATCCTCAGAGATAACAAGGTTCCCGCTCTTGTCAATTGTATACCCTAACTCCGACGCCTTGGCTCCGAGTATCTTTGCCTGCGCTTCAGTGACTTTAAATGTAACTCCGTTCGCTTCATCAGTTCTGGTTTTATCAACAAAAGCCAGAAGCTGTTTGCTAACATCTGATGGCAATCCTGGAGAACTTTTTATGTATTCCTTTGCCTGGTTATATTGCCCATTCTGAAGAAACATAGTAACAACTGCAACAGTGCCAGTAAACCTATTAGGATCAGTAACATCCAAGACTGTCGCGGGCAACGCCTTGCTCCCCGAACTCCCTCCTCCACTTTCTGTCGAAACTCCTATCGTTCCAATTCCAGGTAGCCATAGTTGTTTATTCCCAACAGGTCTTTCATCGGGCGGTTTGTTCCATATTGCTATCTGCCTTTCGGTATCATTCTGGAAGGATTGTGTTCCTATCTGTTTGGAATAGTTTGCGCCTGTGTCCCAGTTAGCCTGTATGGTTGCAAGACCAAATCCAGTCGCATCCGCGATGGCTTGTTGGTCAGCAAGCCTTGCCGCTCCTGCGATAGTTAGGGGTTTACCACTGGCATCCTTGATGGCGTTGCCTGAAGAATCCTTCAGCACTATGTCACTTGTAATCTTTCCTGTGACAGGGTTTGGGGTTGCAACCGCCGCTTGTCCTGACGGCACTCCAAACTGTATTTTTGATTCGGCTGTTGCAATGGTTCCAATCGGTTGTCCTGTTATAGGATTAATTTGTATGCCTGCTTCCTTTGCAACGTTGACTTCTTCTTTTTGGGTTGCAGCTTTAACTTCGGGTGTCACGCCTGCGAGATTGCCCATCGCGCCCAAAGCCTGTACTTGTCCGGCAGATGTGCTTGTATTATAGGTAGTTGAACCACCAGAAGAATTTACTACTGTCGTGGTCTTCGTGCCAGTGGGAAGAGGACCAACCCAGTTTTTGAAAGTTTGAATGTCTTTTTGTGTTGTTGTCTGTTGCACTTTTTGTACTGCTGTATTCGTATCTGTTTTCGTATCCGTTTTGGTATTATCAGTCTTTGCTGTTGTGGTTGCAGTTACCATTTCACCCACACTCCGCTTCTGCTAAAAATAAGAAAGATTCCATGAAGTAGTATTGAACTCGGAGATATTTAAACCTTAACCTTTAGAGGATAATCTTTCCTATTACAGCATCCATCACAACTATGCGCCAACTCCCAATGCTGGAAGCGATGAGGGCACTGATACTTATCTCCGCCGCCGATGGTCGTGATCTTTAACCATTTGAACTTCTTCACGCCATCACCCAATTTGATTTATCACACACCTGACACTTACCTGTCGTATCCTGCTTTGAACCGCAGGACATGCATCTGAAAGCCGTGCCACCCTTTGGTTTGTCAGGGAAGTTTATTATGGCGCCACAGCGGGGACAGATTGAGTTCATCAAAACCACTTCGTGAACCATAGTCCGGCAAATATAATTATCCACATGAACGGCGGCATCTTGAATTCATTTACAAGATAATTGAAGGCGTCTCCGAGGTTCATTCCTTGCTGACCAAACCTAATTTGTTCTGGCGTCAAGGGTTTTGCTGGCGGTTCAGCCATACATACAAGAAACATAATGAACAGGAATATGCCTATAAAAATACACAAGAAACTTATGGGCTTTTCGTGAGCATATTTCTTTATCTTTTTTCTGGCATTATCGACAATTTTTCTTTCGTTCATAATATCACCAACGCAATCACTCTCTCAATCTGCCAGAACAAAAGCATAGCGAACAACATGTAATATGTTGGAGGCAAGTTTAATAAAGCTTGCGTGTCCTTTCGCGTTTTTGCAATAAGAAAGACCAAGGCAAGTTCTATAAACCCTGCAACGCGCCAGAAATCCATTTGTGAAGAGTTGACGGCGAAGTAAATGCAGGCAAGAAGTATCATTGCCATAAGCAAAAGCTCAAGCACGTTCTCGGCTTTTACCTCAAGCCAGAACACAACGAAGACTGGCGTAAGCACAAAGAGGAACCATACGAACTGCTGCAGCGAATAGAAATCAACAAGGATCGGGATTGGGTAGAATACCTCTATCTTTTCCCCAAGAGGATAGAACTTCCAGAGTGCTATGACTAGAACCAGAACGAATAGAATGGCAAGAGTTGTCTTGAACCTCGGGAACAGTTCTTTCATCTTTGCTGCGAACTCATCCTCAAAATACTTAATGAACTGCATGCCAAGCACCACAACCATACCATATCTGTGCGTGTAGGAAGCAAATACCGCGAGCAGCAACGAGCCTATAAAATATAATCCCTTTCTCATGTTAGTCCAGACTATCCAAATCATTGCGAGCATCACCATGAATTGCGCATACAATCCCAGGTCGGATATCATCACAGCCGAGAAAGTCAGCATCCAGAACAGCGCAGCATCCTTTGAGCCAAAGAGTTTGTAGAACATTATGGCAGGCAGGAAGTAAATGAAGAAGGTCATGAGGAATGTGAAGCTAGTATATCCAAATACCGTAAGCGGGGAAAGTATCTGGATGCCAGGAAGGTATGCGCCTTTGTCAGTTGCTCCAATCAGGAAGTGATAATAAAACTCCTTATCCTGAACCGTGTTATGCCCAACCAGATTTAGGAAGTACTTCTGGTCAACCATCACGGAAAGCCCTGCAAGAAACAGGGCGGCTATCAGGATAAGAATAGAAAAGCGCATGAGGCTCAACCACTCACATTAACCAATGTTTGTATATCAACTTTTGGAGGCGCTTTTGTCGAGTTGCAGTCCCAGTTGATCATCTTGTTCTTTATCACAGGAGTGCAGGACATAAGATTGCCATCGCTGTCAACCACTCTTCCTTGGCAGAGATAGGCGGTTGTCTTTATGAAGTCCGATTGCTGCGAACTCCCTATCTCCCATCCGAAGAACAGGAGTGCCGCCATGATCCAAATCATTGCCCAGGATTTTACGACGTCGACTGGTGTGTCGCGCCCCAGGATGTTGATTGTCCAGTCGTTGCGCGTTGTTTCGGTTTTCTTTATTTCAAACATTTATACCACCTTGGTTAATATGTGCCCACCGCGCTGAGTGAGAGAGACAAACCACGCCGGTGAATAACAGCGAGTAAACAATCTCCTCGCAGGACGCGGTGGGCTGGAGACCTGCGAGCGTTACTTTAGCAGTCCGGCTTCTTTGGCTTCCTTGTATATCTTTGCGGTCCTAAGGATCTGATTGGGTTTCTGGCTGGCAATCCATTTGTCGTACATCTTGGCATCGTTTAATTTTTTGTATTCCTTGGCAAACCTTAGTGTTTTACGAGAACAACCATGCTCCCTCCACGCGTGATAATCCGTCCAACTGACTGAGACTATGACTGCTGCAAAACAAGAATAAAAACCAAAAGCCAACCATGTCCAAACTATAACCGCATCTATATTTGGAGATGAAACATGCCATGAAAGAATAAAAAATCCTATTGAAGCAACGAAAAAAAGTGGCAGGTAAATGATAAACAAACCTAAATCAAGAATCATATTGAGGCTGCGCTTTGTTTCTTTGTTCAGGTTCTCAAAAAGTTCCGACATATCAATCACTCCAATTAGTTTATTGCGGTTGGGGTTTATAAAGGTTTGGGTTGGTCTTCTTTCTTCTTTTTTAATCGCATCAGTTCTTCGATGTTGGCTGGAGAGTTTTCCAAACTACGTCGCATATCTTCATCAGAAATTCTTGATGTTTTATCATATACCATTGCAAGTTCTTCATAATATTTCTGTCTTTCTTTATCTAGTGTTTTAACTTCCTGTTCAAGTTCCTTTATCCTCTGTTCTCTTTTTTCTTCCATGTGTTTTTTTAGTAATTCGAGATTTGTTGTTTCATGCACAAAAATGAAAGATATAAAATTTGATTTTGGTATGTGGTATACATAATCAAAATGTTTAAGGAGATGGTCTATCTTTTCTTTACCTCCAGTCTGCTCTCCATATTCATGTATACCCGCATATTCAACCGCAATCCTTTTTCCATCAATTTTTAATATCATGTCTGGGATTAACATCCGAACCCCGTTTGGCATTTCTTCAAGAACACCGTTTAAATTCGAGCCATTTTTAGGAACAACTTCATAACCTAATGTTTTGAAATAGTTTTCTAGAATATCTGTTGCTCGTTTATGGTTCATACTGATAAGATTTACTTTGTCTTCGTGTTCCATTTAATCACTTCCAACTTTTTCTATAATTACTCTTACTTTATCTGTTTGCTCCAATTTCATAACTTCCCTCATAACCTTTGGAACAACTAATCTTCCCTGTGCCTGCATTTCACATATAAAAGTTTCTTTCATTTGTAATCACCATAATCTTATATGTATGCAAAGATATTTAAATGGATGTGTCCTCCATCTTTCTCTTTAACTCTTCTGCTTGTTTTATAGCTTCTTTGATATCATTAACAATTTGCTTTTCCTCTTCTTCGTCTTCAGGAACTCGTTCATGTCTTCTGCTTTCTTCACTGCCCTCAAGAACCGGAAATATCTTTGGCGGAGGTTCTGAACCCATAAGCCTCGGACCTCCTTTCATGCTTCTTGCTTGCATCGCTTGAACTCCCACAATATACGGAACCGCATGCACATAGGCAGAAATTGATTTCACATCTCGACTTCCTTTAAAATGCATGAGTTCTGCAACAGTCGCTCCATTACGAGCCAGCCAGCTCATAACACTATGGCGGAAATGCATGCAGCTCAACGTCTTATTAAATGCCCTTTTTGAAAGGCGGTTTATTACCCTACTTGCCCAACGTGCAGTGTGAGGAAACAACCTTTTATCAGAAGGCATTTCACTTACATATTTTATTATTGTTTCAAGGTATAGATCCATAGTCCTTCCAGAAGGGCGTGTGAAAGAAAGAACTCGCTCGGCTGTATAAAATCTTTGTTCGCTTCGAAGTTTTAATGTCGGTATTCGTATGCTTACTGTCTCTTCATTATAGTTAACATCAGCTCCAACTAACTTAAGTGCCTCGCTTGTTCTTGCGGCAGTTCTCCAGAATATCGAAATCAAACAGGCTTCTTCTTTGGTCGCGCTTAGAACATACATGCGTTTAACGTGCTCTTCGAATAACAGGTAGTCTATACGTGTAGTATACTTCGGAAGTTTGCCTCCATGTATCTCTTGCAAATCACGAGTTAGACTTGTTCTTGTTTGCCTAGGCATAAACTAACCCATCTTTCGTTTTAATAAGTCTTCAGCAGAACCAGATGCAGCTTCTTCCAAATTATTCTCAACAAACTCCTTTTCTCTCTTCTCATCTTCCTTCCTTTCTTTCTTTTCCTGTTCTCTTTTTTTCTTGGCTTCTTCACGCATGCGAAGTGTATCATCCCTTACCACTCTTCCTTTTGAATTCTGAGTTGCCAACGTTGCTTCCCATTCTTCTTTCTCTATCTTGTCTGCTTCATCTATCACCTTGGATGATGCCATATTCTCTTTCCTAAGTTTTTCATTCAGTATGCGTTCAGCCATACTTTTAAGATACTCTGCTTCCTTTGGTTTTATCCCTTTGAATCCGAATTCAATTGCTGTTTTGTTTAAACGTATCCTGCTCTGATTAGTCATTGGTGATTCGAACTGCTTGTAGTTCTCCACAACAAAATCAACAAACTTTTGAGGTTCAAAATCACCGCGCTCTTGTTCTTCTATATCATTCTTTGTTTCCTGTAAGAAACCTTGCATCATCTCTCCTTTGCGTAACATTTCAAGCGCCTGATATCTTTCAAGAATATACGCAGGAGGCGGAGCCATAATTATCCTATTGATCTTATAGAACTGTCCGGCAACCCTAACTGAAGGAAGAGTGTGGAATGATTTTTGTTTAAGCACATTATATTGCATCTCGTAGCATTTGACTGCGGATGCAAGCCCGCCTCTCCAAACAATCCTTCTGAGATTATAATAAGAGTGGAACATCCTGCGCAACCTGCTATCAACAAAATCTCTGACGGGCGATATGAAGAAAACTGTGGGCCTGAGGAAACCGAACATCTGAACCATCTTTACAACATTTTTCAAAAGTTTCTCATACCAATCAGAAGAACTCATTGTAACTCCTGCTTCGTCTATAATGTGAACACTTCCTTTGATTCCTGACTTCTCTATCCTTCCCATTGATTCTACAAACTCTCTTGAATCTTTAACAATCCTAGTTTCCATATTAGGCAAAAAGCTTTCGTCAAGAAGATCTGCCCAAGTAACTGCAGACACGCTTTTGCCCGCCCTGTGCGAGCCGTCCCATGACGCCAACCAAGAGAGCTTTAACTTGTGTATGCGATCATGCCTTGATTTTAAATATGCCAACGCTATTAAATTATCCAAGTTAAGACAGCTTGTAAAATCAGGATCATGCGCCATAACTCCAGTCATGTTAGGGTGCCATGGCGGAACAAAATCTATTTGCTCTTGTGGTATCAAACTCTGTTCTGTATTTTCTTGAGGCACTAAACTTTGTTCTGGACGTGTAAGCTCAACATCAGGAAGTGCGGTTACTTCTACTTCTTCTAATCTACGCCTTGGCATCTGAAAACTAAAAGGATCGTTTGAAAAGCGAGGCATCACACACTCTCCAGTTTAGGTAGTTGTTCTGAGTCTATTGATTCTTGCGCAGTCTTAGACATCTCTTTGCTTTTCATCTTCTCGGCTTTCTTTAATAACACAAGTTCGATTGCTTTGTTAAGACCACCGTTGTGCCTTACAATGCTTTCGATATCATCTACATCAAACATGTCATAATCAATCAGTCCGTCTTCTTTCAATTTTACTATGCCTGCTTTTCCTGCAGACATCATCAACGTCGCCATATGCGCTTCAATGAAACTATCCTTGAGTTCCAAAACCTTATCTCGTTTGGTATTGTCATGAACATTCCTTGATTGATCTATCCTCTTTATCTCTTTCAATAATACCTGATAATTCTTTTCCAGTTCCAAACGTTCGACTGGTTCAGTATAAGGCAGAAGCAATTTAATAATGAACTTGGTATAGCTGAATGCTTTATCAATATTGTTTTCTGCAGACGAATCACGTATCAACTGTAACGTAGAAAGTATGAGTATCTGATGCGAAGTATACTCTGAATTCTGAGGAGTAGTTGCAGCAGGAGTAAACGCCATAAAAATATATAGACGTCATCATTTATAATCATTTGCCTTTTGCGTTATCCCACTTCTTTCCCACTTGCCCACAAGCCTCCCACTTTCCCACTTTTTTCCCATAACAATATGTTACCCATTATTGGGTAAGCTTACTCATTAATGAGTAGCCTTACTCATTAATGGGTAAGTCACTGTTATATTTTCTTTTCAAAATTCTAAAAATCTTTTTTCAAAAAATGAAATAGAGTTTGACCAAATAAAAAAGTGGCTAATCTAAATCTGTATTTTTTCTTTCTTTTAATATTATATAACTAGGGGGGGTATATACAAACGGGTTTGCGGGCAACGCCGTAGGGTCTGAAAACGTAGCATTTTCGGACAGGGGTGCTTTTTGCCGGATGACGCCTTTTCCATAGGGTAACGTTTATAT
>Ga0208102_1000291_pt1 | contig 19513 bp, 18 predicted proteins | sample CryBogmetaGMA17M_FD_184549 | JGI IMG/M metagenome (GOLD analysis project Ga0208102, IMG submission 184549) | Freshwater microbial communities from Crystal Bog, Wisconsin, USA - MA17M (SPAdes) | ecosystem: Environmental > Aquatic > Freshwater > Lake | place: Crystal Bog, Wisconsin, USA...
ATCTTTTCATTTTTGCACAGGTTAATATGACAATGGTCAGATACCTGTTCTCCAATGAGCTTGTCAGGTCTTTTTGCAATCACCCGTCCGGCAAACTCGGCGGTAGCCGGCATTGCCGCGATCGTTGCATACCTGATTGCAACCGGAACCGTCATCCCTTCCGTGCTTCTCCTCTTTTTTATCGTTGCCCTGATCACAGCAGCGGGCAACGTGATCAACGATTATTTCGATGCGGAGATTGATGCAATCAACCGCCCGGAACGTCCGATTCCTTCAGGTACTATCACCCGGATTGCCGCACGATGGTTTGCGGTCAGCCTGTTCTGTTGTGGCATTTTCATTAGTGTATTTACCAACACACTCTGCATCGGCATAGCGCTCGTAAACGCGATCCTGCTTGTTCTCTACGCTGCCCATCTTAAAAGCACCCCGTTTTTCGGCAACGCAATAGTCTCCTACCTTGCAGCAAGCATCTTTTTATTCGGGGGAGCGCTTGCCGGTCTGGATGGATTTGTCCACATGCTCCCGGTTGCCGTCATCACCTTTTTAGCTATGCTTGCCCGTGAACTGTTAAAAGATGCCGAGGATGTGGTGGGGGATCAGGCAGGAGGTGCAGGCACCCTGCCGATCCGTATCGGTATTCAGGCAACAGTCCGGATTGCGGTTATCTTCGCTGTGCTCGCAGCACTGGCGAGTATCATCCCGTATTTGTGGTGGGGGATATGGTACCTTTACGGTATTCTCGCTGTCGATTGTGTAATTGTTGCTTCTACCCTTCTGGCACTTCGTTGCACAACGCCGGATTGTGTAAAGGCATCGGGTTCGACCACGCTCCTGAAACTGGGGATGTTTGCCTCGCTGATTGTATTTTTGCTTTCTGCCGTATTCCTGTGAAGATCCCCTCCCTGCCATAAAGATGCACATAATTCACCGTGGCACTGGCTTACAAAATGTAAATGCGAAAAAGGTTTTTGAATAGTAAATCCGTAACCAATCAACAACTTTATCCCCTGATCGTGCCTCACGTACCATGGTGCAGTCATGGCGAATATCATCTCTCAGGGAAATACCTATTTTGCGCCGAAAGGCTCCTACTATGAAGGCAACGTCAGGATCGATGGTGACTTTGTCGTACCTCCCCGGACCCATTTCTGGGGCAGGCTTGTCGTTCTTGGCAGGCTGGAACTCGGGGCGCGTTCGAGCGTCGCGCTCGATGTCACCTGCGGGAGTGCGATCATCGGCAGCCAGTCACGGATTAAAGGACCACTTGTTGCAACAGGTGATGTGACCCTCCTTGATCATGTCGCTGTTATGTCAGTCCGGACCGGGGGTCAGGTGGTCATCCGCCCGGGTGTCCATGTCGGTGACGTGACGACAAGTGATACCATCATCATTCACGGAAAGATCAAGAGCGGGAAATTAACTGGTAAGAACATGAAGGTCCTCGGGAATTGATGCAGGGTCAATCCCGAGCATTGCCACTTCATAGACATCCGTCCAGTTCACGATGGTTTCGACACATCCTTCTTTGAGTGTCACGACACCCATGACAACAAGTCCCATCTTATCTGCCATGTCGATCCCCTCCTTCACTTCAGGAAGGCACCCCACACCGATCATCGCTTTCGGGTGGTATTTTTTCGTCATCCTTTTAATAAATGACGATCCCGGGACGACAAAGACCTGGTAACCCATTTTTTCAAGCAGCAGCCGGACTTCGCCGATAGTACACTGCCCGCACGAACGGCATTTCAACCCCTCGGGAGTGAGATGGGCGGGGCACCGGGACGAGCGCAGGCACTGGGGCAAAAAGATTGCCCGCTCGGCTACCGGGATGCGTTCAAAATCACTTGTATTCAGAGAGTTGTGGAGTTTGATAAAAAACGAGAGCATCTCGCGGTCTTCAAGCCCGAGGAGCCGGAAGAATGCTTTCATCAGACCCTCAAGAAAAACCAGTCCTGCCTTAAGCAGTTTCGGAAAATAGAGCCGCTTGTTCCGGATAGAATAGAGCGAGATGAAAACAAGGATAAGGGATGCAATAAGCGCCCCGAGTATGATGATCAGGGTGACCTCCCCGATGATATACATCAGGGGAGCCCAGTAAGGATTATTCCAGAATGCGAGATCAATACTCATGGTTTTTGTGTAATTGTTTGTGCGCCACGGGATGATAAGAGTGCTTCAATATCGATGGGTTGCCGAAGCACACCTTTTTCCGTGATGATGGCAGTGACAAGTTCCATCGGTGTCGCATCAAACGCAAAATTCTTTACCGGTACACCGGGGGGGATGAGCATACGGTTGCCCATGACGGCGAGCTCATCCCGGTTTCGCTCTTCGATCGTCACGTCGCGTTCGGTTCTTGTCGCATCAAAGGTGGAGAGCGGTGCGGCAACATAGAACGGGATGTCGTGGTGTTTTGCACAGACCGCATGCATATAGGTTCCAATCTTGTTGAATACTGCATCGCGGGTGATACGGTCTGCACCGACGATTACCGCATCAATTCTGCTCGTACGCATCAGGTGCGCCGCCGTGGAATCGGTGATCACGGTCACATCAATCCCGTCGCGGGCGAGCTCCCACGCGGTGAGCCGTGCACCCTGCAGGAGCGGGCGGGTCTCGCAGGCGATAACTTTTACGTCTTTACCTGCATTCACTGCCGAACGGATGACACCCAGTGCGGTACCCCAGGATGAGCAGGCAAGTGCGCCCGCGTTGCAGTGGGTGAGTACGGTGCAGTGAGCGGGGAGCAGGGCTGCACCGTACTCACCAATCGTATGGCAGCAAAGCGTGTCTTCACGGGCGATAGCCTCAGCTTCTGAGAGAGCTATTGCCCGTGCGGAATCAACGCTCCCGGTACCCATCAGCCGGTCGAGTACCCGGTCGATCCCCCAGCCAAGATTGATGGCAGTCGGGCGGGTATCCCGCAGTAGTTCAGCATCCCTCCTGACAGCCGCAATAAACGCGTCTTTATTTTTTTCGGTACAGGTTGCTGCGGCAAGTGCAACCCCGAATCCTCCGGCAACCCCCAGCGCTGGCGCTCCCCGGATTTCAAGTTTTTGTATTGCTGTTGCCAGTCGCATTATGGTACGGCAATCAACGGTACGGTGGTCGCCGGGAAGCAACGTTTGGTCGATATACCGGATACCCGGTAATCCGGCATCCCACCAGAGTGTGGCACTGGTGTTCACGCTGACCGCGTCCTTTTTGCATCGATAAACGCCCGCATTGCGGCAGAACCCCCCGATGCCACACTGTCCGGAATATCCCGTGGTGCGGTAGCGGTTCCGGCAACGTAAATGCCCGGTCTGATTGTCGCCACCGTATCAATGGCATCATGTAACGATTTGAAAAACCCGGTCTCTTCCCGAGATATGCCGAAGCGTTCCGCAAACTGCGTAGTCATATCAGAAGGTCCGATGCCAACGGAAAGCACCACAAGGTCCGGGTGGAGGATCTGCACTTCCGAGGTTTCAGAATTCTCAACCTGCAGGATCTGCCCGTTCCGGTCCGGGATTACATCTGATGGCATGCCCCGGAGGAATTTTACCCCCAACTTTTGTGCCCGCTCGAAATACTCTTCGTACCCTTTACCATAGGCACGGATGTCCATGTAACAGATGGTCACATCAATCTCCGGGTGCTTCTCCTTGATCAGCATCGCGTTCTTTATCGCCTGCATGCAGCAGACGCACGAGCAGTACGGGCGGTCTATCGTCATGTCCCGCGAACCCACGCACTGGATAAACACGATACTTTTCGGCTCAGCACCGTTGCTTAAGCGTTTCAGTTGACCCCTTGTCGGTCCGCTCGCGTTGATCATGCGCTCCAGTTCAAGGCTCGTGATCACATCGGGAAGCAGGAGGTGCCCGAACTGTGATTTGCGGCAGGCATCAAAGACCTCATAACCGGTGGTAATCACGATGCTTGCCGCATCGATTGTGATCTCTTCATCAGCATCTTCCCGCAGGATTGCATCCGGTCCGCAGGAATCGTAGCAGAGCCCGCACTCGATGCAGTGATCCGCATCCTTGACCACTATGTCAGGTAATGCCTGAGGATGGGGTCTGTAGATGGCTTTCCTGACCCCGACACCTGCATCAAACCTGTTGTACACTTCAACCGGACAAATCAGGATACAGTCGCCACACCCGTTGCAGGCAACTTCGTCAACATACCGCGGGTGTTTTTTTATGGTGACACGGAAATGCCCGATCTCTCCCTCGATCTTTTCAACTTCTGCCAGCGTATAGATTTTTATATTCGGGTGACGGGCGACATCAACCATTTTCGGGGAGAGGATGCACATCGCGCAGTCGTTTGTGGGAAAGGTCTTGTCGAGTTGCGCCATGTGCCCGCCGATTGAAGGCTCCCGCTCAATTAAATGGACCTGTATGCCATGACCCGCAATATCGAGCGCTGCCTGGATACCGGCAATGCCAGCCCCGATTACGACGACATCACTCATGTGCATATTCCCCGGCAAGTGTGACATAGGAGGTTGCGTTGTTTTTGATGTGGTCGCGCTGGGCATCGGTCGTCTGTTTGATGATCTTCCCCGGGATACCAACAACGACGGAATTTGCCGGTACCTGCATCCCCTCGGTGATCACAGCTCCCGCACCGATAAGTGTACCCTCGCCAACATTCACTCCATTAAGGATGATTGCACCCATGCCAACCAGAACCCGGTCCCCAAGAGTACAGCCATGAAGAATTGCGCCATGCCCCACAGAGACATCACAGCCCAGCATAACCGGGTATCCTTTACTTGTATGGACTACACAGTTATCTTGGATGTTTGACCGGTCCCCGATAACGATCCGGTCCTTGTCACCACGGACAACGGCACCGAACCAGATGCCGACCTGTTGCCCGACATCAACAGTGCCGATGACGGTTGCGTTGCCTGCGATAAAGAGCGGTATACCTGTGACCTTCCCATGAATACCCATAATACCATAGGAACTTAACGTACAGACAGTATGAAGGTTATGGTAGGGGGCACTTTTGATCCCCTTCACGATGGGCACAAGCAACTCCTTTCCCGGTCGTTCGAGCTTGCTGGTCCGGATGGATATGTCGTGATCGGACTGACCACAGATTCCTTTGCCAGCAAAAAGATGCATCCTATCCACCCGTTTGCTGCACGAAAAGCTGATCTCGAAGAGTTCATCGCAAAAAAACAATTTACGACCCTTTGCGAGATCGAGCCGTTAGGCGACCGGTACGGTTCAGCAACCGATGCGGACTTCGATGCAATTGTTGTTTCAGAAGAGACGCTCCCGGTTGCGGTCGAGATCAACAAATTAAGAAGCGGGAAAAAGAAACGGAAGGTGGATATCCACCAGATCACCTGCGTGCTTGCCGATGACGGGCGCTGGATCTCGTCAACCCGAATCTGGCGGGGCGAGATCGATGTGCACGGGAAACTGATCAGATAATGTGGCTCGTCAAGTCTTTTGTGATGACAGAATCGCAGTAGAGGCACCGCAGTCCATTGGGTAGCACGGTAAACCTGCTTTTTATCGGTTCATTCGTGTTCGTTATGCAGCCGGGATTGGGGCAACGGACACTCCCTTCGATTAACGTCGGAATCTCAACACCTTTCTTCCGGTAGACCTTGAAATTCCGGATGATGTTGATGGTTGCCCTCGGGGAAATGAGCGCAATCCTGTTTACTTCTTCTTTGGAGAGTTCCCGGTTTGAGAGTTTTACGATATCCTTTTTCCCCATATGACCGCTCACCACATTTGTTGCGATGGAAAGCGATTCCGTGGTTGATCCGGTAATTCCGAGGATCTTTACGACATTAAGCGCTTCACCGCCATTGATGTGATCGATGACCGTACCATTTTTAATCCGGCGGACGAGAAGATCTTCATCTCCGGCATCTCCGGCATTTTCTTCCTTTGTCATTTCATCACCCGCAACAGCATAGCCATCCGGACCGGAACCCCGTTACCCGACTGTTCAAAGTAGCGTGCATGGGATAACGCATCGACCCGTGGGTCGATCTCATCCACCCGGGGTAACGGGTGCAGGACAATTAAGTGTTTTCTTGCGCCAATAAGGAGTTCGGGCGTGATCCGGTAACTTGATGCCACGTTAAAGTACGAAGTAGAGTCAGGAAACCGTTCGCGCTGGATCCGCGTGACATACAGGACATCAACCTTCCCGATAATTTCGTTGATGTCTTCGTGTTCGATGATCTCCATACCCTTTTCAGACAGGTGTGTGACAAGTGATGCAGGAAGTTCGAGCCCTTTGGGCGAGATTGTATGGAGCCGGACGCCATAGAGTGAGAGGGCGGATGCGAGCGAATGCGCTGTCCTCCCGTACCGTAAGTCGCCCACCAGTGCCACATCAATCCCGTCAATGGGCATCGACTGCCGGATAGTGTAGAGATCAAGAAGCGTCTGCGAGGGGTGTTGTCCGGCACCGTCACCGGCATTAATTACCGGTACATGCGCAAACTCCGCGGCGAGACGTGCCGCCCCTTCCTTAGGATGACGGATCACGATTGCATCGGCATAACCGCTTACTACACGGATGGTATCGGCAAGTGTCTCCCCTTTTGCGATGGAGCAGGCTTCCACGTTGCTTACCGAGATTGATGCCCCTCCAAGCCGCGCCATTGCAGATTCAAACGACATCCGTGTCCGGGTGCTTGGCTCAAAAAAGAGCACTGCAAGGATCTTTCCCTGCAGGGCGAATTTATCATACTGGTTTTCATCAATCTGCCGCGCATGATCCAGCAGTTGATCAATCTCATTCCGGTTAAAATCCCCGATGGATATGATGTGTTGCGTTGCCACTCCTCCCGGCACGTTCGTACGATAATATGAAACTACTGCCCTAATTACCTATTCTTTGGGTCGCTGAATGCCGCATATCATCAGTTCAGGGAACGGGATGCATTTCCCGACAGGAATGCTATTATTCAATCATTACGCAGTTTTATATCAATAAGCGAGATTTTGCGAGGGCGAATGACTATACATATTCCTGTTGCACGACCGTTCATAGGTCAGGACGAAATATCGGCTGTATCGGAAGTGCTTGCATCCGGCATGCTCGCACAGGGTGACCGGGTCGCTGAATTCGAAAAGAAGTTTGCCGATTACTGCGGCACCACGTACGGGGTGGCGACAAACAACGGGACGGCAGCACTTCATGCCGCGCTGCTTGCCGCAGACATTGGGTACGGTGATGAGGTGATTGTACCGGCGTTCTCGTTTATTGCTACGGCAACTGCGGTCTCCATGTGCGGTGCAAAACCGATCTTTGCTGATGTGAGTGACCAGACATTCACCATCAACCCGGAACAGGTTGCCGAACGCATCACCCCAAAGACCAAAGCGATTATCGGGGTGCACCTCTTTGGGCAGCCGTTTGAGATAAGAGCACTGCAGGAAATATGTGAATCCCATAACCTGAAATTAATCGAGGATGCCGCACAAGCTCATGGTGCGCTCTATAATGGTGAAAAAACGGGCGGTTTCGGGCATTTCGGCTGCTTCTCGTTCTACGCGACAAAGAACATGATCACTGGCGAAGGGGGATTGATCACCACCAGTGAAAAAGCATTTGCGGAACGCCTGCGACTGATCGTCAACCACGGGCAGAGCGAGAAATACCTGCACACCCGGCTCGGGTACAACTACCGCATGACCGATATCGCTGCCGCCATCGGGATTGTACAGTTAAAAAAGCTCGATAAGTTCAACATGCGCCGCCGGAAGAATGCTGATTACTACAACAGCAACCTGTCGGTCTTGGGGCTTGTCACGCCATATGTCGCTCCGGGCATGTATCACGTATATCACCAGTACGTGATCCGGCTCACCGATGAATTCCCGGTGAAACGGGAAGAATTTATTGAATATTTAAAAACAAAGGGAATCGGAACTGCAGTACATTACCCGATTCCTATCCACCGCCAGCCACTCTACGCACTCGCAAACGATCCCGATCCATGCCCGGTATCAACCCGGCTTGCAACGAGCGTCCTCTCGCTTCCTGTCCACCCGCTTCTTGATGCGAAGGAACTGGCATATATCTGTGATACGATAAACCGGGTGAAGTGAATGGATGTTGGTGTGATTGGTGTCGGAACGATGGGCAAAAACCATGTCCGGGTTTTTTCTGAGCTTAAAAGTGTGAGTTCGGTCGGCGTGTTTGATGTCAATACGGCAGCGGTAAAAGCGATTGGAGCACAGCATGGTGCGACGGTCTACAATACCATCGAAGATTTGATTTTCCATTCCGATACGGTGAGTGTCTGTGTTCCCACACAGTTCCATGCGAAAGTGACTCGACAGGTCTTTGCTGCAAAAAAATCAGTCTTCATTGAGAAACCGATCTGCGCCACATCGAACGAGGCAAAGGAACTGATGAAGTCTGCTCCTGCGGGAATTACCATTGGTGTCGGGCACATCGAACGCTTCAATCCAATCGTTAACGAGATTAAAAGGATCATCAGAAAACCCCTGTATGTGGAGATGAAACGGCACAATCCGGCGTCAGCGCGGGTAGCTGGAAGTTCGGTGGTCGAGGACCTGATGATCCATGACATCGACATCCTCTTGAATGTCTTCTTTCCCAACCCGTGTCACATCCATTCCGTCGGTAATGCGGATGTCTGCAGTGTGCTGATGGAATGCGATCATGTGCCTGTAGTACTTTCGGCAAGCCGGAAAGCCTCAAAGAAGATCCGCATCCTTTATGTTGAGGAAGAAGACTTTACGGTCGAGGGGGATTTTATGACGCAGGAGATCACCATATACAGGAAGCCCGGGCGATACCAGTTTGAGGAGGAGCGGTACGTGCAGGAAAACATTATTGAGAAGGTCGTGGTGAACAAAACAGAACCCCTCAAAGTGGAGCTTTCGACATTTATTTCCTGCGTAAAAAATTCCCTGCCTTTCCCAATCACCCCAGGTCAGGCGATCCGCAACCTTGAGGTCAGTGAACAGATACGCGCAGGCTTTGATACCGGAACGCATTCATGATCCTCGAAGAACTGATAAAAAAAAGGGGACCCATCAAAAAAATCGGCGTGATTGGCATGGGATATGTGGGCATCCCTGCGGCAGCGCTCTTTGCCGATTCCCCAAAATTCCAGAAAGTCTATGGGTTCCAGCGTGATTCTTCTTCATCCGGGTACAAGATAGCGATCTTAAACCGGGGTGAGAGCCCACTCAAAGGCGTAGAACCGGGGCTTGAAGACCTCTTAAAAAGAGTGGTCGCACAAAAAAAGTTTGAATGTACTTCGGACTTCTCAAAGATTGCTCGTCTTGATGCCGTAACACTCGCCATCCAGACACCTTTTCTAAACAAAGATGACCTCCTTCCGGATTTCTCTGCTTTAGAAGACGGGATACGGCAGGTGGGAAGACACCTGCAGCCAGGGATGCTTGTCGTCCTTGAATCCACGGTCACTCCGGGCACCACTACCGGGCTGGCCCGGGAGATTCTCGAATTAGAATCCGGTCTTGTTGCAGGACGAGACTTTGCACTTGTGCATGCCCCGGAGCGGGTAATGGTGGGCAGGCTGATCAGAAATATTCGTGAACACGACCGGATTGTCGGGGGCATTGATACCGTTAGTACACAGCGTGCCGCCGAACTGTATTCTGCTGTACTCACAACTGGCAAAGTAATCCCGATGACCGCAACGGCAGCGGAGGTCACAAAAACAGCGGAGAACACATTCCGGGACCTCCAGATTGCCGCAATCAACGAACTTGCACTCTACTGCGAAGCGATGGGGATCAATGTGTATGATGTCCGGACCGGAATTGACAGCCTCAAAGGGGAGGGGATCACCCGTTCCCTGCTCTGGCCCGGTGCGGGCGTTGGCGGACACTGCCTGACAAAAGATACATACCATCTCGAACGGGGTGTGCAGGTTCTGGGTAAGGATATCCTTGATTATCCCAAAGATGAACCCTCACTCTTCATCATCGCCCGACGCATCAATGATTTTATGCCAAAGCATATGCACCGGCTCACCCTCGATGCCCTCGCACGAGTGGGACGCCCGGTGAATGGCGCAAAGGTGACAATCCTCGGGTGGGCATTTCTTTCGAACACTGATGACGCGCGAAATACCCCTTCAGAACCCTTCCATGATGATCTTATCCATGATGGTGCGATAGTCAGTGTCCACGATCCGTACGTGACCGGATATGCCGGTGTCCCAATCAAGAGCAATATCGATGAGGCAATCCGGGATGCGGATGCAATCGTGATCTTTGCCGGACATCACCAGTACCGGTTGCTGGATGCTACACACATAAAAATGCTCACCGGAAAGAGGCACCCGGTGATTGTCGATGGTCGGAACCTCATTGATCCTGACCAGTTCATAGCGAACGGTTTTGTCTATAAAGGAATCGGGCGTGGTGACAAGAATGAGCACGGGATTATTGGATGAGCGTTTTTTCCTGTTCGCGGTCTTTAGTGAGTGAATTGATTGGTCAATTCTGCTGGCGAAGACGATTACTGAACCACCACCCAAATAAAAATACCGGACTCCGGCTCTCGTTCACCACTCTGCATAAGACAGATATGTTAGGTGCAGAGATATTCACATAATCCCGTGTTGTCCGGATGGAGTTTTTTTGTATGCCACGTTGTTGTGCAATTACGAGCCCCATCTGCGCACGGCACGATAATTCCGGTCATCCGGAGTCAAACGCACGCCTTGATATTGCATGCACCGGAATCCCCCCGTCGATTCCAGTCATCCAACCGGAGTGTGCATCTCTTGAAAGCATCATGCACGTCCACAACCCGTACTACCTGGAATGGCTCCAGGCACGGTGTGCCGCCACGACAACTATCGGGTATCTTGACTCTGAAACCTATGTCACACCCTATTCCTTTGAGGTTGCCACCTGTGCAGCCGGAGCTGCGATAACCGCTGTAAATCGTGCCCTTAATGGAGCGCACTGTTTCTCCCTTATGCGACCGCCCGGTCACCATGCAGAGTATGACCGGGCGATGGGATTTTGTCTTCTCAACAACGTAGCAATTGCCGCAACGCATGCGCTGGACCGTGTTGACCGCGTCGCAATCGTTGACTGGGACATCCATCACGGGAATGGCACGCAGCATTGCTTTTCCCGTTCAGACCGGGTGCTTTTTTGCTCCGTTCACCAGAGGGGCATGTTCCCGTACTCCGGTGCGTTAAACGAGACAGGAACCGGGAATGGGGAGGGATTCACGATCAATGCACCGCTTGCAGCTGGTTCCACCATCGCTGATTACGCACAGGTATTTTCCGAAGTGTTTGCCCCTGCACTAATGCGTTTTGAACCGGATCTGCTGATTGTATCTGCCGGGCAGGATATTCTCTTTGATGATCTGCTCGGCACGATGGCGATACAACCGCAGGATTTTGAGGAGTTAACGCAAATTCTTGTGAACTCTGTCGATCACCCGCTTGCACTCGTTCTTGAGGGTGGCTACGGTCCATCGCATGGCAAGGCAATCGATCATATATTCCGGGCGCTTGCCGGAGAAGATGTCATCGAGGAGCCGGGATGCAGGGTGCCGGGAGCAAGCACTACAGAAACGGTCAGACTGCTCAAGAAAATCCACTGTATCCTGTGATTATGAGATTACACCGGTAATGGCAGGATATCGATTTCCATCGTGCTGATCTTCTGGTAGGTCTTTTTCATCTGAACGATTGGCCAGAGCTCATAGAGAATTACGGTAACAGGTTCCCACATCGCCACCCACCCTGCAATTAATAGCGCAGAGGCAATGAGCTGGCTGACAAACGACGAAGTAACACTCAGGATATATTGACCGACAAGAAGGCTGAAGAACAGGAATGACAGCCCGAGGACAAGTGCGAACCTGCCGTATTTCAACCGGGAACGAAATTTTCGTTCAGCGACGAGAGTCTTGTACTGGAAATGATTCTGGATTGCCGGGCTGATCTTTTTTGCCGCTTCGCTTTCGGCAACTTCCGGGGGCAAAAAAATTACAATCCGGAACTGGGTTTTATAGGGGAAGTCATTAACCGTATCGATGATATAATGCTCAGCCGCAGTATCGAGCTCCTTCTCGTGGAATGGCGCAGGATCAAATGAGTTGAAGAGCTGGAGGATAGATGAGAGTTTTATCTCAATTAATATCCTGCCATCGACTTTTTTATATCTCGATTCGATATCCGGCATCTCCGTCCCTCATAGAATATATACATCCACACTGTGAATACACGTGTTTTTAGTGACCCGTACATTCTGGTTTTTTTGCGATCACACCAAAATATTTTATATTTGATCCAGGCAGCCTACTCTTTTTCCTTTATATACAATATGCCTTCAGGTTCCTTGTAATCCGTCTTTATCACGATCGTGTTTGAGATCCGGTTAAATACTCTGAGTTTTGTTCCCGGCATGCCGAACCACCCGATCAGGCAGTCCAATATGAGTATTGGAAAGAATGCCTTACCAAGACTCTCAATAGCTGCCGCACCGTAATGGATCTTTGTGCCGACACGGTTCACTACCCGGATATTCATGACCATCTTACCAATCGACTGCCCCTTGTAACTTTCAAAGACGGTCCAGTACAAAAAGAAAAAGAGAGTCTGGAACCCGATCTCAAAGAGATCCCAGTGCTGCCAGTCCCAGAGGGAATGGATTGTCCAGATGACTTTGGGGATATCACGAACAATATTTAAAAAGAGGATGATGAGGATCACATCAATAAGCCACGCCCAGAACCGGGTCGACCACTTTGCCAGGTACAGGGTTTTACCAAAATCCTGTTTTATATGAATCTGTTCTTCAACAGGTTCCAGGACTGGTTCTGTGCCAAGGGATTCTTTTTCCATTTCAGGATACATATTGGCACCTTAAAGGAATGAAGTTTACTCATTCTCCACAGCGAGGAGTTGATATTGGAGTTGCCCGTCTCAGGGGAACTCCGATCCACAAACAATAGGATGTAAAAACAGATTGTTTTTCAATTAAAAAACTGGTTGTGGAATTTGTCAGCTGGTGGCGTTAAATGAGAAATAAAAAAAAGGTTATTTTCGGTTTACGACAACGATTGCAAGTAACCCAAATATTGTGGCAATCACTGCCACAACTGGTGACAATGGGGTCTTAGTGGTCGGGACTTTTGTTGCGAGAGTTGTCACAACGGCTGTTGGAGTCTCGGTAACTGGTGCTGTAGTCGGAACTGGTGTTGCTATCGTTACTACAGGTGCAGCAGTACCTGTCTTAAATGAGGTGTCACTGCCATACGTGTTGGATGCAGTCAGGCGGACATCATAGGCACCTTCAGATGGATAAATATGGCGTGGGTTCTGCTCTGATGACGTAGTTCCATCGCCGAAATCCCATGACCATATGGTTGGGTTGCCCGTAGAAATATCTTTGAACTGGACGATAAATGGAGCCTTGCCAATCCGCTCATCGACCTGGAAGTTCGCCACAGGTGCAAGCGTTGTGACAATATATCCGCTCTTTTCCGTGACATCCTGTCCGTTTGCATTTGATACAGTTAGTTTTACCGTGTAGGTTCCAAGAGAGCTAAACTGGTGGGTCGGGTTTCGTTCTGCTGATGAGGCACCGTCGCCGAAATCCCACTGCCATGAAGTTGGTGCTCCTTCAGATTTGTCTGTAAATTGAACAGACATGGGTGCGCCGCCCCGGGTTTTATCTGCCACGAAATCGGCACGCGGGAGATTCAGGACAGTAATGTACTGGTTTTTCGTAATACTGTTGGTTAAGGAGGGATTCGATGCAGTAAGTCTCACATCATAAATCCCGGTAGCACGGTACACATGGTCTGGTTTCGACCCGGTCCCGGTCACTCCATCCCCAAATTCCCATACCCAGTTGGTTGGTGAGTTTGAAGACAGATCGGTAAAGGTTACAATCCTTCCAACCCCGACGGTAGTCTTGTCAGCAACGAAATCAACGGCAGGTCCTTTTCCGACCGTGATCAGGTTTTTCTTGACAGTGATGTCTGTACCAAAGGCATTCTTCACCGTGAGTGAGACAGTAAATGTCCCTTCGCTCATGAAACTGTGGATCGGATTCTGTTCTGTTGACGTCTTTCCGTCACCGAAATCCCAGCTCCATGATGTTGGAAGTCCTGTGGACTGGTCCACAAACCCTACAACCATGGGAACTTTGTTCAGTTCAAAGGGTGCGATGACCGGCATGAACTCGGCTTTTGGTCCAACACCGATGTTAATGTAGTTCGTTTTTGTCTCAGTGTCCTTACCATTGTCATTGCTGGCGGTCAGGGATATCGTATAAATGCCTTTAACCTGGTAGGTGTGTCGGGGATTCTGGTTGGTTGAAGTGGCAGTGTCTCCGAAATCCCAGCTCCATGATGTCGGGTTGTTCGAAGACTTATCAGTGAAGCTGATAAATTCAGCGACATTAGCAGATGTGGGATTTCCAATGAAATCGGCAACTGGCACACCCCCAACATTAATTACCTGTGTTGAGGTGTCGGTTTCGCTGCCGCGTTTGATCGTGAGTTTGACATCATATGCCCCAGCCGAAGAGAAGGTATGTGCCGGGTACTGATCAGTGGATTTCAATCCGTCACCGAAATCCCAGCTCCATGATGTAGGATTACCGATAGACTTGTCAGTGAATAGAACCGCCAGCGGTGCCTTTCCTGTATTGGGTGAAGCAGAGAACTGGGATTTGAGCGGTCCGATAACCGTAATGTAATTGTTTTTTGTCGCATACGATGACCCATAATCATTAGAAACCGTGAGGATTACATTATACACGCCGGCAGTCCAGTACGTATGAACCGGGTTCTGTTCGGTTGAACCTGTCCCATCTCCAAAACCCCAGACCCATTTTGTAACCTGTCCCAGTGACTCATCAGTGAACTTTACGGGCAGCGGGACATTGCCCGTTGTTGGCGTTGCAGTGAAAGCAGCTTTAGGTTCCATCCCAATGGAGACAAAATCCTTTTTTATTGCACTGCTTATTCCGTACGCATTTGTCACCGTAAGTTTTACGGTGTAAGTTCCCCGCGCTATGTATATGTGGCTCGGGTTCTGGACAGTGGATGTTGATCCGTCCCCGAAGTCCCACTGGTAGGTCATCGGTGTTGACCCAAAGGAATCGTCAACGAAGTTAACTGTTGTCGGTAATGTGGGAAATGCATAATTCACACTGAACTGTGCAACAGGTGCCAGACCAACGACAATATAGCCTGGTTGCGAAACAGTTGCGGCGGTTACTCCGGGAATAGCCAGAACGAGAAGCAGAACGAGAAGTCCCAATGCAATAGAATAATTTTTGTGTGTCATTTATGATCATCGCTGTTATGGTGCTCTTCAGTTATTAAGACTGCGATTCGTGGGTCATCGGTTAAGCCCAAATTTCGTCGTTCAACCTCCTTCTGTTCACTGGGGAATCCAGAGATTGATTGGTGTCACATTACGACAATCCGTACTCATATAGCACTCAAACCCCTCATCCATTTCAAGTGTCAATTTGAGCAAATCGTGACAAACGGATTTCACTCGCCATAACAGCGAAACATCGGCTCCACAAAACTAAAAGGCGCTAAACGGATACAAAATTATTAACCACTATATGTCCTATTCAGCATCATGGAGAAGAGAGTGTCTCCAGGGTGATCACACATGGCTGATAAAAAAATCGAAGATGCAGGAAAAGTTCTTGGAAGCGGAGTTGCTGTTCTGGGAAAGGGTGCCCAGGGATTCAACAAGGAGTTTATGGATTTCCTCCAGAAATACCAGGTTATCGGGCTTGCTGTCGCAGTCGTCATAGGTGCAGCTGCCACAAAACTGGTCAATTCGACAGTGACTGACGTTATTATGCCGATTATTGCAGTTCTTACCCCGAATGGTAACTGGAGGGATTCGGTATTGCAGGTCGGACCGATCAAATTCCTTCTTGGAGATTTTATTGGAGCAATCATCGATTTCCTGATTATTGCATGCGTTATCTTCCTTACGGTGAAGTACGTCATGAAAGGTGACGTCTCGAAAAAAGTGTAATAATTACTTGTCGCATTTGAGGAATTTTTTTCCTCACTCAAATTTCTTATCGATCGCACACAAACAAACAGGCAAAATTCCCATTTTATTTTCTGTTAGCTCTTTCCTTATCTCTTTAAATGCCGGCATCGATTTATACCACACACCAGCATGAAAAACATCATCATCAAAGGCGCACGCCAGCACAACCTAAAAAATATCAGTGTCGAGATTCCACGCGACAAGCTTGTTGTCATTACGGGGGTCTCCGGCTCCGGCAAATCCACGCTCGCGTTTGACACGCTCTATGCTGAAGGGCAGCGACGGTATGTCGAATCGCTCTCCACCTACGCCCGCCAGTTTTTAGGGCTCATGCACAAACCGGACGTGGACAGCATCGAAGGGCTTTCCCCTGCGATCTCGATCGAGCAGAAGACGACTTCAAAAAACCCGCGGAGCACGGTCGGCACGACCACCGAGATCTACGATTACCTGCGGCTCCTCTTCGCCCGCATCGGGACTCCTTACTGTCCCGAGCACAACATTCCGATCGCTTCCCAGACACCAGACCGGATTGCCGACCAGATTGCCGCGGAACACCCCGGCATGGTCACGATCCTTTCTCCCATCGTCCGGCAGAAGAAGGGTACATACCAGCAGCTTCTCCGCGACCTTAACAAGGAAGGGTACGCCCGGGTGCGGGTGAACCAGCAGATCGTCCGCACCGATGAAGAGATCGCGCTTGAGCGGTACAAAAAACAGGATATTGAGATTGTGATAGACCGGCTCGAAACCGCCGACCGCTCACGCCTTACCGAAGCGGTGGAAAACTCTTTAAAAAAATCCGAAGGGCTCATCATTGTTGTCGATGAACAGGAGAAGGAGTCGATCTATTCCTCGCTTCTCGCTTGTCCTGTCTGCGGGCTCGCGTTTGAGGAACTTCAGCCCCGGATGTTCTCGTTCAACAGCCCGTTTGGTGCCTGCGATGCCTGCCATGGACTTGGCGTTAAGATGGAGTTTGACCCGGACCTCATCATCCCGGACAAAACCCGGTGCATCGCCGACGGTGCTGTGGCACCGTACCGGAACCCGATGGACGGGTTCCGGGGGCAGTATCTCGCGACGGTTGCAAAACATTTCGGGTTTGACGCGCTCACGCCGATAAAAGACCTGTCCGAACGTCAGTATAATGCCCTGATGCACGGCTCATCGGAGCGGATGCATTTTTCGATGAGCATGAAAAACGGGGACGCGCACTGGTCGCACAACGGTGAGTGGGAGGGGCTCCTGCCCCAGACCGCCCGGCTCTACGCCCAGACGCAGTCAGACTGGCGCAAGCGTGAACTCGAAAGTTACATGCGGGTCTCTGACTGCCCTGCCTGCAAGGGCAAACGGCTCAAAGACAAGGTGCTTGCCGTCCGGATCAGTGGCAAGTCGATCATCGATGTAACCGATCTCCCGGTGAGCGGGGCTGTCCGGTTCTTTGCAGATCTCAAACTCACGGACAGGGAAACGGAGATCGCACGACAGATCATAAAGGAGATCCGCTCCCGCTTGGAGTTTTTGGAAAAAGTGGGACTTGGGTACCTCACGCTATCTAGGAATGCCGGCACGCTCTCAGGAGGTGAGGCGCAGCGGATCCGGCTTGCAACCCAGATCGGCTCAAACCTGATGGGCGTGCTCTATGTTCTGGACGAACCCTCAATCGGGCTTCACCAGCGGGACAACCGGAAACTGATCGAGACACTGCGGACACTCCGCGATCTCGGAAACACGCTGATCGTCGTGGAGCACGATGAGGATATGATCCGTTCCGCTGATCACGTCATCGATATGGGACCCGGTGCCGGGCTCCACGGCGGTGCAGTGGTGGCGGAGGGGACACCGGAACAGATCATCCGGAATAAAAAGTCACTGACCGGGCAGTACCTCGCGGGAATAAAACAGATTGAGATACCCTCAAAACGGCGAACAGGAAACCGTTTCATTACGGTGAAGGGGTGCCGTGAGAACAACTTAAAAAATATCGACGCGAAGATACCAATCGGTCTTTTCACGGTCATCACCGGCGTTTCCGGTAGCGGGAAGTCAACGCTCGTCTACGAGACGCTCTACAAGGGTATGATGCAGGTACTCCACGGCTCACGGGAGCAGGCGGGTGTCCATAAAGGGATCACGTTCGATTCCGAGATTGACAAGGTGATAGTGATCGACCAGAGCCCGATAGGCAAGACACCGCGCTCAAACCCCGCTACATACACGAAGGTCTTTGATGAGGTCAGGACTGTCTTTGCCGAAACAAAGGAAGCGAAGATGCGGGGTTTTAAACCCGGGCGGTTCTCGTTTAATTTAAAAGGAGGGCGTTGCGACGCGTGTGAAGGCGACGGGTTGATCCGGATTGAGATGAACTTTTTACCCGATGTGTATATCGAGTGTGAGGAATGCAAGGGGAAGCGGTACAACCGTGAGACGCTCGAAGTGAAATACAAGGGCAAATCAATTGCCGATGTGCTGGACATGACTGTAGAAGAATCACTCGCGCTCTTTGAGCATATTCCATCCATTAAAACCAAGCTCGAAACGCTCTCCCGCGTCGGGCTCGATTATATCAAACTCGGTCAGAGCTCAACGACACTCTCCGGCGGGGAAGCGCAGCGGATCAAGCTCACGCGGGAACTGGCGAAACGGGCGACAGGTAAAACGCTCTACCTCCTCGATGAACCGACCACGGGTCTCCATTTCGATGACACGAAGAAACTGATCAAGGTTCTTGACGATCTTGTGGCAAAAGGGAACACGGTTGTCGTCATTGAACACAACCTTGATGTGATCAAATCAGCGGATTACATCCTTGATATCGGACCCGATGGCGGGGATGCCGGCGGTGAGATTGTTGCCACCGGGACTCCTGAACAGGTAGCGAAGATTTCAAAAAGTTATACCGGGCAGTTTTTACAGAAGGTGCTTGCGGAGCGTCACTAACAGGCACATACACATTTAGTAGGGTAGCTCCCATTTCGGCTGGGTGCTTCAATAATTTCCTGCTTCAATCCCACTCCTTATGTTCCGGTAAGCTAAAAAATCTATCACCCATGATCGATCCCGCCACACTTCCCGAAAATTGCGGCTGTTACCTCTATTCCAATGCAGCCGGTACTATAATCTATGTCGGGAAGGCAAAGAACCTCAAAAAGCGGGTAGCGAATTATTTTACGAAAAAGGATCACGACCCGAAGACCCGGAGCCTGGTTGCACACGTTGCATCTGTCGATGTTGTAGTGACCGACACCGAAACTGAAGCATTCCTTCTCGAAAACACACTCATCAAAAAGCACCAGCCGAAATATAATATCGACTTAAAGGATGCAAAACGGTATGCGTATATTGAACTGACTGATGAGGTGTTCCCACGGCTTGTGATTGCCCGACGGGCGGTTGGTAACGGAACGTTTTTTGGACCGTTTGTCTCCGCTGCCGAGCGCGACTACGTGCTCAAGG
>Ga0208102_1000292_pt1 | contig 19419 bp, 16 predicted proteins | sample CryBogmetaGMA17M_FD_184549 | JGI IMG/M metagenome (GOLD analysis project Ga0208102, IMG submission 184549) | Freshwater microbial communities from Crystal Bog, Wisconsin, USA - MA17M (SPAdes) | ecosystem: Environmental > Aquatic > Freshwater > Lake | place: Crystal Bog, Wisconsin, USA...
CTTATATAGATTGGAGTAAAAAAATAGATTTAAATAAAGAAAAATGGATTGAAAGAATACCATATCTTATTGATAAGGATTTACAATTTAGTATGAATAAAGATGGTAATGATGTAAATCTAAAAATGTATAGTGATTCAAATAATACCGAATTTGGAAATTATTTAATTAAAAATCCATATTATTCTGGTGGAGTAGAAAAAATAGAAGATAAATTTAGTTCAACCATGTTGGAAAATTTTGGTGATACTGATAAAATTGTCAGTAAAATATTTAGTGACATGAAACCGACAGAATATAATGGTTTTCCAACTAAATGTGAATATTCTCCAAGAATTTTAAGTAGAAAATATCTCACAACTACCCATGTTACACCAATTATTGTTGTATATGATCAAAATAGCACTATTGGTAATGGTACTGGTGTTACTCTTGGTGTATTTTCCAATAAATATCCATATGCTGGTTATCTATCAGATCCATATGTAACATCACCTACAACTGTTGTAGATTTGAATTATGGAGTTGCTAATTATTATGATACTAATTATAATACCACAAGAAATTTATTTTGGTTATATTGGAAGAATAAAATATATCAATATATGAATCCAAATAGTAAATTGGTTACTATTTGGTTACGTTTAACACCAACAGATATTTCTTTATTGGACTTCAGAAAAAGAATTATATTGAATAATAATTTATATCGTTTAAATAAAATAATTGAATGGACACCAAATGGTAATAGTTGTAAAGTAGAATTATTTCAAGATGCTGTTTTGGACTCTAATGCTTACATAACACCAACAACTTGGAAATCTAAAATTACACCAATTTCACCTACAGCAAACCAAGTTCCTGATATAAGAGGAACAATTAGTATGGATGGAATTATTTTAACTCCACCTAATATTGTTTATTATCCAAGTAATTATAGTTCTTATAGTGGAGAAACTAATTTAAATTCAAGTGATTTTACTTCGTATCCATCAACACTTCAAGGTAATACTATATGTAAAAGAAGTGCAAGTATAATTATTGGTACAAATAATACAAGTAATGCAAAATCTGGTATCATTATAGGTGGTAATAATTTAGTTAATAGTAATATTTATTTTGTAAAAGGACATTCAAATGTAGTCACTGGTAATGCCACAGATGCCACAATTATTGGTAGTAATAATAATACTGTTGCTAATATGAATGATACAATTATTGGTAGTAATAGTAACATTGTTCTTGCACCAAATGTTTTAATTATTGGTGGTAATAATAACATAGCCAATACTGGTAATACAACACCAACAGATAACCAAATTGTTATAATTAATTCGTCTTATAATACATTAACAGGTGATAATGATGGAACAGTTTTAATTAATTCATCAGGACAAACGATATCAGAAAGTGGAAAGACTTATATAAATAATAGAGATGTTGATACATTGACAGATGTTACATATGTAGATAATAATTACTTTAATAAAAGTCAAAATATAATTATGTCTGGTGGAACTATTCTAAATATTCCTTTGGATGGAATAATACTGATAGGTCCAAAAGACACTGAGGGGAGTTGGAAAATATACTTGGATGGTAGTTCAGTTATGCATTTTCAAAATTATAGAAGTGGAAGTTGGAGAGCAGCAAGTCAAATTTCACCAGCATAAAACAAACAATAAATATGAATATAAATGATAAAGTTTTTAACTTGATAGGTCAATTAAAAAATGTACAAAGAGAATATCTTATAATTAGTTTAGGAGTTCAATGGTATATGATAAGAATGTACTTCAAACATAAGGCATGGAAACATTTTTCTTGGAAAGAATGGAAGAATGGTCTTATAATGTATTGTATTGATAATATATACACATATGAGGAAGCTATCAACAGTTTAGTTGAGGAAAAAATAATAGAATAATAAATGGCTGACCAAAAATATAGTGTCGAACTCGACATTTCCCAATTTAGTGCCAATGTAGATAAGTTAAAGTCTCAACTTAAACAAGTAGAGGACCAATTAGGTGGTATTGATAAGAAGAAAGTATTTGGTGGTGAACAAGCAAAGAATGCTGATATGTTCAGTAAATCAATTGATAAAATTGGTTCATCACTTGACTATTTACCCGGACCAATAGGTGGTGTTATTACTGGTGTTAAAAGTCTAACAAAAGCATTGTTAGCCAGTGGTATAGGTGCTATAGTTGTTGTCATTGGTTTATTACTCACTGGTATAATAGCATTAGGTAAAGCATTTACTTCAACTGATAGTGGTGCACTTAAATTTGAAATTTTAATGAAACAAATTGGTGCTGTTGTTGATGTTGTAATGCAAAGACTGGCTAAATTGGCCACTGGTTTAGTATCATTTTTCTCTGGAGACTTCAAAAAAGGTCTTGGTGAAATGAGTGATGCCTTTGTAAACATAGGTGAAAATATGGCCAATGCCACTAAGGCAGCAAAGGAATATGCAATTGCATTAGATGAAATAGATGATGCTCAAACTGTATTCATTTCACAAGAGGCTGATATGAATAACCAAATAGCAAAATTGAATTTTATTGCCACAGACCAAACCAAAAGTTCTAAGGAACGTATGGATGCTTTGTTACAATCACAAGCTTTAGAAAAGAAATTAGCAGAACAAAGAGTTGAATTTGCTCAGAAGTCATTAGACTCCGAATTGAAATATCAAAGTGGAGTTCTTATGGCAAGTAATGAAACTATTATGGGTTTAATTAAAGGAGGTGAGGACTATGTTAATTCACTTAAAGACCCTAAGAAACAAAAAGAGGCTAAACAAGCATGGGAAATACTTGCTGGTGGTGAAACACTTAAAAAGTTAGAGAACTTATATAAAGGGGCTGTTGAAGCAGATACACAGTTCTATGAAACTGGAAAAAGAACATCTGGGAAGATATCTGGTTTCAAAAAGGAACAAGCTTCAGCAGCAGAAGCAGCAGCAAAGAAAGAAATTGAATCAATTCAAAAGATAATTGAAGCAGAAACTAAGAGACAAGAAGAATTAAAGAAATTCAGAGATGAAACCGTAAAGATATATGAGGACATTGCCACTGCAAGTGCCGATACTCAAATTGAAGCAACCAAAAAGGTTATTGAAGATGAAAAGATAAGTCAACAAACTAAGATACAAGTTATCAATGATGCTTTTGCAAATAAGAAATCAGTTCTGGAAAAGAATGCTAAGACTGAACTTGATATCTTACAAAAACAAATGGACGAAAGTAAAAATAAAGTTGGTCCATTAACTCCAGAAGAAATAGAAAAACAAACAGCACTTCAAGATAATTTGAATGCTAAAATTACTCTTTTAAAGACTAAACTCAATAATGAAACTGTAAAGAATGAACAGTCTCGTTCAGATGCTGTTATTGCTATTCAGGAAAAAGAAAAAAAGAAATTTGAAGATAACCAAACCAAACTTGTAAAAGCACATCAAGATACTTTTGATGCAATTAGTAAAATAGGACAAGGTAAAGAGGGGGTATATGCTGGACAAATTCAGGAAATAAAAGATGGTATTCAAAGTTTAATTGATGTAAAACAAAAAGTAAATCAAGAATATGCAGATGGTTTAATTAGTAAAGAAGTATGGCAAACTACATTAGATAATGCTGATAAGGGTCTTACTGACTTAAATAGTAAAATGAAAGGTGCTACGGCTGGGATGAAAGAAATATTTTCGGCTGTATTAGGTGAAGTTGGTAACCTTATCGGAATGTTATCACAACAGTCTGCTGATGCTGCTCAATATCAATTAGACCAATTGGATAAACAATATCAAGGTGAATACAAAGCACTTGATGAACTTTATAAAAAGAAATCTATCAGTGAACAAGAATATAACAAGAGAAAGGAAGCTCTCGATAAAGAACAAGCCGCTAAGGTTGCTAAGATAAAGACTGAACAGGCAAGGAAACAAAGAAATGCAGATATCTTACAAGCAATTGTATCTACTGCTTTAGGTGTTATTCAAGCTACCAATGCTCCACCACCTTTGGATATTATCATGCCGATATTGGTTGGTGCTCTTGGAGCTTTACAAATAGGAATGATAATGTCAAAACCATTGCCTACATTTAAACATGGTGGTCTTATACCAAGAAAATATGCAACTGGTGGTCCTATTACTGGTCCATCTCATGAGGGCGGTGGTGTACCCATTGTTGCTGAGGGTGGTGAGTATATGGTTAACCGTATATCAGCCGAAAAGAATAAATTCTTACTCGACAAAATAAATAAAGGTGGTGGAGGTTCACAAGTTATGTCAGTTGATACAAATGCAATTTCTAATGCCATAATAACTTCAATTCGTTCTATTCCAGTTAATGTGGTCGAGACAGATATAACAAGAACACAAAAAAAAGTTAATGTAATAGAAACAAATAACTCATGGTAATAGTGTACATATTAATAGGAATAATTATTGGAATAATATTAACCATATTATTCTTAATTTATCATCAAATGAGAATAGAGGGTGATAGAGATTGGTTAATGAGAGTTACAAACAAAAAAAATATACCAGATTGAAAACTAAAATATTTTTGAAAAGTGGTGAAGAATTTTATATGAAATATATTCATACGAGGGATGATATAGAGATGATACCATTTCAGTATTCGGACTATGATATACCAATATATATGTCAGATGGTTCTTATGAATTAGATGATAATACAACAATGACAATAAAGGATAAAAAAATAATATCAATAAAATGAATCCAACATTCGTAATAAAGGAAATGACAATTGATTGGGATGACGCTTCAGGTGTTCATGCTATATCTTTTGTTCAATACCCAGCAATTCAAACCCCATTTGAATACTTTGCTGATCGTTCAGACTTTTATATGTACACAGCAGACCCAGAACCAGAGATAATTGAGACCTCTCACAAGTTCTGTCAGGAACATGCTGGACATATCTATCATATTTCTGAAATAAACTCATGGCAGACCTCTGGAGAGGGTTTTATTGATGGTTCTAACTTCTTTAAATCATTCAAAGGACATGGAAACTTCTCAGTTGACCAACAATTATACAATTGTAGACACTGGTTAAGGAGAATGCCACTAAGTAAAGTACCAAAAGACTTACAAATGCAGTTCATGAACAAGGAAACAATGGTTACTTTTTCTGTTGATTCATATGAAAAGAGAATTGTTAAAGGAATGGTATTACAAAGTAACCAAATGATATATAGAAACAACGCTGATGGAACTGGAAACCCCGGATATGTATACTTTTCAAGGAATACTGTTCGTCAAATGAAAGAAAAATACGGTTATAACAGGTCAATTACATTCCAACATAACGAAGATATCACTGGAACTTGTATACTTTTAGATAGTTATCTTGAAGAAAATGACATAAAAAACACTACAAAATGGTTTTTATCTTATAAAGTAATTGATAATAAACTTTGGGAAGTCATTAAAGCAAAGAAAGTCGTTGGTTTTTCACTCGAAGCATTGTTAAAAATAGAGAATTAAATCTGAAAATATGATAAAAAGTTACAGTTTTAGACCAAAAATAGGTAATTATGTAGGTAAAAATGTATGTATTTTCGATGAGGGTGGTACTTGCGTTGAGTTAGCAAGGATACTTTCAGACCATTTTGTTAAGACATTTTACTATACGGAGTGGAAACAGACAGGTTTTCCACAGATAAATAGATGGGCAATTGGACAATGTATACCAAATGTTATCAGAGTTGATGACTTTTTCAGTATAATTAACGATGTTGACCTGTTTATATTTACCGATGTACTCCGTTCAGACCTACAAAAGTACCTTATTTCAAAAGGAAAATTGGTTTGGGGTGCAAGAGATGGTGAAATTATCGAACAAGAGAGACACGAATTGAAAAAATTACTTCTAAATGTCGGTTTACCAGTTGGTAAATTTGATACAATTATTGGTACAAAGAATTTAAGAGAATATTTAAAGGAAAATGAGGATGTTTATGTGAAAATTGATAAGTTTAGAGGAACATCTGAAACATTTCATAGTGAGAATTATGATACCATTGAACCTTTAATTGATGAACTGGATACAAAACTTGGTCCTTGTTTAAAAAATACCATTCCTTTTCTGGTTGAACAGTCAATTCCAACGGGTGTAGAAACTGGTATGGATATTTTTGTCTGTGACGGTAAATTTCCAGATAGAACAATGGGTGGAATAGAGGCCAAGAATGCATCTTATTTATGTAAGGTGTTACCGTATGCGGAGTTTCCTAAACAACTTAGAATAGTAAATGATAGTCTTGTACCATTTTTTAAGAAAGTCGGTTACAGGGGAGCTTTCAGTACTGAAATAAGAATTACAAAAGATGGTGTTCCATACTTTATGGATGCTACTTGTAGACAACCTTTACCACCATCACAACTTCAATGGTATATGTACAAAAATTTACCTGATATTTTATGGGAAACAGCATCTGGAAATATAATTGATTGTGAGATTGATGAACCTTTTGGATGTCAACTTATATTAACAAGTGACCAATGTAAAAAAGGTTGGTTATCAGTTAATTGTCCACCTGAATATCGTGAAAATGTATTCTGGGATAGGTATATGATGGATGGAGATAAGACTTATATAACTTATGATCCTGACAATAAATATGTTGGTTCTGTTGTCGCCACAGGATGGTATCTTGACCAAGCAATTGAGAAAGCAGAAGAAATTGCAAAGTCATTATCAGGTATCGGAATCATGTACGATGACGATTCAGTTGAAGAGCTGAAAGAACAAATAAAGGAAATGCAGAAGTTAGGTGTGAATTTCTTTTAAATAATTATCTCTTATTTTTATGGCTTCAATTTTTATACAAAAGTTTAACCATTAATATATACCATTGTATTTTAATAGTTAATACATAAAAAATAATGATGAATGTAATATGCTAGACAAATTGAAAAACATTCTCAAAATCACCAAATTCTGTGGAGAATTAGAACTTCAAGATGGAACTAAATTGGAGATTGACGGAAATTTCTTTAATGTTGGCGTTACAGTTTCAGTTCAGACCAAGGATGGTTTAACTCCATTACCAACAGGTTCTTATACACTTAATTCAGGTGATATTATAACTGTAAAGGATGGTGTAGTTAAAGAAATTATCAGTCCAGTTATCAACAAACCTATTCCAGACCCGATTGTAAATCGTGTTATGGATGAAAGTGGAAGTGGTCCTTGGGGTGGTGGTCCTTGGCCACACGAACAAATGTTAGCCGTTGATCCTACTCAAACTGGTGATGGTAAAACTCCAGCACCTGCTTCAACTGACCCACAAATATCAGCAACTCCGGCTGCTGATGCAAGTGGTACTACAGCAACTGATGTAGATACTCGTTTAACTGACATTGAAACTAAACTTACCGATATTATAAACCGTTTATCCGTTCTCGAAGGCGGTAAACCATCTGAAAGTCCAACTCCTGATGTTCAGACACAAATGACACAGATGAAGGCGGATTTAAAGACACTTTTGGAAAAGACAACTTTTGCAAAGGAAATTAAGACCAATTCTAAGTTGGAAATAAAGGATTCAGAACAGTCAAGAATTGATTTGATCCGTAAAATTACTAATAGGTAATTTCAAAAAACAATAAATTAGTATTATGGCATTTAATGTAGGTGCATTAACCCAATGGGTAAACGATAATTCGCAGGAATTATTGACTAAGGCCGTACTTCAAGCTGAGACAATTCCTTATATTACAGTAATTCCGGGTATTAAATACAAGGAAAGACTTAAATATTTGGCAACTGACGCTTTGTTCCAACAAGGTGGCTGTGGTTTCACTGGATCTGGTACGACCACCCTAACAGAGAAAGATTTACTGGTAACATCTTTAAAAGTTACTGAAGAATTGTGTCCAGAGGACTTAAACAGCTATTCTTTACAGCTGTCTATGAAGCCCGGATACAACACTAATATCCCTTTCGAAGCTTTATATGCTGAACAAAAGGTAAAAGAAATTCAAAAAGGTATTGAGCTAATGATCTGGGGAAAACAAGACCACAGTGCTACAGCTTTTGAGGGTTTCCAACATCTTTTAAATGCAGATGGTGATGTTCATGACTACACAACTTTTACATGGTGTGCAACTGGTAACACAGCTTCTGACTATTTAGCAGCTATTTACGGAATGATAAACGTTCTTCCAGCAGAAATTCAGTCATTTGAAGATTTGACTTTATTCGTTGGTCACGAAGTTTTCAGAAAGATCGTTCAAAGTCTTGTAATTGCCAATTTGTACCATATCGATGTTACAAATAACAATGGTATGCAAGCTTTCATGTTTCCGGGTACAAACGTAAAATTAGTACCAGTTTCAGGATTGAATGGTCAATGCGTGGTAGTTTTGGGCCCGGCAAGCAATTTTATCTACGCCACTGACTTACAGGGCGAAGAAGATAAGTTAAAAGTCTGGTGGTCAGAGGATTATCAAATCGTGAGAATGGTTTGTAATTGGAAATCTGGAGTAGAATACTACTTTGGTGACTATATTGTTTACGGACACTAATAGTTCCACAAATACATTGAAAAATGTTAAAAAATAATAAGAAAGAAAAATTATGAGTTGTTTAAGATTCTCAACTGAAATTTCAAAAGCTTGTCGTGATGCACAGCCGGGAGTAACTGAATTGTTTATTGCTGACTACACCGATATAGCCTCTTTCTCAGTTATTGCTGATGGAACTACTTTGTCAGGTTTAACCTGTTCAGGTACAACTGGTCAAATGGATGTATTTTGGAGAGTAAAACTTAACAAACAAGTTGGTGCTTTTATAGACATGCCTACGATCAATATCATGAATGGTGTTGCTGTAAGTAAACCTAAAGTTAGTGGTGCAATCCAAGGATTGTCTGCTTCAACTATTGGGTTCTACGAACAGTTAATGAGTTCTGATGTTGTTGTTGTAGCAAAGACTATAAATGGTGACCTGTTCATCATAGGTGCTCACAATGGTTTATCCATGAGTGCTGGTGGACTTGGAACTGAAGCAGCCGTTGATGGAAAAATTGGTGTGACTACATTCGAATTGGATGGTATCGAACCAAAACCTTTCTACATCGTTCCAGCAAGTCTTAACTTTGAAGCAACATATGTTGCCTAATTGAGATAGAAATATTTTGAAAAGAAAAAGGGATAACATTGTTATCCCTTTTTCAATTTAGTAATGATAATAATATCAATCTATTTCATGGAGTCCCGTCAAAGAAAACAACTACATCTTTAGTGTAGTTTGATGAATTTGACTAAAATTATTTCAAAAATGGAAATAAATGACATTTTTTTAATTATATATACATTAAAGAAAAAAAAGTTTTCCTTAAACTATGTTAAAAGCCTATAAATATATGATATACCCTAATCAGGAACAAAAAGAATACCTATCAAGAATTTTTGGTCAGGTTAGGTTCATATATAATTTAGGTCTGGAGACAAAGATAATAAATTATACTGGAAATAAAAAAAATATAGATTGTTTTGATTTAAATAAACAAATAACTGAATTAAAAAATACAGACGCTCCTTGGTTGAAAGAAAGTCCTTCGCAAGCACTCCAAGCATCTATTCGTAATTTGGATAATGCCTATACAAACTTTTTTAGAGGATTTGGTTTTCCTAAATTTAAAAACAGATATGGAAAGCAATCATTTCAATTACCTCAAGGTGTATTTTTAAGTGAAAATAAAAAACAAATTTTTATACCTAAATTAAGATATATAGACATTGATTTACATAGAGAATTTAAAGGTGAAATTAAAACCGTAACGGTCAGTAAATCAATAACTAATAAATACTATGTATCTATATTGGTTGAAAATAATATACCTAAACCTGATAAAAAACCTATAAAGGTTGAAACTAGTGTTGGTTTAGATTTAGGAATAAAAGATTTTGTAATAACTTCAGATGGAATGAAATTCAAGAACCAAGATTTCTTCAAATCTGCTATGAATGAACTAAGGATTGAGCAGCGATCATTAGCAAGAAAAAAGAAAGACTCCAACCACTACAAAAAACAAAAAATGATTATATCATTGCTTCATGAACATATCAAAAATCAAAGACAGGACTATTTACATAAAATTTCCAGATACTTGGTTGATAATTATGATACAATCTGTATGGAAAACCTTAATGTGTCTGGTATGGTTAAAAATCACAAATTAGCAAGAGCAATTAGTGATATGGGTTGGTCTGAATTTAAATCTATGATTGAATATAAGTGTGATTGGTATGGAAAAAATTTAAGTGTAATTGGAAGATTTGATCCATCATCAAAAACTTGTAGTTATTGTGGAACAATCAATAAAGAATTGACTTTAAATGATAGAGAATGGAATTGTAAGTGTGGAAAACATCACGATAGGGACATCAATGCTGCTATGAATATAAGAAATTTTGGGTTGAGGAACCAACCCAGCGTCACTCAAAGTGAATGGTTGCATTGTGCTTGTGGCGTAGAAACTACTACATCTTTAGTGTAGTAGTAGTTCACAGGATATAAGTTTATAGAAACTCTAAATTTCTTACTCATTCAAACCATCCAATTTGAATATATATAGATAGAAAATAAAAAAGTCATATGGATTCAAAGAAGAAGAATATTGTTCAATCCACTGAAACACAGTCAAAATTTAAGACTAATAGCTTAGATATAAAATTTAGTCAGATGGAAATACCTCGTTTACTTGAAATAAAAAGTTATAATAATGAATATTATAACGCAGGACAAACAAATCGCTGGTTTCAAGACCTATTGGAGTTATATTGGAATTCCAGTATCCATGCATCTATCATAAATAACTTACATTTAAGAATAAATGCTGGTATTAAAGACCCATTATTCTATAAAACATCTCTCGACTACCTTTTATTCGGTGGTTTTTGTATAGAAGTTATATGGAATTTGAACCATACGAAGATATTGAAATTAAACCATTTAGACTTTTCTAAAGTTCGTAGTGGAATTGTGGATAATGAAACTGGTAAAGTTGAAAATTATATATTCTCAAATGATTGGTTCAAATTTAATAATAGAAATTTAGCCAAGTTACCTGTATTCGACACAAATCCCAATTCTGGTGACCATCAAATATATTATTACATGAGATATTCACCTCAGGCAGACATATATCCAAAACCGTATTATCATTCAGCTGTCCGTTATATTTTCACACAAGTTGAATTGAATAACTATTATGCCAACCTTATCAAAAGTAATTTCGTAGGTAATTCAATTATATCTGTACATACTCCAATGAGTCAAGATCAACAGGACTTATTTGAAAAGAGTATAAAGAGACAATTTACTGGAAGTGAAAATGCTGGATCAGTGATGATAATGTATGGCGAATCGAAAGATAATGCACCTGAAATTGTTAAATTCAACCAAGAAGAAGATGACTTAAAATACAGATTCTTATCTGATTTCACAACTGAACAAATTTCAGTTGGACATGGTTTACCAGTAGTGTTACTTGGTGTACTTATCCCCGGTAAATTGGGTTCGAGTACTGAGATTCCACAGTTCGAACAGATATATAACACAACTATCGTTAACCCAATGAAAGATGAGATTCTTTCTGGGTATGAATATATAAAACAATTTGTTGATAGTTCACAATTACATGAAAGTATAGTGACTGTTCCAGTAAATAACCCTGTTCCACCTCAACCTACACCTGAGAGTGTATCACCAGCACCAAAATATGAACAAAGTAACCCGACACCAAAAATTCAAGAGGTTCATCACTAAAAAACAATTTAAAAAGATATGAATTTAATGCCAATTTTAACAGCAACACAAATTAAAGCAATTTGTCCTGATATAAACAACAGTATTAATGATACTTTGGTAGACCAAGCATGCATATTAATGCAACAGACACTTTTGAAAGACACAATGGGTCAAATGTGGTTCGATGATGTATATGGTCAATTCACAGGTGGTACTTATTCTACTCCAAATGCTTATATTATGGACAATTATCTACAATATATTCTTTCTTTTGGTGTATGGAAACATTTAATGATAAGTCTTTCTTTACAATTGAATGATGCTGGACTTCGCATAAAGAATTCTGACCATTCAATACAAGCAGAAAAACAAGATATGTTCTTTTACCGTGAATATATTGAAAGTTTCATTAATAACAAACGTAAAGAAATGTTTAGATACATTACATATCATCAAAGTGACTACCCACTATATTATTCAACAAAATATTGGGATCATCCACAGAGACAAATCAACGATTGGCAAATAAGAAAAGTAAGATAAACGAATATATACAGATATGATAAACGAAAACTCAAATAAACAATATTCAGCCGAAGAGGTTTTCAGTCGTTCTTACGATCCACAGAATAACGCTCTTCGTTTCAATGTAATTTCACAAACTGGTTCAACAGAACACGAAATTATCACTAAAAATGATGCATTAAGTGAAGCTTTCAACCCAGATGGTCGTAGTATCAATATTATATTGGATGGTAACACTAAAGGAACAAGTGGTTCTTCTGGTGTTGACGGTAATTTCTATGGTAGTTCAGGTACTTCTGGTACAAATGGAACAAGCGGAACATCTGGATTTAGTAATTTGGGTGTCACAAGACCTTATATTGGTAAGTCAAATAACTCTCAAACCATATGTGGAGAGATAAATGGATGGAAATTTGGTTATCCAAGTACTTATAATACAACTATTCCTAATGTAAATAGGATTTCAGTTAATTATCATGATATTTATAGTGGAGATTGTAGTGGATGGTTGTCTACTTGGATACAAACTAATGGTTTTATCAAGATTGAACAAAAAGATAACCCATTAATATTCGGTATTTACTTAATTATAACAAGTTTTAATAATGTTTCTTTTGGACAATATGAGTTTAATGTCACATTTTTAAGTGGATCAGTAAATAATTTTACTGATTTTACCAATGCTCTTATAACTTCATGGAATAATGGAACTGGAACAAGTGGTTCATCTGGTGTAGATGGTACATTTTTAGGTAGTTCAGGTACAAGTGGTGATAATGGAACAAGTGGAACATCTGGAAAGGATGGTTTTATAGGTTCATCAGGACATAATGGAACATCTGGTTCAAGTGGTGTCGATGGTAACTTTTTAGGTAGTTCAGGAACAAGTGGTTCAAGTGGTGTTGATGGTAATTTCTTAGGTAGTTCTGGTACTTCTGGTGATAGTGGTTCAAGTGGTACATCTTCAGATGGAACATCAGGAACGAGTGGTGAAAACGGAACATCAGGAACGAGTGGTGAAAACGGAACTTCTGGTTCAAGTGGTTTAGATGGTTCAAGTGGAACATCTGCAACATCAGGAACAAGTGGAGATTCAGGAACAAGTGGTTCATCTGGTAAAGATGGTTCTTTCTTTGGTACATCAGGAACGAGTGGTGATAATGGAACTTCAGGTACATCATCAGATGGTACAAGTGGAACAAGTGGTGAAAATGGAACTTCAGGAACTTCAGGAACTTCAGGAAGCTCAGGAACTTCAGGTACATCAGGTGAGCAAGGACCTCAAGGCGACCCTGGGCTTGACGGTTTTGGTATGTTTGGTGGTGATTCTCAATTAATGGTTTATTCATCAAATACTGGTAATACATCTGCAGGTGGAAGAATTAAATTTAATAAAGTTACAATATCAAATTCCACTATCATGTATGTAAATTGCTTGAATGCTTCATCTATTTATATAACCCAGTGGGTAGCGGCTTTATCTAATACAAAAGTAAGAATTTATAACAATCCTTATACTGGGCCTGATGCTTGGTATTCAATAAATGTAGGAACTGGTACTTTTCACAACGGTGGAGTTTATCCAGATTGGTATTCTTTCCCAATTAGTTTTATATGGTCAAGTGGTTCTTTTTCAGATGAACAAATTATAGTTATTACTATGGGAGGCGGTATAGATGGAACTTCAGGAACATCAGGAGAAAACGGGACTTCAGGTACAAGTGGTTCAAGTGGTGTTGATGGTATTAATGGTTCAAGTGGAACTTCTGCAACATCTGGAACAAGTTCAACAAGTGGATCATCTGGTTCAAGTGGTTTAGATGGTGTTGATGGTACAAGTGGAACTAATGGTACTTCTGGTGATAATGGTAGTTCTGGAACAAGTGGTGATAATGGTTCAAGTGGAACATCAGGTAAGAATGGCACAAGTGGAACTAATGGTACTTCTGGTGATAATGGTACTTCTGGAACAAGTGGTTCATCTGGTAAAGATGGTTCAAGTGGAACTTCCTCAACATCAGGAACTTCTGGAACATCAGCAACATCAGGAACAAGTGGTTCGAGTGGAACTTCTGGTATAACAGTTTCTCAGATGACATCTACATTTTCTACTGGTACAACTCCACCACCTTCAGATAAAGGAATTCGTTATAATAACAATACACCAGCATCTGTAACTTTCATTTATTTAGATGAAACTGATTCAACTGGTGCTGATATGGCATCTTTTGTAAATCAATTAACGATTGGGGATACAGTAACTATAATGAGTTATGTAAACTCAACAATATTTCACACTTTTAATATAACTTCAAATGTTGATAATGGTGACTATCATACAATTGGTGTAACATGGGTTGGTGGTAATAATTCTGTTATAACTAATGGAACAATTGTAGGAATCAATCATTCTGATATTGGTCCAAGTGGTTCATCAGGAACGAGTGGTTCAAGTGGTAAAGATGGTTCAGGAACGAGTGGAACTGCAGGTAAGGATGGTACAAGTGGTACTGCTGGAACTTCAGGAACGAGTAGTAATGGTACTTCTGGAACAAGTGGCAATAATGGAACAAGTGGAACATCAGGTAATAATGGTTCAAGTGGAACATCAGGATCAACAGGTACTTCTGGTTCTTCTGGAAATGGTACTGCTGGTACAAGTGGTAATACAGGTTCATCTGGTATTTCACCATCATTTACAGTAGATTCAGCATTCTTGTATAATACAGGAAATACTACCCTCTATGTACCTTACATTAACACATCAGGTATAACAATAATGGGCACTCCTATTTCGATGTCAAGTGGAACAGCAGGTACATCTTCAACATCAGGAACTTCTGGCACAACAGGAACAAGTGGTTCATCTGGTAAAGATGGTTCAAGTGGAACTTCTGGGAATACGGGAACATCAGGAACATCTGGGAACACAGGAACAAGTGGTTCAAGTGGTAAAGATGGTGCTGGAACAGCTGGTTCATCAGGTAAAGATGGTTCAAGTGGTGTAACTGGAACATCTGGTAGTTCAGGAGTATCAGGAAATGGTACTGCTGGTACAAGTGGTAACACTGGTTCATCAGGAACGGCTGGTTCATCAGGAAAAGATAACTATGTTGTTGACACTAATTTATATTATAATACAGGATCAACTGTTTTATATGCACCATATTTTCAAGGAACTGGTGTTAATTTAGGTTCAATGATAATTGGTGGTGTAAATGGTACTACAAGTTATTCATTACCAAGTATTATTACTTGGTTAGCAACTGGTTCAAACATGACAGGACCAACTACAATTTTACTTACAAATACAAACGAGACAATAAATTCACCAATAACTATTAACCTTAATTATCAATTAACAATAATGGGTTCAAGTTATTTAACAAATACTTTAACTGCTGGTGCTGGTTTATCAAATCAAGCAATGTTTACATTAAATTCAGATGTGAGTTTTGCCAAAGTAGTATTAAATAGTGGAGCAGCAACTGGAACAACTACAGCAATTTCAGTACCAACAAATGGTAGATATATTGAATTTAAAGATAGTGAAATTGGTGGAAATTGGAACAAGGGTATTGTTTCAACAAGTAACTCTGGATTCTGGGTTTTTGAAAGTGTTATTAATGATTGTAAAGTTTCTGGAGTTGAAATAAATTCAACTACGGCAAATGCAAGATATCGTTCAATGGCAACTGACTATTCTTGTAGTTTAAATTATAATTATACTGGTATAAACCTATTATCTGGTAATACAATTTATATTTCTTCACAAGCAGATAGTGTTGAATATATTCACTCTGGACAAACATTCTTAGCAAAACCAAATAATACTTCAACCACATTTAGTGACTTTAATATAATGAATTGTGCTTGGAATAGTGTAGGAAATTTCAAAAATTCAGGATTTGATTTTACTCGTTCTGATGGTAGAGATGCTGATATTGAAATGATATCTAATGTTGGTCAAGAAGATCAAGTTGCACATGCAAAGATAAATTGTAACCAAAGTACGGGAACAACAGTAGTTTGGTCAGGTACAACATGGAAAGCATTAAATTTTTATTATAACGCAAATACATCTTATGTTAAGAAATTAGCATGGACAGATTCACCTACAAATAATGGTAATAAAATAACTTATCTTTCAAATCATAGTAGGGATTTAATGATGTGGATAAACATATCAATGACTTCTGGTACTCAACCATCAGTTCTTGAATTCTGTGTAGCCAAAAATGGGGTAACAACTGCCGCTGTTAACTGGTATGGTTATTTTACTCAAACATTGGATAGTACAGCAGCGTTTTCTTTTGGAACTTGTGTTTATATTCCAGATGTTGTTAAGAATGACTATTTCCAGATAATGGTAAAAGGTTTAGCAACTGAAACGGTTACACTGGCTAACCTCAACTGGTTAATTATGACAAAATAAATTATATATGGATAATTTTTATTTAAATTTAGAACCAAGTACTTTCAAATTAGATTTAAAAGATCCTACTTTGAAAAATAATTTAACCATTGTAGAGTGGGGTGTTACAAGTGCAACAAAAGGTTATTATCACTTAGATAGTAATGGTACAGATAGTTCCACATTTGGTTATAATGCTACTGGTACAGCCGTGTATACATCGGGTGTAAAAGGTTCTAATGCTTTACAAATGTCAGGGTTCACATATTATTTAGATACAACAACTCGTGTTATACCATCGGGTATGAAAACAATAAGTTTTTGGTTTAAGAAAACAAGTGGTCCTGATTTTTACGGACAACTTTTGAGTAATTCATATGTTTTCGGTGGGGTACAAACGGGTACAACAATATATACTGCTGGTGGTGGTAATTTATCTTTTCAGATTCAAGGTGGTGGTGATAATGCTGGTTCAAATGGGTTATATACTTTAACATCGAGTGGAATTCCTATGGATGGTGGTTGGCATCATATCGTTTGTCAATGGGACGGTACATCTAATTCTAACTCAGGTAAGATATATGTAGATGGTATTTTAGATTCACAAAGTACTAATACTAAATCAGAAAATCCATCAGGTGGTAGTAATTTAATGATTGGAAATAGATGGGGTGGTACAGCAACTTATGGGATTTTAGATGAACTTATTATTGAAAATACCTATTGGGATTCAACATTTATAAGTTATTACTATTCAATGAGTAAATTAAAAACAAGAATATAAATTATGGAAGATGGATTGAAATATATACATGATTTAGTTTTAGAATTAAATCTTTCACCAGAGAATGAAAATGAACTTCAATCAATGTTAGTTCATTGTATTCCTGTTGGCGAAATATTTTCAAGAGCAATGGAATTAAAAAGTTAAAAAAACCATATTTGGATATTAATATATAAGAATAAAAATAACAATAATTATGACAAATACATTTAATGGTTTTACTTATTCTGGTGATGAAGTTATTATTTCTTGTGGTGGAAAAATTGTAACAAATAATGAATTAGTTACTCTTGAAGATTTTAATTTTGTTGGATACTACAATGAAGTTTATAATGAAGAATTAACATCAAGTCCACCTTTATACACAGATATAAGAATGTGTAAAGCAGGTAAGTACGATTTTATATTAAGTAGAAATAATGTATCCGTTGCTGGTACTAACTATATCCAAATAGATTGGTATAATTATGGAGTAGGTTCAAATTGTGTTGGTTTGACTGATAAATATACAATAACTATTCCATCTGTTTATAATTCAACAAATGACAGAAGATGGGATGTAATTAGTCATTCGAAAGATGTTGTTAAACTTGTACAAATGGATACTTCATATTTAAGTGGAGTTACAATAACAAAAACTGGTACTGTTTTATCCAGTGGTTTAACTTTTACATATAATATAAGTGCACTTGGTGGTGGAACGAATGGTTCTGGTAGAGGTTTAAGAATATATGATTTTAATAATGGTGATATACAATTTAATTGTTCAACTGCATATACAGGAACAACAAGTTTGGTAACTTTTGGTAAGATAATAAATTGGGGTGCTTCACCGACAACTACTTTTTATGTTACACCATATTCTAATAGTATTAATACTCAAATAAATAGAAATTTTAGTTCAATTGGTGTTGGTAATAATATTATAGTTCCAGTACCAATTGCATATTCAAGTAATATAGCATTTCAATGGAAATTGTGTTATTTTGATGGAACTAATTATACATTAACTTCTACATCTTTAACTGGTGATGTATCATTTCCTAATATAAGAATTCCAAATTTATTACCAGTAAGTAATAATAAGGTATTTGGATATTTTACAAGAACAGACGCTTCTGATTCAAATCCTCAATTATGGGAATTACAATGGAGTGGTGGAACTAATTTCTCAATAAAAGAATTATATGTCAATACACCTTATGATGGTGGTTCTAACTCAAATGCCTTTGGTGGAAATAAAGTTCATACAAGAAATGGAACTTTAATTCCAGTTCGTGTAATATCTGATGGAAAAATGGAAGAAACATATTTTACTAATAATGGTAATAGAAGTAATTTAGATGTAAAGGGTTATACTGGAATGACATATGTAATAAATGAAACATCTACATTTAACCCCAAAAATTTTGACTATCAAAACCAAGATAGTATAATTTACGATAATAATTATTATTGTACAGTATGGAATGCCAATAATACTGATATGTTTAAAATATTTTGTTTCATCGATAATACAAATACTTAACTATAATGAATAAACTAAAAAGTACAAATTAATATATATCAGTAACCAAATTGAAACTAAAATAAATAACTCATGAAATGACAAAAGAAACCGTAAATTCATTTAAATCCAAAATTCTCTGGTTCGTAATACCATTTCTTATCACCTTTTTCACTTGGCAAGTTGTTAGTATTTACAACATTGACGCCAACATCAAGGTAATACAGAACGATGGTAATAACCGTGAAAAATTACAAGAAAAAATATATACTAATTTGAATAATAAATTAGATGTGGAAATTTATGAAGTAAGACACAATGAGGTGATAAAAGATATTGACCAACTCAAAGTTAAAGTGGATAAAATAGGAAATCGACTGAATATTAGTTA
>Ga0208102_1000294_pt1 | contig 19318 bp, 14 predicted proteins | sample CryBogmetaGMA17M_FD_184549 | JGI IMG/M metagenome (GOLD analysis project Ga0208102, IMG submission 184549) | Freshwater microbial communities from Crystal Bog, Wisconsin, USA - MA17M (SPAdes) | ecosystem: Environmental > Aquatic > Freshwater > Lake | place: Crystal Bog, Wisconsin, USA...
GGACGTCAAAGCAGTAAAAGAGGGACTTAGGGATGGAACCATCGACGTCATCGCAAGTGACCACGCTCCACATGCGTCAACAGACAAAGAAGTAGAATTCGAATATGCTTCATTCGGTATCACAGGGCTAGAAACCTCCCTTGCTCTCAGCCTGAGGCTTGTTGACGATGGCATCCTCACGCTCGGCCAGTTGATACTCAGGATGAGTACAAATCCTGCGCGGATCCTCAACATTCCCAAAGGAACCCTCAAGACAGGCGGAGATGCCGATATCACTGTGATTGATCCCCATAGAAACTGGACGGTTGACCGCAACAAGCTGCGATCAAAAGGGAAAAATACACCCTTTCATGGACAGGCAATGAAAGGGAAGGCCATAATGACAATTATGGGTGGGGAAATAAAATATCGGGACATGCCATGAACACAAGGGTCGTGCATAAGACTTCAGCAATCGTCATACATTCCCTCGACTATGGAGAATCGGACCGTATTGTAACCTTTTACTCGAGCGATTTCGGCAAGATTAAGGGAATCGCGAAGGGCGCCCGGCGAAGCAAAAAAAGATTCTCCAATGCCCTTGAACCCTCATCTTATTGTAACATCATTTTTTCCAAGAAAGGACGGGGGACACTCGCTCTCATTGAAGGGTGTGACGTCATAGACCACCACGCAAATATCAGGGAAGACCTTCATAAGACGCTGCTCTCCTCATACCTCACAGAGCTGATCGATAAATTCACGCTGGAAGGCAAAAAAAATATTGACCTGTTTAAATTATTGCTGAATTTCTTAGGCCTCATTGACGCTGGAGCCTGTTCGGAAGCGTTGATACGTTTTTTTGAGATACGTCTCCTAAGACTTGCAGGATATGAACCGGTCTTAGACAGGTGCATGACTTGTAAGAAGCCGGTCGGCGAAGAGCTCATCTACCATTTTATCATAAGCGATGGTGGCCTAAGATGCAATGCGTGCCACCGGAACAATTCCGGCTCCCTTTACATTTCTTTGGGAACCATAAGAACGCTTCTCCTGGGAAAGGAAATAGATACCGCAAGAATCAACATAATTACCTTTTCGGAACAGACGGCCAAAGAAAGCAAGGAGGTCCTTGTCGGCTTCATTCACCACCTTCTCGGGAAAGAAGTTAAGTCATTTCTGGTTCTTAATGACATCCAAAAAATGGGAATCTTATCTTCGCAATAGCCTGCCTCCAGTTTTTCATGTTGACACGCATCTTTACCCATGTTAGTTATTTTAGGTTAAATGCCTATAAAATCAAAGCAGAGGCCACTATACAACCGAGGAGGGTCAGGTGAACTTTCAGGAATTAATATTTGCCCTTGATACGTACTGGGCAGACTACGGATGCGTGATTCAACAGCCTTATGATCTTGAGGTAGGAGCCGGGACATTCAATCCCGCGACGTTTCTCAGGGCTCTGGGGCCGGAACCTTGGAACGTGGCATATGTTGAGCCGTCGCGAAGACCCACTGATGGCAGATATGGAGATAATCCAAACAGGTTGCAGCACTATTACCAGTATCAGGTAATATTGAAGCCCTCTCCCCTTGATCTCCAGAATCTTTACCTTGACTCGCTGAAGAATTTTGGCATAGATCCCCTCGATCATGATATCAGGTTTGTCGAAGACGACTGGGAATCACCTACACTCGGCGCATGGGGACTGGGATGGGAAGTCTGGCTCGATGGCATGGAGATAACGCAGTTTACCTACTTCCAGCAGTGCGGAGGCATCGACCTCAATCCCATATGCGGCGAACTCACCTACGGAATCGAGCGCATTGCCATGTATATCCAGGAGATAGACAATGTATACGACCTTAAATGGAATGACCAGGTCACCTATGGTGATGTGCACCACAAAGGTGAGGTGGAATGGTCATTCTATAATTTCCAATATGCAGATGTTGAGATGCTCAGGAAATTTTTTGATATGTGCGAAGCTGAATCCATCAGGATGTCTGAGAAAGAGCTGATCCTCCCCACTTACGATTACTGCCTCAAGTGTTCCCACATATTCAACCTGCTAAATGCCCGTGGCGCAATAAGCGTGGCAGAACGCACAAGCTACATAGGCAGAGTGAGGAATCTGGCCAGAATAAGCGCTGAAGGTTATCTCAAGCAAAGAGAAAAGATGGGGTTTCCCCTCCTGGGAAAAGTGAAGAAAATGAACACGAGTGACTGAACAATATCAAGACCTGGCTGTCCGAATATTTTTGAATTTTGATAGTCGAACTTAAAATTTTAGACTGGAGATGATTAATGGGCAAGGAACTTCTACTCGAGATAGGAACAGAGGAAATACCCGCGGCTTTTCTGCCGAAAGCCATCAGAGACATGGACGAGATTATACGGAGAGAGCTTTCCAGCAAACGCATCCAGCACGATGAGATCACGGCCATGGCAACGCCCCGGAGACTTTGTCTCTCCGTTCTTAACGTAGCAAGCAGGCAGGAAGATCAGATTATTGAAAAGGTCGGTCCCGCAAAGCGAGTTGCTTTCGACGAAAATGGAAATCCAACCAAGGCCGCCATGGGCTTCGCAACAGGTCAGGGAATAAACGTCTCGGAACTCGAAGTAGTTACAACAGAGAAGGGCGAGTATATCTGTGCGCGAAAAAAAATTACCGGAGAAGATACGATAGCTCTGTTGCCGGAGATCCTCACAAGATTCATAGCATCCATCCCTTTTAGAAAGTCCATGCGCTGGTCTGACCTGCAAATTCGCTTCGCAAGGCCCATTCATTGGATACTCGCCATATACGGCGGCGAAACGATACCGTTTGTGATCGGAAATATAGAGAGTGGAGATAGAAGTTATGGCCATCGTTTCATGAGCACAAAATCATTTAAAGTAAAAAAATTGAAAGAATATGTGACAAATTGCAAAAAGCACTTTGTCATTGTTGATCCTGAAGAAAGGAAGAGGATTATACTTGAGGAAGCTGAAAAAGCCGCGAAGACTGTGGAGGGCAAGATTTTTTATACTGAAGATCTACTTGAAACAATTACCTTTCTTGTTGAATATCCGACTGCCGTCTGCGGGAGCTTTGATAAAGACTACCTGAAACTGCCCAAAGAGGTTCTGACGACCTCTATGATTTCACATCAGAAATATTTTCCCGTCGTTGACGATGAAGGAAAATTATTGCCATATTTTATTACTATTAACAATACTCTTGCCCGAGACCCACAAGTCGTAGCCCGTGGTAACGAAAAAGTAATCCGGGCAAGGTTGGCAGATGCAAAATTCTTCTTCGAAGAGGATCAAAAAACACCTCTCGATCAGCACTTTGAGAAGTTAAGACAGGTTGTATTTCACTCGCAGCTGGGAACTTCATACGAAAAGGTCATGCAGATGAGAGAGCTTGCCCTGTACATAACGGATCACATAAATCCTTCCATTAGAGTTACGGTTGATCGAACTGCCATTCTCGCCAAAGCCGATTTAGAAACACAGATGGTCTGCGAGTTCACCGAACTTCAGGGTATTATGGGAAGGGAATATGCATTGATAGCTGGTGAAAATCCTGTCGTTGCAAAGGCAATCTATGAACACTACCTCCCCACAGCTGCAGGAGGCGACCTCCCGGAAACGGATGAAGGCGCCATAGTCAGTATCGCGGACAAGCTGGATACCATCGTCGGATTCTTCGGTGTTAATCTGATTCCCACAGGCACGGCAGACCCGTATGCGCTGCGACGACAGGCCATCGGGATTATCAACATAATCATAAACAAGCGCTATCCCCTGAACCTGAAAGTCATAATCGATAAGAGCATAACGATTCTAAATGGTAAGCTCAAAAGAGCCCCCGAGGAGATAATGGCCAATGTGCTTGAGTTCTTCAAGGGCAGATTTGAAAATCTGCTCACCTCCCAGGGACACCCCTATGATGTAGTTGACGCCGTACTTGAAACGGGCGCCGCGGATATTGTCCGGTCATTTGAGAAAATCGAGGCGATGGAAACTTTCAAGTCCCACGCGGATTTCGAACCGCTGGCGATCGCTTTTAAGCGTGTAGGCAACATCATTAAGGACTTTAGGAACGGTTCCGTTGACCCCTCGAAGTTCGAATCTGAAGAAGAAAGATCTTTATACAATGCTTTCTTGCTCACAAAGGAGAAAGTTATTAAACATATCGAGAGGGATGATTATCTATCTGCCCTGGTCGAGCTGGCCACTTTGAGAAAACCTGTCGATGATTTTTTTAATAATGTCCTCGTTATGGCGAAAGACGATAAAATACGGTTTAACCGTCTTTCCCTTCTGGGGGAAATTTCAGGCGTATTCCATATCATAGCCGACTTCTCGAAAATTGTTACAGGATCCTGATTATCTTTACTAATTAGTCCACTGTTTTCTATTTCCTTTGTGATATTTGTCACTTTCGGCGATATCCTTAGCAATCCTCAAGAAATAACTTTATATTGAATTTTTTTTTATTCTGATTTAATATGCGGCGGAACTTGACTCACTTTGAAAACATCTAAATGTAGAGTAATGATTATTACATGGCGGTAAAAATGGACGTTCTGCAAGCAGAAAAGAAAATGATGGATGACAATCCGACGATTAATCAGCAATCTGATCTCGAGGAGCAACTGCGCCTCCGTAAGGCATTGCAGGATATCACAAACCGCATTCACGCTGCACACAATACGAGGGAGATCCTCGTGGATCTGAAGGACGGCATTCTAAACCTCTTTGATGCCCATTCAATCACCATCTACACGGTGGACAAACTGAAAAATGAAATATTTTCCATGTTTCTCGTCGGCTCTCAGCTTAAAGAAATCAGGGTATCCATCAATAACAAAAGCATCGCCGGTTATGTGGCAAACACGGGTAAACCGATTAACATAGCTGACGTTTATGATATTGAGGAACTCAAAGACATTGATAAAGACCTGGCCTTTGATTACAGATGGGATAAGAAATCAGGCTTCAAAACCAAGCAGGTTCTGGTAGCCCCTATTTTTTCTGAAAAGACCCTCAAGGGTGTTGTCCAGATATTAAACAGAAAAGGTGCGGGTAAATTTACAGAAGATGAACAAGGGTTCTTGTTGGAGATCGCCGATGTTTTAGGAATAGCAATCAACAATCAGGAGATATACGGCAGGAGGAGAAAGACAAGATTCGATTACCTTGTTAGTCGCGGGTTCCTCAAAGAATTCGAGTTAGAAAGCGCCTGGGATAGATCGAGAGAAGAAAAGGAATCGATGGAAAGCTTCCTGATGAGTAAATATAAGATCTCGAGGAGTGATATCTCCAAATCTTATGAAGAATACTTCCACTGCAAGGTCATTTTGTTCAACGATAAATTCCCCATCCCGGGAGACCTGTTAAAGAATTTAAAGAGGGAATTTCTCCGCCGTGAGATGTGGGTTCCCCTTCAAAGAGTGGACGGAAGTATCCATGTCATCATGGATGACCCCTACAACATCCTCAAGCGCGATACGATTGAAAGTGTCTTAAAAACGAAGGCGGTCAAATATGACGTAGCACTCCCGGAAGACATCATTAAGTACATCAATCTGTTCTACTCAACGAAGGAAGACGACCAGTCGATGACGGACATTCTGGGACGACTTGTTTCAGACGAAGAAGCTGACGAGGATGAAGGCGAAGTTGTCACAGAGTCAGACAGCGTCATCATGCAGATTGTGAATAAGATCATTAACGACGCATATGCAAGGCGCTCATCTGACATTCACGTCGAACCAAATACTGCGAAGAAAAACGTGGAAATCCGTTACAGAGTTGACGGGGAATGCATGCTTTATCAGACCCTTCCGTACAATTACCGGGCCGCTATCGTTTCAAGAATAAAGATCATGTCCAATCTGGACATAACCGTAAAGAGACTCCCTCAGGATGGAAAGATAAAATTCAGGCGTGCCGGTGGCGATGAAATCGAGCTTCGCGTGGCTACAATTCCTACGCAGGGCGGCGTGGAGGACGTGGTCATGCGAATACTCGCCAAGGGTACAACCATGCCCCTTGAAGAGATGGGGTTATTGGACAGAAACTACAAAGGACTAATCGGCATTAGCGAAAAACCTTACGGCCTGATCCTATGTGTTGGCCCTACCGGTTCCGGAAAAACTACAACTCTCCATGCGGCATTGCACCATATCAATACGCCGGACAAAAAGATATGGACGGCGGAAGACCCTGTTGAAATTACCCAGTACGGACTTCGTCAGGTTCAGGTTCACCCCAAGATCGGATTAGATTTTGCCGCTGTTACGCGAGCCTTCCTCCGCGCTGATCCGGATGTTATTATGGTCGGCGAAATGAGGGATTTTGAAACGGCAAGAACTGGCATCGAGGCATCATTGACAGGACACCTGGTCTTCAGTACCCTGCACACAAACAGCGCCCCTGAGACGGTCGTCAGGCTTCTCGATATGGGTATAGACCCCCTGAATTTTGCGGACTCCCTCTTGGGAATCCTTGCACAGCGTCTGGTGAGAACCCTCTGCACGGTCTGCAAAGAGGCATATAATCCATCAATCGATGAATATAACGAATTGGTGGAAGGTTACGGTCATGATCTTTTTGAAAAACTGAACATACCCTACACAGACGACCTGATCCTCTATCGTCCAAAGGGATGTGAGGCTTGCGCCAAGACAGGATTCAGGGGAAGACTGGGTATCCATGAACTCCTCCTCAATACAGACACGATTAAGAGATTGATTCAGAAGCACGCATCTGTTGAGGACATTCGCGAAGCGGCAATTGCCGAAGGGATGACCACCCTGCTTCAGGACGGACTGCAGAAAGCCCTCAGGGGCGTAACGGACGCAAAGCAGGTTCGAAGAGTCTGTATTAAATAATAAGAAGATAATCTAAATATTTGCCCAGGTGACTGAATTCTTATAAGAGTTTGTCCTTCCAGGAGCTGAGCTTTTGCAGGGCCTCAAGGGGCGTCATATTCGGAATATCCAGCAATTTGAGCTCGCTTGCGATCAGGTCCTCCCCGTCCATAAAGAGGCTTAACTGGGTCTTGTCCTTTGGAGCCGATCTCCTGCCGCGGGCGATCTTAGGCATACCGACCTCGTCGAATTCACCCTTTTCAAGGTTATTCAAGATCTCCCTGGCCCTGACAATGACTTCATCGGGCACTCCGGCTATTCTGGCCACCTGAATGCCGTAGCTCCGGTTTGTTCCGCCTTCAACGATCCTTCTGAGAAAGATGATCCTGTCTCCCCACTCCTTGACGGCAATATTGAAATTCTTTATCCCCTCCTTCGTCAAAGCCAGGTCTGTCAACTGGTGATAGTGAGTGGCAAAGAGCGTGCGTGCTCCTATGAGCTTCGCATTGTGAATGTATTCCGCCGTTGCCCATGCAATGCTGAGCCCGTCAAATGTACTGGTCCCCCTTCCAACCTCGTCAAGGATGATCAGGCTTCTCCTTGTGGCATTCTTCAAGATATTGGCAACTTCATTCATTTCGATCATGAAGGTGCTCTGCCCCTTGGCCAGGCTATCCGCCGCCCCGATACGCGTAAATACACGGTCGACAACACCTATACGTGCTTCCAGCGCCGGCACAAAGCTTCCCGCCTGGGCAAGGATCACTATGAGGGCGATCTGCCTGATGTATGTAGATTTTCCCGCCATATTCGGGCCGGTGATAATGAGGAGGCGGTTTTCATCCAGATCGAGACGGACGTCATTGGGCACGAAACCGTCCGGCAACGGCATCCTTTCCACAACAGGATGCCTGCCGTCCCTGATTTCAATCCTCTCTTCGCAATCGACAAGAGGACAGCAGTAATTGTAGCGTTCCGCCGCCTCCGCCAGAGACGCAAGGCTATCAAGGTCAGCAATATGCGAAGCCGTGGACTGAATCCGTTTTATTTCCTTCGATATCTCTCCCCTGATTCGGACGAAGAGATCGTATTCCCGCTCTTTCCGGCGGTCCTCTGCGGTTAGAACAGTATGCTCATATCCTTTCAACTCCTGATTGATATACCGTTCTGCATTTACGAGGGTCTGTTTCCGGATATAATCATGGGGAACGAGATCTGTATTCGCCTTGGTGACTTCGATGTAATATCCGAAGACACTGTTAAATCCTACTTTCAGAGAATTGATCCCCGTTCGTTTTCTCTCCCTTTGTTCAAGGGCGGCGATCCACTTTTTCCCGTCCCTGCTGACGGAGATCACCTCGTCGAGATCTTGATCATAACCCTCCTTGATGACTCCACCTTCCCGAATTGTCATCGGAGGGTCTTCGACAATGGCTCTCTCAATCACGCCGCAGATATCCGGCATTTCGTCAATCCCGGCATAAATTGAAGCCAGGAGCGATGAATCCAAACCATAAATGAAGGCCCTGATTTGCGGCAGCGCATTCAGGGATGTCTTCAGGGCAATCAAGTCGCGCCCATTGGCGACACCCATAGAAACCCTGCTTGCCAGCCTTGCCAGGTCATAGACACTGGAAAGGGCATTCCTCAGGTCTCCCCTCAGTACGTGGTGTTCCTTGATTTCAGATACTGCTACCAGTCTTTCTCTGATTTTCTCCGGATCCACGAGAGGATAGTTGAGCCACCATCTTAGCCTCCTTGTGCCCATGGACGTGATTGTCTCGTCGAGAATATGAAAGAGGGACCCTTCCTTTCTGTTCTCGGTTATGGTTGTAAATAATTCAAGATTTCGCTTGGCGATTTCATCCATGACGAGATAGCTGTCGGTCTCATACCAATGAATGGCATTTATATGGCCAAGGTGGTCCTTCTGCGTTTCTTCCACGTAACGGATGATGGCACCTGCCGCAGCTACCGTGGCCGGATGTCCTAATATGCCTTCCTTAGCCAAGAGCTCGTGAGAGAAGTATTCTCTTAATCGGCCGCAAGCGGCATCATAATCAAAATAATCCGCCGCGAAAAAATTTATTCTGGGGCGGGGATCCCTCTGCGACAACGTCTTCACAACAGCTTTTTCACGAAAGTCCTCCTCGATGATGACTTCGCGAAAATCGAGACCGCTTATTTCCGCTATGAAGATATCCCTGTTTTGAGATTCCGTGACCAGGAATTCTCCCGTAGATATATCCAGGAAAGCAAGTCCGAACCTGTCGTCTCGGAACGCAAGAGCCATCAAGAATGCATTTTCCTTGATGTTCGTGTTATCTTCATCTACAAAAAGGGCGGGCGTGATAATGCGCACCACGTCCCTTTTCACAATGCCTTTCGCTTCTTTTGGATCTTCTATCTGTTCACAGATTGCCACTTTGAAACCCTTTTCGATGAGCTTTGCGATATACGATGACGCGGCATGGTAGGGTATGCCGCAGAGAGGAATGCTGTCATCCTTTCCCTTGTTCCTCGACGTGAGAGTAATCTCCAGAATCTTGGAAGCGGTAATTGCATCTTCAAAAAACATCTCATAGAAATCCCCCATCCTGAAAAAAAGGATGCAGTCCTTATGCTGCTCCTTGATTTCCAGGTACTGCCTCATGGCGGGGGTTAAATTCATGGTACCCGTCATTCCCACTTATTACCCTTTTCTGTGAGGTCGATATACTCCACCCGCTCTACCCTTCCCCTGTCACTGATGAAAGAATTGAGGAGCCAGCTTATGACGCTGATGATGAGGGAGCCGATTACGGCCGTCCAGAATCCGTAAACCTCAAACCCAGGAATGATGCCCGATGCCATCTTCAGCATCAGTGCGTTGATGATAAAGGTGAAAAGTCCCAATGTCAGGACATTAATGGGCAGGGTGAGAATCAGCAAAATAGGTCGGAATAATGCATTCAAGATTCCCAGCGCGGCTGCCGCGAAGAAGGCGGAAAAAAAACCGCTGACGCGGATGCCTTCCAGCAGGTAGGAAGCTATGATGATAGATGCCGTCAGAATTACCCAGCGTATTAAAATTCCCATGACAATAAATTCTCTCAATCAAAATGTGTGAATTGCTCCTTCGTTGCGCCACAAACAGGGCACTCGTCAGGAAGTGCTCCATCTGATACGTAACCGCATACTGTGCAGACGTAGTATGTGGTTTCCCTCTCCTCCATCACGTGGCTCATCGCTTCTTTATAAAGCTTTGCATGAACCTCTTCCACATCCCTGCTCTGGCTGAAATGAAGCACCGCCGCCGAGTTACCTTCCGCTTCTGCCTGTTTGACGAACTCATCATAGGCGACCCCGGCAACTTTTGTTTCCGATTCAAAGCTGGCGGCAAGGTTTTCCTCGGTGCTCTTCACCCTCCCCAGGACCAGTAGTGCCCGTGCCCCGTGGATCTCTTCCGAAAACGCTATGACACGAAAAAGTTTCGCGATCTGAGAGTATCCTTCCTCCTTGGCCTTTTCAGCATAGGCTTTAAGCCTTAGCGCCGCCTTAGCTTCACCCGTATATGCTTCATATAACGCATCTGTTGTACTCATCCCCGGTGAACCTTTCTTCATAATTGTTCACATCCATGGAAAAAAAGTGTAACCGGTAAGCCCATAAGAGACGGGAATCCACTCGGCTGAGATTCTCAAAGGTCCCTTCCGTATCAATTTCTCCCTATTCCGGAGAAAACTCTTCCTTGCCAGCGCCACATATGGGACATACCCATTCATCGGGAAGTTTTTTAAACGCAACGCCGGGAGGGATGCTACCTTCCTTATCTCCCTCTGCAGGGTCATACACATATCCGCAGATACCGCAAACATACTTTTCCATTTTTCCACATCCCTTCTATTGATATTGAATGATAAACATAAAGAAAGAGTTGAAAGTTTTCCTCTTGCCGGCGATATCAGGTGAAGATTTAGAAGGCTCTCACTAACATTTATTGACAAGAAGATTGTCTTGTATTATAAGGCGCACCTCGAATTAGCTTTTTTAATATCCACTTTAGAAAGATTTATCAAGACTTTTTCACGAAACTGCAGATCGTATAAGACGATAGTTGACTTTAGGATCATCTTATACTATTGAAAATATTGAAATCGACTGTTCCCCGGTAGCTCAGTCGGTAGAGCAGATGGCTGTTAACCATCGGGTCCGTGGTTCGAGTCCGCGCCGGGGAGCCATAATTTAAGGGATTTCGTATTTTTTGCGAAATCCTTTTCTATATTTCTAAGCCTTATAGCATCAGGAATTCAACATATCTTGATGCTATTTAGTACTTCGCGAGATCCACAGTTTAGAGGCGATGAAAATCATTCCAGATTTCTCCTGGCAGTGATCACCTCTATCAGGGCCACGAATGCCCCTCGGATGCTGCATCGAGTCGTAATCCTTAAAGGGAAAACAGGATCATGTGGAGAGGTGTGCCCGGCTTATGTCTGAAAACGCTCTCTGACTGATAATATCGGCAAAAACTCCTCAACGCACCTCTTAGATTACCCGCAAGAAAATCTCCTAAACGTACCCGCGGAATTCAGAAATTCTATCACGCAGGGGGCTAGGATGCTAAACGGACGCATCTCGTCAGCGCGAGTGCGCTGAACATGGGCTGTAACCGTGAATTCAAAGATAATTTTTTCAATCATGAAAATAAGGCTGCCTGGCAGCACCTTTGCAGATTATTTTTTTTCCGGGCGTGAAGGATTCGCAGGCTTTCCGGCATTTATAGCACCGTCAAGGGCAGATCCCTTGGCAGCCGGTTCCGATGGTTCCGGAGGCTCCTTCATATCTTCGCCCTCAATTCTGTCCGGTTCACTCAGCATCTCTTCGTATTCCGGTATCACCACGCCCCTTCTAACCATGATTTCGTATATCTTGTCAGAGCGGCCCTCAACAAACTTAGAAGTGCCGGCGGGATTATATCTTATAGGATTGGGAAGGGCCGCTGCCAGCCTTGCTGCCTCCTGGGCTGTCAGTTCTGATACGGTCTTGCCAAAGTGGTGGCGAGCAGCAGCCTCGATACCGAACAGACCATCACCCCATTCCACGACATTCAGATAAAGCTCGATAATTCTTTTTTTGGAGAGATTTCTCTCCAACCGCCATGTAAGGATAGCTTCCTTCATCTTGCGGACGGGATTTTTTGAAGGAGTCAGGTACAGGTTCTTTGCGAGTTGCTGACTTATTGTGCTCCCGCCGAGGACAAACTTTCTCTTCTTGATGTCCTTTTCAATGGCCTTATGTATGGCCTCGTAATCAAACCCTTCATGAGTCCAGAATTTATCGTCTTCCGCAATAATCACCGCCTTTATCACGTACGGAGGAATCTGCGACAGGGGCACCCACTGCTGGATGATCTTTTTCTTCTTGCCCTGACTCTGCCACTCCTTTTCCCGATACTCCATGAAAGCCGTCTTTTTAGGAGACACCTTCCTCAGCTTTGAGACATCAGGGTAAACGAAATACAAGCCAATACTCAGAAAAAGGCCAGTTATAAGGACAACAACAATGATGCTGATTAATCTTTTCATCTTAAGTCAATAAATCCCCCCTCCCCTCTTCTAAAAGAGTTCAGGAAGGATTTTCAATACCTCTTTGATGGCATGGCGCCATTATGAATGCTTCATATATCAGATTATCATATTATGAAAGCAAGGAGTAGCACCCGGACTTATTGATAAACACTTTTCTTGACCAATTATGATGCACTTACGAGCGCATGAACTCCCATATTACTGAAGCGCAAGCACCTGATTGTATTTGTTTTTATTGAAAACATCACGATTACGTGAAAATTTGCTTTGACTTATGGCAATATTTTCTGTAGAAGATGACGTTAGCTTTTTTTGTGTGCAGCTTGTCCTCCATTGTCAAAATCTGTGCACCGTTAACAAAGTGGGGCATCCCCCGAATGAAAAAGAGGAGGTACTTCATGATGAAACGGCAGATTTTCCTATGGATGGGACTGATTGTCCTGTTCACTGCATTTGGCCTCAGCCAAGAGGTCTTTGCAAAGGAATATAAAGTCAGGCGAGGCGATTCACTCGCCAAGATTTCAAAAAAGTTCGGCGTCACTCCTCAGGCCTTGATGGAAGCAAACGCTCTCACTAGTGATGCCCTTAAACCCAGACAAGTCCTCATCATTCCCGACAGCGGCAAGAAAAAAATAGCCAAATCCAAGAAGGCCCCTTCCTATGGCTCCGAATACTACGTGGTGAAAAAAGGGGATACCCTTAAAGCCATCGCAAAGAAAACAGGCCATCCCGTAAGTGAAATCAGCAGGCTGAATCATGTCAATGCAAGAGCCTTGAAAATAGGACGGAAACTTGTTCTTGCCAGACACGGTCCTGTGAGAGAACTGGCGACGGCGAGAACTGATGAAACAGATGAATCAGCCGAAGACGATGACTTTTTGGGCGATGATGATGACCTTGTCATGAACGATGACCCGGCAGAAGTGACAAAGGATGCAGATTCAAGCTCAGAGTTGCTCGGCAACTGGGACAGTCCCAATGAACGGTCATTGTTTGTCAGGGTCGCCAAAGGATTTTTAGGCGCACCCTATCGATTAGGGGGATCGTCGGTCAGGGGTTTAGATTGCTCCGCGTTTGTAAGAAAGATTTACGAATTCTTTGACGTCAGCCTTCCGAGAACTGCAAAGGAACAGGCACATGTGGGGAAGCGTGTATCGAGAGATGAACTTAAAGAGGGAGACCTCGTCTTCTTCAATACGAGGCGAGCCTATGGACATGTGGGGATATATATAGGAAACAACGAATTCGTCCACGCCTCAGCCGGCCGGGAGAGAAGAGTCAGGATAGATACCCTCGACAAACCTTACTATGACAAACGCTTTGTCAAAGCCGTCAGGATCAAGGGGTTAGACAGCGGAGTATAATCCACCTTTATAGCGTGGGGAAAAAGGAAAAAGGTTGGAAAGATGGGACATAGACATGTCCCATTTTTTTTCATCATATGTCCACGAGGGAAGCTGGATACTGAATAAGACACATTTCTATTGATTTATTCGCATACCATATATATTCTTAAACCCGGTATAGATAGCAAAGATAAGTCACAGTCAGGCAATTACGGAACGAGAGTTGCCGTTTGCATACAGGAGCCAAGCACGGCGAAACAGAGTAAATGAATAATTATAAGAAATGTGAAGGAGGCAGACATGCATAAGAAAGCGCTATCATTTATCATTGTTTTAATGTTTTCCTTTTCTATTGGCGGCTGTGTTACCAAGGCCACTTACGAGAAGAAATCCGCGGAGGCGGATAGTCAGGCAAAGGAACTCGCAGCAGTGAAGGCGGACAGAGACGAGCTGGATAAGGTCTCGAAAGCCAAGACTGCTGACCTCGAAGCCGAAAATACAAGACTGAAGGAAAATCTTGCGGACTTGAAAAAGAAAGACGCAGAGGTTCAGTCTGAGAGCAATACCTATAAACAGCTGATGCAGGAAATGAAGGGTGAGGTGGCCAAGGGCCAAGTCACAATTTCAGAACTTAAAGGAAAATTGACACTGGATGTGGTGGACAAGATCCTTTTTGGCTCCGGGCAGGCAGAGGTGACAAAGGAAGGACTTGCAGTTTTGCAGAGGGTCATCGACATCCTCAAAAATGTCAAGGATAAGGCGATCCGCACTGAGGGGCACACCGACAATGTGAGAATCAAAGGCGCCCTCGTTAAGCAGTACCCCACCAACTGGGAACTTTCGGCAGCTCGAGCCATTAATGTCGCAAAATACTTACAACAGCAGGGAATTGATCCCACACTTCTATCAGCCACTGGTTTTGGGGAATACAAGCCAGTAGCAGGCAACGACACCCCCGAAGGGCGAGCTAAAAACCGGAGGATTGCTATTATTCTCCTGCCAAAGGAGTGACAGCATAACAAGAATCTCATGGGCAAGACGATCACCGAAAAAATAATTGAAGCACATATTGTCTCAGGTAGATTCGTTCCCGGAACTGAGATCGGAATTAGAATTGATCAGACCCTGACGCAGGACGCCACAGGGACCATGGCCTATCTTGAGTTTGAATCGATGCAGGTTCCGAGAGTCAGAACGGAATTGTCCATAAGTTATATTGATCATAATACCATTCAGAGCGGGTTTGAAAATTCCGATGACCACAGGTACCTGCAAGCTGTAGCGCAGAAGTATGGCATATACTTTTCACGGGCGGGCAACGGTATCTGTCACCAGGTGCACTTTGAGCGGTTTGGAAAACCGGGGAAAACACTCCTCGGTTCCGACAGCCACACGCCTACGGGTGGAGCCCTCAGCATGCTCGCCATCGGGGCCGGCGGCCTGGATGTGGCTTTGGCTATGGCGGGGGAACCTTTCTACTTTACCTGTCCCAGGATAATAAAGATCAATCTTACCGGTAAACTGCCTCCCTGGACATCGGCCAAGGATATTATCCTGAAGGTTCTTGAGATACTTACCACGAAGGGAAATGTCGGGCTTATTCTTGAATACGGAGGGGAAGGTACGGCAGCCCTGTCGGCGCCTGAAAGGGCTACCATAGCCAATATGGGCGCGGAATGCGGCGTAACAACCTCCGTGTTCCCCAGCGACGAGATGACGCGGAGTTTTTTGCTTGCCCAGGGGCGTCATAATGACTGGCAAAAAATAAGCGCCGATACGGATGCAGAATATGATCGAATCGTTGATATTGACCTCTCTCATCTCGTTCCCCTCACAGCAAAACCGCACAGTCCCGACAATATAAGCCCCGTGAGAGACGTGGGCGGAATTAAGGTAAACCAGGTCTGTATCGGAAGCTGCACAAATTCATCCTACAAAGACCTGGTAACAGTCGCCAGGATTTTAAAAGGCAAGGTGGTACACCCAGAGGTCAGTTTTATAATTGCACCTGGCTCACGACAGGTACTGGAAAATCTTGCCAGAGACGGTTATCTTACGGACCTCATTATGGCAGGGGCGAGACTCATGGAAAGCGCATGCGGATTCTGCATCGGGAACAGCCAGAGTCCCCAGACGAAAGGAGTTTCTCTCCGAACATCGAATAGAAATTACCTGGGCCGGTCAGGAACAATTGACGCAGAAGTGTATATCGTAAGTCCAGAAACCGCGGCAGCCTCAGCCATAACGGGGAAGATTACGGATCCCCGAGACCTCGGCTTGGTCTATCCTGAAGTGCCCATGCCCGACCTTTTTTATATTGATGACAGTATGATCATCAAACCCGATGCTACAAGGGATCAACCTGCCATAGAAATTTACAGGGGTCCTAATATAGGAACTCCTCCTACGAATGACCCATTTCCGGAGATGATTAAGGGTGAAGTCACCATCAAGGTGGGGGACAAAATTACGACTGATCATATTGTCCCTGCCGGCACCAGGATGAAATATCGATCAAACATACCCAAATACTCGGAGTGTTTTTTTGAGCCCCTGGATGGGCAATGTTCCGAACGTGCTACAAAAATCCGGGACAGGGGAAAACACAATATTATCGTCGCCGGCCTCTCATACGGGCAGGGTTCGTCGAGAGAACACGCCGCCATATGCACGATGTTCCTGGGTGTGAAGGCCGTCATCGCTAAGTCTTTCGAAAGAATTCACGCTGCAAATCTTATAAACTTTGGAATACTTCCCGTTACATTTAAAGACGACAGGGACTACGAGCGCATCAACCAGGGGGATAGCCTTGAGATTACCGACGCCAGAAAGACCATCGAGGGAAACGGAAGGATGATCGTAAGGAACGTCTCCAACGGTGTATCATTTGAGGTTAATTACAATCTGTCAGAACGGCAGAAAAAGATTCTCCTTGCCGGCGGCGCACTGAATCTAAGACACATCTGATATATTGAAGCTCTCCGCAGCAAGCTGCGGAGAAGCTTCGATTCTCAAGGAACAGTATCGTTCGGCATTCGCTCGCATTCCCCGCAGTGATATTATGCACGGGCATCAAAATATTTCTTTCACGTAAAGAACCAAATATAACTCGACTCCTATAGACAGTCCATCTCCTTTATGATAGAGAAAAGCATGAAATCCTCAGGAAAAAAATCTGCTCCCTTGATGGATAGGATAAAAGTCAAGTCTACCATCGTCGAGATGGATGGCGACGAGATGGCGAGAATCATGTGGAAGTTGGTTAAGGACAAGTTACTCCTTCCCTATCTTGCCATGGACATCGAATACTACGATCTTCACATCAAGAATCGTGATGCAACGGACGACCGGGTTACAATTGCTGCGGCAAGAGCTATTATGAAACACCGCGTAGGGGTCAAGTGCGCAACTATCACTCCGAATGAAGAAAGGGTCAAAGAATACAATCTCAAGAAACTGTGGAAGAGCCCTAATGCAACGATCAGGGAGATGCTTGACGGAACTGTCTTTAGAAAGCCAATCCTTGTGAAAAATATCAGGCCATCTGTATCCACTTGGAAGAAACCCATCACCATAGGCAGACACGCGTATGGCGACGTTTACAGCAGTACGGAGATGCGGATAACCGCTCCCGGAAAGGCAGAGCTCCTTTTTACACCTATAGAAGGCGGCTCACCCATCAGGCAGACCATTAAGGAATTTAGAGGACCGGGGATTATCCAGGGCACGCACAATACCGACGAGTCCATAGAAAGTTTCGCAAGAGTCTGCTTCATGTATGCCCTCGATCAAAAGATTGATCTCTGGTTCAGCGGCAAGGAAACCATCTCCCAGATATACGATGGCCACTTCAAGGATATATTTGAGAAAGAGTATGTAAGGAACTGGAAGGAAAAATTCAATCGCGCAGGCATCTCATATTTTTATACACTGATTGATGATGCTGCGGCCCGCATCATGAAGTCTGAAGGCGGCCTGCTGTGGGCTCTCAAGAACTACGATGGAGATGTCATGTCCGATATGATAGCATCGGCGAACGGCAGTCTGGCCATGATGACCTCCGTCCTCGTTTCTCCTCATGGGTATATCGAGTACGAAGCGGCTCACGGCACGGTACAGAAACACTATTACAAATATCTCCAAGGCGAAGAAACATCTACAAACCCCATGGCAATAATCTTTGCCTGGTCGGGATGCCTCCGCAAGCGCGCCGAGATCGACGTGACTCCTGAAGTAGGCTCGTTTGCGGACAAACTTGAAAAGGCGTCCCTTTCTACTGTGGCATCCGGAATCATGACAGGTGATCTCCTCTCGGTTGCCAAACAGAACCCCAAGAACAGGAAGGTCAATACGGAAGCATTCATCGATGCAATTGCCAAAAATCTTAGAAAGAAACTGTTTGGTTAAGCCGAACCTGAAAGACATGTCCCTGGCGGAGCTTGAGACCTTTATCTCGAGATTTGGCAAGGAGAAATACCGGGCACGGCAGATTATGAAGTGGCTTTACCAGTCGAATGCCGGATCCTTTGAGGATATGACAGACCTTTCCAAGGCCTTCCGGAATGAGATACATGATGCAGCGAGAATCGCCGAGCCGGAGATTGTAAAAACACAGGTCTCAAAGGACGGCACGAAAAAGATCCTCTTCGAATTGGAAGACGGTCTTTTTATTGAAAGTGTCCTCATTCCCGGAAAGAATCACTGGACGGTTTGCGTTTCTACGCAGGTTGGATGTCAGATGGGGTGTACATTCTGTATGACCGGCAGGCAGGGATTCAGAAGAAACCTCCTCCCTTCGGAAATAACGGGACAGATAACAAAACTCCGGTCCGACATGCCGGAGGGAGAAAATATAAAGAACATAGTCATGATGGGCATGGGGGAACCTCTGGCCAACTATGAGAATACCATTAAGGCAATCAGGATAATCACCTCCGAGATCGGATTAGGTTTTTCCCACAGGAAAGTCACCGTATCGACCTGCGGGATTGCGCCGATGATAGAGCAGCTCGGTAAAGATATATGCGTCAATCTCGCGATTTCGCTAAATGCCCCGGATGATATTACGAGAAGCAATCTCATGCCTATCAATAAAAAGTATCCCATAGAAACACTTCTTGATGCCTGCAGGAATTATCCCATGCCTGGGCGGCGAATGCTCACATTCGAATACATTCTTATTGCCGGCGTGAATTCGAGGCCGGAAGATGCGGAAAAACTGGCGCGTCTCCTAAAAGGGATGCGATGTAAGCTTAACCTGATCGCTTTCAACGAATTTCCCGGTTCAACATTCAGAGCGCCTTCTCTGGATGAAATACGCGCATTTCAGCAGATTCTCCTCAAGCACCATTACACGGCGATTATCCGCGCAAGTAAAGGAAGCGATATAATGGCTGCCTGCGGCCAATTGAGCGGCCAGAGGAGCGAAAGGGGGTGATGGAGAAACGCGGACTACCATAAGATGAGAAACGATTGTGCATCTCTTATCAGCACACACTTACTTACCGCTTACAGATTGAGGATCAAAAGGAGGAATACTGTATGCCTGGAGTCT
>Ga0208102_1000296_pt1 | contig 19216 bp, 33 predicted proteins | sample CryBogmetaGMA17M_FD_184549 | JGI IMG/M metagenome (GOLD analysis project Ga0208102, IMG submission 184549) | Freshwater microbial communities from Crystal Bog, Wisconsin, USA - MA17M (SPAdes) | ecosystem: Environmental > Aquatic > Freshwater > Lake | place: Crystal Bog, Wisconsin, USA...
CTTTTTGGGGACCGTGCGCTACAAATGAGGCTCCGCATATTACACAGGTCTTAACTCTCTCTCTTTTAACTGGTTTAGGCCGGTAGTTAGCTTTGTTGTGGCACCGGCTGGAACAGTATTTGATGCCGGACCCTGTAATCTGTTCTCCGCATACCACGCATAGTTTTACTTTGTAATAACCTGTTGCGTTACGCTTATATTCCCTGGCTTGCCACCTTTGGGCGCACAATCTGCTACAGAAGACATGCTTGCTGTAGGGAAGTTTCCCTCCGCAATATTTACACTCTCTATTGTAACGTCGCTCTTGAATATGTTCAGTCACGACTTCTCCTAATCGTTAAGGTTAGCTTTCAGGACTTTACTTGGTCTAAAAACGACCTTCTGTTTAGATGGAATGTTTATGGGTTTCCCTGTCTGCGGGTTTGTGCCTTTACGAGCTTTAGACATTACTCTTTCCAGCGTCCCTAGCCCTGGCAGTTTAACGATCCCGTCACCATTGGTCAGGACGGAGATAAACAGTGCTATTACAGCGTTAAGGTTATAAGCCGACATTTCTTGCGATTGTCTTGACAATATTGCCAGTTTTACTTCAAGGTCTTTCTTTGTCAATTTAGCCCTCCGACGTTAGTGTGTGTCGATACCTGTCAAATATCTTCCCTGCTCTATCACAGGCTTGTTCGTTACTGTGAGCGTCTACTATGGTTGAAACGGAACGACCGATGCGTAACAGTTTGTAAGACTCAAACATTATTGGCCCTGTTAGCTTCTCACAGGATAACGCCTGGTCTTCGTCGGGTCTTCGCCAGTTCTTCCACATGACGCTAAACCATGTTGATTTTTTATCAGACATTGTTTATCTCTTTCGGGATCTTCAACCATGCGTCGTATTTTCCTTCCGCTTCCTCAAGTTCCATGTCCATGATATTTGCGGCCAGACTGCATGTAATCTCGTTTTCCTTGATAAGTTCAAACACGTATTCTGTCTGATTTTCCCGTAACTCACACAGCGTTACGTTTGGCCTTAACTTAATCATGGTTTGGACGAAAAAGTTGGTTGAGGATTGACGGTGGACTTCTTTAAACACTTCAAGGACTGAATGACCCCTGGCGTTGGGTGTTGGTGTGGTTGATTCTAACGGTTGTTTTTCTTCTGTCAAAATGCGACTCCAATCTCAGCCTGTAGGCCCGATAGCCTAAAGGTGAAGTTGTTTAGACTTGCGATTCTATGAGTGTAACCTAGCCCACAAAACACGTAGTTCCTGGACCACATTGCGTTTACATCGAACTGTGTTGTGTATTGGGTTACGAAGAATTTAGCGTTTAACGCAGCGTTTTGGCCTATTCGCTCGACAAGGTTTATTCCAACGCCGGGGCTTGAGTATTGGGTGTTGTAGGAATAATCGAAATCCTTACCCTGAACGGTAATTGTTGGGCATAGGTTTTGATACAGGAAGAACGGTTCCAGTATCCAGTATCGGTCGTTAAATAGTGGGATACCTAGCTCTACCCTACCCGCTCTTAAACCAAATGTTGTGTTTATTGGGATGTCTGTCTTTACCTTTACGTCTTTGAGTGACGCAGGGAGCAGCGAATCAGCCGACAGGTTCACAGGGAACAGGTAATAACCACGGACACCGACGGCCCTGGTGTAGATAGCGGCCCAACCTTCCCATAGTGTTGCGTTCCGTCCAATGCCAAGGTCGTCGTTAAGCGATATGTCGGTGTTTTTGACCGTTGCGGTGGAAGATATTTTACCAAATATTGGTGTAATACCTATTCCTGAATTAACCTGGGCTGCTGCGGTTGAAATTGCGAAGCAAACAAGAATTGTTGCGACAAGTAGGTAACGTGTTCTCATGGTTCGCTCCGCTTTGTGTTGTCTATCGGGATAACTTTGTTCATTCTAACCGTCATATTGTAGTTTTCCATTTCAAGCCTCATGTGTTCTGCTGAAAGTTTGTTGTATCTCTGTTTTTCTTCACAGTATTTGAACCAGCCGAAGATGCCTAATGTTGCGAGGATTATAGCCACTAAAATAGCTCCAAAAAGTTCTATCATTTGCAAGTCACGAATTGGGATAACCCGCATAGTGGAGTTGCGCCAAGGTCTATGACTACAAACCACTTGTTAGGGCGTTCAACCACGTTTACCTTTGTCCCCTTTGACAGGATAATCGCCACACCTTCTTTAATGTCCTGCATCATCATTTTGGACGCTTGTTCTGTCTTTCCTGCAACATAGATGACCTTACCAATAGCCATGAACCTGTCAGCATCCGTCCAGAAGCAGGTATCGGCGTTTATTACGCACTCTGCGAAGGCGGACGAACAAACCAACAACAATGCTATAACCAAACCTAATCTCTTAACCATGAAACCTCCTTTTGAGTAACCATAGCCGGTATTGAAGTCTTAGCCAGACAATTAAACGCATAACCTGTAACCTCCTGGTTAAAACGGTTCCGCAGTTGTTTCAGGAACAGGATTTAGTATTCTTCCGACAAAACATTCTATTGCATAAGCCCTGCTTGTTTCTTCAACGCCACGAGTATCCATTATCAACCAGCATCCATATTCCTCGCAGAAATCGGTTTCATCCACTTCTTGTCGCTCGTCAATGTCCTGCGGATAAAAGCAAATGTGATAACCATCTACGAGTTTACAGCACAGACAAGTTGTGCAGTTTAAGTCTTCTATCTTGTCAACTATTTTGTAATTCATCAATTTTCCTCTGTTCCGGGCATTTGTGGGTGCCCCTGTCGTAGTGAATAATATAGGCCGGGTGTTAGGATTGACCGCCACTTCTCGAACCCACCGTGCGGATCATAAAAGATCATCTCCATCCCCTGCTCTACTTCTTTTACAACTATCTCGAACTTTACGGTCTGGAAGCCGACAGGGTGTCTATCTACCCAATTATCGGCCTCCTCGTGTGTGTCAAATATACGGAAAGGTGTTAGGCCAGACCTGCCGGGTTTGTTCTTCCTGGCAGGAGTCTTGTTTCCCATGCGGACCATCAGAAGGACGGCACGACTAGGTTCAGTCATCGCGTCGCTCAAACTCACCTACCCTGTTGCCAGACCCATCTCGAATGTCGAAGCGGTTATTTGAACTCGAGTTGCTTGGAGATATTTGACGAATCAAATTGCCCGAGCCATCTCGCACTTCTATCCTGCTCCCCTGTTGTCGCCATGTTTCGGTAAGATTACCGCTGCCGTCACGGACGGTTCCATGACCACCTGCAAACGCTATCGCCGGTAACAAGACCAGCATTGCCAATAACAGCTTTTTCACCTCGAACCTCCCTTAAAATGTAACCAACTCGTTATGAGTTAGCCAATATATTATTTCGGTTTATTTGTCAATAAAAATCTACCTTTTCGTTGAAAAAAATTCGTCGTTAAACTCTTCTACTTTTTCTTGCTGTTCCTGTAGCATGTCAGAGGACTGTCTTAATGCTTCAGGTATAGTAAGTTCAAAGATATAGCTTAACTTTAAATTTTCTATAGCCACCCTCGCAGACTCTAGCCCCTCATACAATTTTTTAAACCACGATAGCCTTCTAATTTCGTATTCCATTTCTTGTGCCAAGCTCACTTTTCACCTGCCGCTATTTCTTCTTCCGTCGGTGTCCAATCTCCCCAACTCCAACAGACGAATTGTTTGTCCTGTTCACTCCAGGTTTGCCATAGTCCTTGTCCGCACCAGCTCTTTTTACCCTTGGTTGTTGTCACATTCCCAAGCCTTCGGCACGCGATGTTTTCCTTGCTAAATACATCATCCGTCAGTTTAGACGAGTAGATACATTTCACACAAATCATTTCCTGTTTTGTCATTAAAACCACCTTTTGTCATTAGAATCTAGCAAGGCTACGACATAGCCCACCATCACAACTATAACTACCAATGCTATTCCGTCCAGGATCAGGCCCATACCCAATCTCATCCCGTCCGCTACTGTAATGCCCATTTGCTTTTATGCCCCCTTGGTTTCTTTGGTGTAACCATCTCAACGTATTTCTGGCTAAGTGAAGGTTCTACGCGTGGACAAATATCAATCTTGTCGATAGCCTTATTCCAAAACCCGCACTTATTGGTGATAACTTTATATAAGGAACAGTTTTTGCATAACTGGTTTTCATAGCTTAAACCCATTAGTTATCCCCCATCGCCAACCGGCGTTCCCAACAATGCTCGATAGTGTTGTGTTTCATGCGTTTCCCTTCCATCTCACAGGTCTGTTCGTGCTTACACCTAGCGCAATAGTATGCAACATCAACCGCTAACCCTTTACCTTTAACCCACACAGCTATCGCCCCTTCTGACTGGCCAGTGATAGCTTTGGTTATTTTCATGTACTGGTCGGTAAGTGAAGATAGCACGTTGGATGAGGAGTCAAGAAATAGCTCTATAGCGTCTCTCTCCGTCTCGATGTAACCTGTGGGGTCTGTTCCCTCAACCATGCCTTCGAGTAACCATGAGGCTGTTGTTAGCAGTGTGTAAAGTGTTGCCACTTCTCTTTCAAGAGTCTCTTCTTTTGTCAATATCTTCCACCTCCCTGTTGGATGTTACTAAACTCGTCTTCTTCTGGATGAAGTAAGGTTGTTTACAAAAATCACAACGATGTTCTCCGTCAATGACGGATACTACGTTTTCCCTTCCGCACCAAGGACAATGCACGAATCTTGAACTAGCCATAAAAAAACATCCCATAGTTAGGTTTGTAACCAATATGCTCTGTGTAATTGGATCTGCCGAGGTTCCTGCTCTCACATACAGGACAAACATGGTTTTTGTTTTTATCCCAGGAACTAAAGTCCTGTTCGCATTTTAGACACTGTATTGTTCCCTGATTCGGGAATTTGTCCCTGTCCCAAGCACGGAATCGCTTGTTTCGCTTCTTGGTCGCATTGGCTAGGCGTTGGCATTTAATGGAACAGTAAATTCTATTATGTTGGGTTTTGTGGTATTCATCTCCGCAGAAAGCGCATTTGCTCACTATGCTGTTTCCTCCTCGAACAAATCTTGTTGTTTCATTAACCTGTCAACCATAAACTCGCAGTAGGCCAAATCTATGTCACACAGGATCGCGTTACACCCCAGGTTCTTAGCCGCCTGTCCCGTAGTCCCTGACCCTGCAAATGGATCTAGTACCGTGCAACCAGGAAACCCATAAAGTTTTATTAGCCTGGTGGGAAGTGGGAGACAGTATGGAGCGGGATGAGCCAATTTGACGGCTGTAGGGCAAACTGGAGGCATAACCCATACGTCCTTAGTTAGAGACAGAAAAGTTTTTGCATCCAACCACGGGCTATATTTGCCACCTTTTTCGTTATCCTGGATTAATACCCCGTCCGGTATCTCAAACTTACCCGGCTTTCGAGCTATGATAATTGATTCAGTGCTGTCACGTATAAAGGGAGCCGAAGGGCTCCGGAAAGATCCAAAACTACATCTTGCTGAACTCCCCGGTTTCTCCCAAACAACCGTGTTCAAAAAATCAAACTTCTCTGCAAGCTGAAGTGTTACCTGTGCCGACAGCGGATACGCAGGTTTGGTAAATATCTGAAACGGTACGTTAACCGCTATTCTTCCACCAGGGACCAATACCCTGTGACACTCATCCCAAACATCACTCAACATCTCAAGGTAATCCGCAGCATCCATGCTGTCGTTGTGCCTGGAATAATTCACGTGGCAATTGTATGGAGGAGATGTGATACAGCAATGTACGCTCTCATCTTTCACAGGGAGTCTTCGCGAATCGCAGTTAATAATTTGTACCGTCATAATTGACCTGTAACGTCCTGGTTAGCCGCATCGTTCAAAAACACCAGCATGTTTACAAACTCATGTTGCTCGAATACGGGTACTCCGTGTAATGACGCTTCCGCTACTTCAGCCCTACATCCCGCGCTATCCTGCCAACCATTTACCAATAGCATCGCATCACTCACCTTTATCCACTCCATCGAATTTCGCTTAAACATCTCCATTGGAATATCCGCGATTAAACCAAGTGTGAAATCTAGCCACACACAAAAAACAGCGTGTCCCGCCTGCATTACCTGTATCGAGATAGCTAAACCTCTCCGCATATTGGACAGGATCTCAATTACATTACCGTCTACCGATTTACACGAATACGGACCACAAACATAAACTCTCACTGTTACATCCTTTCTAAACGTGGTATCAACAATATCAATATGTTATAAATCTAGGGGTGTATCCCCCTCTTACTGCAACATATATATAAAAAATATATATATATTATTTATTTATATTAGTTGCATAACCTTGCAACACATGCAACACTCGCAACGGTATAGGACACACTGTTGCAAGCGGATACCCTGTGATACAGCGGTATAAAGCCACTTACACCCACACTGTTGCAGAAGGTGATACCTGATGCAACACTACTTAACTCACTGATATACATAGTAAATAACCCTTTCCGTTGCAGGTTGCAGGAATACACACATTTACATTATTTCTCCCATTATTGGTGTTCCAATTATGGTATATTTGTGGTCTTGACCGGCTGATTTTTGAACCAAGCCCTTCTCTGACATTCTGAATAAAGCGTTCCTCACAGTGTTATAGTTCAACCCACTTGCCGAAACTATCTCTTTAGGAGACAGCGGATGTCCTGCACTTCTCATGGCTGATAATATCTGAGTTTGGGATTCGGTCTTTTTAACATCGTCAGTCTTTCCTACGTGTCTCCACAGTCCGGTTTCGTTATCAAACTCAAGTGTGTGGTCCATTGATTCAAAGTCTCGTCCTGATACGGATAATATTGCTCGGTTGTCGGTCCTGTCCTTTCGTGTAAGTATCCATTGCCCGTCAGCCGCCCCGCCTAAAGCTGCGGAACCTGAACCTCTATCAAACTGGTCGTCACTTTCCATCTTCCGCTCGTGGTGAACGATAATGACGGCTAGATTATGCTTGTGGGCAAACTCCTGGAATATTTCCATGAACGCATAGTCTTTCTCATAGGCATTGGCAAACTTGTCGTTAGATGACATCCTTGCCCGTATCTTCGCTAATGTATCTATCACCAACAACCTTGGGCTATCACATGACTCAGCCCATGCGGATAGATGCGGTATGGCTTCAGGAACACGGGGCCAACGATTCGAGTAAAACGCATTAGCCGGTCCTTCCTTCCCAAGACCACCCATAAGTTTGAACATGCGGGACTGAAACCGCTGGTCAGTATCTTCCAGCGCCAAGTTACAAACATCGCCCTTATTCGACGGGAAATTCCCGAACACTAATTGGCCTGTTGCTATTTGTAGGCTAAGAGCTTGTGTAAGCCAAGATTTGCCAACCTTGGGTTTTCCTATGAAAAGAATCAAACCTTGCGGCAGGATGTCTTTTACAATCCATTTAGCAGGTGCCAGCGTTGTGTTGGAAAGTGTCTTCCATCTAATTAACCGGGGAGCGTCACTTTTCTCAGACCTTGCTTCATTCTCAACATCAAACCTTGCGGGCTTAATCTTAGCTGTTTCCTTCTTTGCCGCCCATCCAGCTAACTTGGCAATCTCCATCTCAGGTAATGGTTTAGCGCAGCGATTATGATTAACCATCATCAGCGACTCAAAAAGGTCTTTACCACCTAACCCTGCGTTTCTTAATCTCCCTGCCACTGTAGCCATTAATTTGTGTCTTTGTCCTTCGGGAAACTTTTCTTTTATGTTTTCTTCTTCAAAGCCCGGACGTTCTTCTATCCAATTAACCTTTAACCCTAGACCCGAAACAATCTTGTCCTTGGTGTATGGTAACTCTAGGTTCTCTTGTGTTATGCTAGTCATAAACGGCTCACCTTTTAGGTGATAAAAGCCAGGAACACGCATTACCCTCTCAATCCCAAATACGGACGGGTCGCTGTTAAACCTTTTGGCTATAGCTTTCTGTATAGGAGGAAATTCGTCTACAGAGATGCCTCTGCATCGCCAGTAAGCATGAAATTTACCTTTGGACGATTCAACTATAACGTGGGGCTTCAGGTTACAATCTAATATTGGTTGAAGCGGAGAACCATCGAGGTCGGCATATACGCAACGGATTTTCCTAATGTTAGATTTCTCTCTCCCAAAGCCGTCAGTCTCGTTAACAACAAAAAAGACTCCGCCTCCGGCCTTATTTTGAGTAGTCAACCAGTTTTTAAGTTTGTCGAGGCTCCCATGTTCGTGTGCGGGCCTAATCCTGTCGCCTTCCCTGGATGCGAAAGTTTGAAAGCATGTCTGTTTAAACCCCATAAGAATACGGAGGAACCTGTCGGCTTGTTTGAAGTCGGGGATTATGTCGTTGTTGTTGAAGTTACGTTCAGTTGCCATCATTTGCCAGCCCTTTTAAATTTGGCGTTAATAGCTGCGGCATAGGCGTTTAAAAGAATAGGGTCAGCATCGTTATAGTTATGGTCTGATATTGGACCTTCTGTTTTGTTGTGACACTTACATAGTCTAGCCGCTCTGCCGTCAAAGGCTATCCCTATTTTTCCGCAAATCTCACATCTACACCAACGCTGATTATTGTCTGACCATTCTCCGTCATAATATATAAAGGACGATTCTCTTTCACCTTGGTCGTTGAGTGACCTTTTAAAATATTGGTTGCCATGTTCGTCGGGTCCGTTGATCCCGTCAGATCCACAAAAAGGCATGGCGCCCCAAAAAATGTACCCAGGCTTTTTAGTTTGTTTTGTTAGTTCTTGCATCTTTGTTTCTTCTGCTGGTTTAGGATAAGCGCCTTTAATCTCCACCCAACACTTGTATTTCGGCAACCAGAAGTCAGGCAAGTATCTCCCAGAGGGCAAATCGTAGCCTTCTTTCTCATACTCCCACTTTATAGATAGAGTATCATAAAAGACTGCCCACCTTGCCTTGCCTTTCCCGTCCGTTCTATGCCACGCCGAACCCCGCCGCGCCATGCAAAGACAACTGAAACTGTATATGTTAAATGCTTGTGCATAATTATTATCATTGTTGTTTGCTGCGTGTGTTACCCCGCAGCCCTCGCCTTGCCTTTTCTTGCCAAGCCGATCCTTGCCGTGCCACGCCTGATCCTGCCGGGCCAAGACAAATTTAAACTGTATTGCGTTCATACCGCTGCGCTAAAAAGTTGTATTGTTGTTGAAATAGGCAACGGATGTTTAGCTCCCATGCTTTCTATTTTCTCGTCAATCTTTAAAATTGAGGTTCCACTGGTTGCGTTTCCCGCAAACAATAAAATGGTCATAGTAGAATTGAACTGGTTTTTGGCTTCTTCGCTTAATTCATCTATTGGAATTCTCGCAAGTCGTTTCCCCTCGTTTGCAAGTCGTGTATGTGCAGATTTAAGTTTGTCCTTGCTTCTAAACACTGCATTATTGCTGGTCAATCGCTCTAGCCCGTGGAAATCGTCTGTCCTAACCGTTTGAAACTGGATTCCAAGATATTCACATTCTTTCCTAGCAGAAGCGAGTAGACCATATTCTTTGGGGTTTGCAGAGATAGGTGGTCTTGATATTCCCGCCCACGAAGCAATTTCTTCAAATGAAAATCTATCCCCAGGTTTAGCCAGCTTGAGTTGGTTAAGTATTAAGAGTGCCTCTACCCTCATACGTGCTTTTTTCTCTGCTATTTCTGTATTGTTGTTATTCTTCAACATTGTAATCCTCCCATGTGCTTGATGTGACTTTGAATCTTCCGTTTAACCCTCCCTTTTCAGGACGGAACCTACCAACCCCAATAAATTGACCAACTGCTATGAGGTGTCGTTTCAAGACATCCGCAGTAATTGTCTCATCCAGAACCATTATTCTTAGTTCACCTTCCCACTCTGGAATTACAGGAAAACATTTCCATACACGCTTTGCTCCATCTCTCTTGCCATCTGACGGGACAAAGAACCATTTCCCCTTTATATCTTTGCTTGGAAAGTTAGTAACCACGTTATCTGTAATAAGTATTCCGCTCTCAAAATACTTAGTATAGGTGGCTTTTCCTTGTCCTGGGATCTGTTCCTTGAGATACTTCGCTGCCGCCGTGAGTGCGTATTTAAACGCCATTGACGGAATGAAGATATTTCCTTTGTCTGTTATGTGGCACCTGTTTTGCCATGTGCGTTTTTCGTAGTCGTCGCTTCGTTCTTTACTTAGCTTTGGAACTTCTCTGTCGTAACCACGACTTTGACTTAGTTCCGCTGCGCTAGTTAGTTTGAACACTGCTACTTTCATTGTCCTTTTCTCCTTTTGAAGTGTGATGTGTTGTGTTTGCTGTGAGGGTGTTAACCCCCACAGCCCTTGCCTTGCCAATCCACGCCGGGCCGATCCTATCCAGGCTTTTCCGAGCCGGGCCTAGCCGATCCGAGACAAAACCAAATTCATATATTGTTAACCGCTCATGCGGTGTTGTTTTCGAGTTTGCTGCGGAGTTATTGCCCCGCAGCCCTTGTGTTGCCTTGCCGGTCCATGCCAGGCCATGCCACGCCTCGCCTGGTCTTGCCGAGCCGGGCGCTGTTTAACTTCTAACGTCATCGTTAAATCCATTTATTTAAAAAAACCTGCCAGCATCCCCAGATGGTAAGCATCTTTCGCATGTGCGGACCCTGTTATCCCTGCGTGTTCCGCCACCATTTGAGCCTCGCCTTTCTTTGTTTTACCTTTACTTATGAACCGTATGTCCTGGCAATAACACATTGAGACTGCGATTAAGACTCCCCTACCCTCTGCGCTTTTCATCATTGTTGCGACTTTGAATTTGGGGATGAATCGCTCCCAACTTTCGATAACGATCGTTTCTATTGAACTTTCGGGCTGTGACAGGACACGTGAGTAAAATGCGTTAAGTTGAACTTGTAAACTCATTAGCTTCGCCAGATGGTCTTTGCCTTTCGGCTTTAATGTTGCGACCGACGAAAACCTTAGATTCTTCCATACTGCGAACCCAACGCCTGTCATGCCGGGGTCAACAGCGACTTGATATAAGTTTCTCATCATTAACCTCTGGCCGACTTCCTGAAATCGTTACATGGTGTTTCATTTTCAGATTCTTTGACTGTAACAAAAACACCTTTGTGACCATTAAACTTAATTGGTGACGCATTAACCTCTACATCTATCGGCTCTCCTGAAGCTAACTGATGACAATCTAAGCCTGATTTACGCTTCAGTGACAGCACAGCTTCAGCCATTGATTGTAGTTCATGTAAAGGCAGACGGATTAACTCTCGATGATTCATAGCCTCTAACTGTTTCCTGGTGTAACCGTAGAATTTAGCTGCGGCATGGTTTGCAAACAGGGTCCGCATAGACACAGGGTCAATACCATTATAGGCTTCTCATGGTTAAGCATGACGCTATGTTTAGCTTTATTTACTTTTCTTGCGTTATCATCAAGGTGAAAGCGTAGGTGCCGGTAACATATCGACATCAATTCCCGCACATCCTTTTCGTTACCACCACCATCACCTACCCTCTTGTTAATCTTTTCAGTCAACCAATGAAGTGTCTCTTTACTATTTAATTGAACTACCAACGCCTACCTCCCAGGTGAAATCGAAATTAAAGTTAATTAGTAATAAAATGGCAGATCGTCATCGGGCTTGTTATAATCATCCTGTTTCTCAATCTTAGCGACAGATTCTCTCTGTTGCGGTGGAGACTTGGCAATTATTGGTGTCAGTTTCTCAGCCACAACCTCAGACGTAAACTTTGTCGCTCCATTCTGATCCTTGTATTCCCTGTTCGAGATACGTCCTTGAACCAGGACAAGAGCGCCTCTCGTTACGGTATTTTGTAAATAGTCTGACGGTTCCCATTGCAATATCCTGTGCCATGTTGTTTCCCTCTGCCATTCCTCTCCCTTTTTCCAGGATATCTCGGTTGCAATGCTAAACATCATTACCTTTTTTCCACTATTGGTTGACCTAATCTCAGGGTCTTTACCTACATGGCCTAGCAGGTAGGATACATTTAGTGACGGCATAATTACTCCTCTATAACTCCAAATTTATTTTTCGTTCCATCTTCCATGATAGCGGCTTTTAACACTGCATCTCTCAATTCGCCCCACTTACGCTTCGGGATCTTCTCACAGGAACTTCGAGAGATATTTACGCATTTCAGTATTTCAGGGATCTCCATGCCCGATTCCAATATCATCTGCAACGCTACCGGCTCGTCCAATCGTTTAATAACTTCTGGATGCCACCCGTATTTAGCGTCACCGACAACAAATGGGCCGTTGGCTTCAGCCCACGCTTTTATTTTTTTCTCAAGTTGTTTGATACCGGCAGAGACAGTCAGGCAAGCGCCATAAGCAGTCGATACGGTAACATCGTCCAAAGCAATTAGCTGGTCATCATCAGCCAGTTTTACAGCCGCTATAGCCGCCTTTGCATCAATTACTTGGTTAGACGGTAGCGTGGTTGATGTTGACATGACCAATTCCGATCCAGGCTGAAAAGCAGGACAAATGGTGTCTCTAAACTGGCAGGGTGAACCGAACCAGTTATGACACTGCTTCCCCTGATTAGGAATTGGGTCAGTATTTTTAACTTTCTCAATTGTGTCGGACAGAATATCCACACATGGGTTTAATTGTCCAGATAAAAGTTCCTCTTTTTTACCATCGGGATGAGTGATTACGACCTTACCTACACCAAGTATTGTTGACCATCTGTAAATCCACGTTGGACGGTTCCCAGAGCGACAAAAGCTCCTTACAAAATGTATTTCAAAACAATCAGGATATTTCGCCTTTGCGAGAAGACCAGCATACAGATTTCGCTCAAAAGGGTCGTCATATTCCCATCTTCCAGTCTTTAGGTCTTCAACGACTAGGTGATGTTCGTAAAGAGCTAGGTCATCAAGAAATCCGCGAGCAACTGCTAAATTGATGTCTTCCACACACATATTTTTTTCATTTATGCGCGTTTCTTGCTCAAGTTCACGGCTTATCGCATCAGCGTATGGGTCATTAGCTATTGCTAATTGTGTTAGAAAGCGCACATTCTCGTTTTCAGCGTTGGCTAGTGCGAAATCAGCCGTCACTATTCCACCGAAAACCTTTGCTCTCCACTCGTGTACCATCTTCCCGTCTTCAGCGGCAGGGCTTGATGCGTCGGCAATTCCAAGATATTTGTTGGCCCAATAGTGGAACGCACATTTCTCTAATACGCTGATTCCACTTTTGGATAATGGTCTTCCCTGTATAAGTTCCATTTACAGTTCACCGTGTTCTTTTAGGTGAGTAATCAGTTCATTCTTCAGGAAGTCCAGGACCGCTTCACGTTTATCTTCGGGAATATCTTCAGCCTTCTCTACCTCGAAGTGTTGAAGCACAAGTTGTTCGCAAAAGGGGAACAGTTCAGGGTCAATGTCGGCCTTGCGTCGTTTCAGGGCTTGCGGGATCTTCGTGATGATCTCAACTATGCTCATTTCCTTTTTGGTCTTTTTGACCTCGACAGGAGGCTCCCTTGTCACTTCTATTACCGGCGGATCAGTAGCTTTAACCTCAACAGGGTTAGGAACAGGCTTAACCTCGACCTTAGCGGTTACGACGGGAGCCATATAAACGGGTCGTGCAGGTGCGTTGTTTGCCTGATCCATTTCCTCTTTTGAATAAAGACCGGACAAGTCTTGTGGAAACGCTTTACGCAGGGCCAACGCTTCAGCGCACTTCAGTATCATTCTCTCAGGAAATTGTTTCCATAGACCGAAAGGCTCGCCGTTGTATGTTTTAGCGTAACTGGCAAACAGGGCCGTGGCTGATTGCGGCACAGGGAAATCAGTTCTAACAACTTCGACAGTGCCGGAGATTATCTTATCAACATCTTCGGGATCGTATTCATCTATTGGCAGAGTAACCTTCTCGCCGCTGGTTAGCTTCACTCGTAGCCGGCTATTAATGATTCCACCGTATTTACCTGTTCGTTCCGCTACTGTCTGAAGCCCGTCTATCGAGACTATTGGCGTGATAGTCTCAGTGTTCGTCTTGCTATTTTTGGTCTTCATCGGGTAAATTTGGCGTGTTTCCCAATCAAGTTGCTTCTTGTTGCACATGCGGACAAACGCCATAGCTTGTGGCTTACTCATGTCTTTAAATAGACTGTCCATATAAACCTGGATAACGTCTTCGGGAACATTTACGTCAACGTCTGACATTGACTTTTGGACTTTAACCAACTCACCTTCCATCTTAGTCTCCTTCAATTAGTTTTTTTAGCCTATGCTCTGTTTCTATTTGGTCCAGCGACACGTTTATTTCCCTGTTGCCGAACCTTGCCCTAAGTAACCCGTCACTTTTCTCGAATTGTATTTGTTTCTTTTCTCCTTCACGCCCAAATCTCAAAATGTTTAATCTGGATAGGAGGTTCAATCTCGTCCAACCTAGCGTCCTCATCAATGCAATTATCGTCTTCCGTTCCTCCCCATTGGGTAATTCTACCTTTTTCCTCCTCATTCAAAACTATTCCTTTCGCTCGTTCACAATCTATACAACCTACCGGGTTATAGTGACCTAGCCATTTCCTGCGGCTATAAAATGCTGCCAGCCTTTTATTACAGGCCGTCTTGGTTATTATGCCAAGTTTACATTCCTTGACTATTTCGTCCTGATGCTTCCATAGCCACATTGCCGACAAAACCTTTGTGTCCACGCTCACCCGGCTATCCTCGTAAGTTCTTCCTTCTCTGATTGCAGGTCATCCCTGGAACGTCGGGCGAAGTCCTCATACATCTCAGCTTTCAATCTGGCCGTTTCAATAATTTCGTCAGCGGCAGCTTTTGAACGAGCGAGGTTTTTGTCTAACTCTCTCCTCAGTTTGTCAGCCAATAGTTCAAAGTGGGATTTCCGGTCGATTACCCTGGCGGGATAATCACTTTCGGGTTTGATGTTGTGTGTTGTTGCGACCATGTTCCTTCCTTTCTTATTAAAGATGTTTTGGGTGACGGCATCTCCGAAGAGCCACGCCTAGCCGTCGTAGGGATTCCAGGAGTCATCACATGCAGAAAGTAGAATCGAAGGTGACACGTTTGGAGGATACTTTTGGTGGGAACCTCCGATTCTTATCGAATTATCGTTACAATCTTTTTCTAGGAACCTAACCAGGGCGTTACGAGTTACACGTAGGGTCGGCCTATTCGCTCCAGGGCTAATGTTTACCGCAGGAAGTAAACCCCGTGAGATTAGACGATAGACACGGTTTGGGTTAACCCTCAGTTCGTGTCCAATCTCCTGTATGGTTAGCATCTTCTCCACTATTCGTCGCCCCAAATTAACCAGTGGGCGTCAACGCCAGTGGCTTTACAAATGCGAGTTACCATACTGGGTGTTGGTTTTTGTAAGACTCCCTGCGCTTCTTGACGTTTCCATAATGCTAATGCAGGGTGTAGGATGCCTAACCTGGCGGCGAACTCTCTATTGCTTTCACCAGGACGCCTCAATTTCTCAACTCTATGATAAAATGACATAGCAATCCCTTTCAAAATCCTCCGAATTTTATTGACTTTTAATGCAGTATGTTTAAGGTGTTTTATATCGGCACGGACAATGGGATGTATAACCCATAAGTTAGGAGGATGTCAAATGGAAAGTTACGCAAACTGGGACGCCACAAGGTTTATAGAAATACTCAACATATACAAGGTAAAGAAAGAAACATACTCAGGCTTCGCTATAAGGATGGGGTTCAAAAGCCATAAAATCTTTCAGGATTGGAGGAAGGGTCAAAAACCACGAGTGGAATCACTGTTACAAATCAAAGAGAAACTTGGAATAAGTCAAGATCATTTTGATATTATGACCGATGAAGTTTACGGCGTAGTTTTAAGAAAATGCAACAATACGTTAAAAGAAATGAAAACAAGTGAAATAACCAGCGCGTTACAAAGACCTCTAAACCCTGTAGTGGAGCAGATATTAACATTGCGACGCGGTGATGAATCTGAATTTGAGTTTTTGGACCGGATAGGAGTGCCTGTTGAATTGTGGGAAGATTGGATGCACAAGGAACTTAAAGATATAAGTTTATTGGATTTTACTAAGCTGTTGGTGGATATTGCCGACAAATGTGACAAGCGGGATCGGGATAACATAGAAGCAATCATTACGTGGTATCATAAAAACAGGAAACACCTTACAGATAAAAGATCCAATGCCGGAATAAAAAAAGTATCATTCCATAAACAGCGCATAGCCTAATATATCATCCTGATATTTAAAGTAATTTCTATCAAATATACTTCGTTATTATACTTATAACCTAGTCGTTTTAACCAAAAAGTTAAAGCTGTATGTTAAGTTTTGCTTGACTTTTTTAACTCTTGAGGTTACAAGTCGAATTAGCTTAATTCTGACATATAGGAGGATACTTAATGTTAAAACACTTCGGATTAAACGAGAAACCGTTTAATATTACCGCAGACCCCAGATTCTTCTATTATTCGGCCACACACAAAGAGGCCGTATTTAAGATTGAGTGGGTAGTTAAGGATAAGCAAGGTATAACGGCGGTCATATCGGAACCGGGACAAGGCAAGAGCAGTTTGGCTAAGGTTATGGTAGAGCGATTATGGGAGGGACACAAGATAGTTTATATCACTAACCCTGATTTCAACAGCGAAATGATGATGGCAAAGGTTCTCAGTTATCACTTAGGTATTCCACCCAAGAGAAGTCTGGAAGCTCAGAGAAGGATGTTAGAGACAGCGATTATGCTCCAATATGAAAAAGGCGAACCAATTATCTTTATAATTGATGAAAGCCAATTAATGAAGGCTAAATCGTTAGAACTGTGTCGTCAGTTCTCCAATCTGGAGATACTCAACGAAAAAGCGTGTTCTATTATTTTGTTTGGACAGCCGGAATTACGCAACAAGATAAACAAGAAGCGTGCGCTTAAACGCAGGGTATTCGCTCCTTCGACGCTTAATCCCCTAACCTGTGACGATATGTGCAATCTAATAATGTTTCGTGTAGGCGTAGCTGGAGGAAGCCAAGATTTGTTTACCATTGATGCTCTTGAAACTATATATCGACTATCTGAAGGATCGGTTTGGGTAGCCATGAAACTTTGTGCTTTTGCGTTACAGGTAGCCTTTAATGACAAGTTACACGTAATTACCAACGACATAATTGAGGTTGCGGCGAAATTGGAGAGTTAATATGCCGTCATTTGTTCCTATAGAGCAAGAGACTGACATGGCCTACGTCCCAGGCACAATTCAGTATAGGCGTAGGCTTGAGAAGGAGAAGTCAGCTAAACTTGCCGCAGAAGCTCTTGTTGATAAACCTGTTGATAAACCACCAGTAACAGACACTTCTTTAAGTAACCAATTTTCATCACAGGATAAACCATCTCCTGATGCCAATCCGTACGGTGATAAGCCTATTGGAACGAGCGATAGTATTGCATCACAGGACAATCTAGCAACAGGAGATAATCTATCTGGTGTTATTCAGGGAACACCTGATATTATCCCATCGTCTAATGCTATATCATCTGATGTTCCTGTTCCATCGCCTGTTACTTTGTCATCTGCTGTTCCACAACCATCACCTATTGTTATTCCATCCGCTGATGTTATTTCGTTACGTGATGAACCTCCCCCACCCTCTCCTGTTCAGGTTAAAGCGGTTCCAATACCTACTGTTTCAGCATCATCGGATATTTCATCTCCTATTGCCGAATCATCGCCTGTTCCTAAACGGTCACTTAATCCTGACATCCCCCGGCTCGCTAAACTAAGGTTGGTTCCAGCAATTACTCCAACACCAAGCCCTGTTCACATCTACAAAAACTTCTCATTTAGGGACAGGGACTTGGTTAAATACATGAGGGAGCTTACCGGCGATGAGTGGAAAGTTTACTGTTATCTCCTTTCGGTCACGCACGAGAAATGGGAGGGTGAAACCCACGCATGGACGAGCCACCATGTCATCAAGGAAGAAACAGGGGTCGGGTCAAAACGCACCGTAGGATTGGTTTTAGAGTCGTTAGAAGCGAAGGGATTCATTAGGCGGACATTCACTGGTAACAGGGTTGTTAAGATGAGCCAATACAGGGTGTTTCTACCATGTGAGAGGGAAGGGTATGCTGGTAAAACTAAGATTGCCTACACTCGAAGAAACGATGAATGAGCATTATAAGATCATTGAGCATTACCAGATGGATGGTTACTTGATGCCCGTTTTGTAAGATAAGACCGTTAAGCATCAGGTACACCGAACAGGTGTTCATTCATCCGCCTCTTAATATAATTAAAAAACTGTTCTTAATATTGTTGGCCTGTTGTGGATAACCTTTTCAGAATTCTCGCCTTTACCATAAGACAAAAGGTATCCAGAAAATCCCCTCCGGTTGAAGCACGAACCAAGATTTAACTTGACATTTTTTATTAATTGCTATATAAATAAATCAGAGGTAAGAACAGTGACTAAAAAACAAGGCACAAATTTAATCATCCTCTTGCCAAGTAAGACGATAAAGACTTTAGATGAACTTTGTCTTAACTTGCAAGTTGGTAAGACGGCGTTAGTAAACACGATGATTTACGCTAATCCTGATTTCAAATCAGGACCAATAACAGAGGATACCGTTATAAAAGATCCTGAGAAAACTAAAATCTGTGTGAGATTGTCTCCATACTGTTACTCCATTGCAAAAACAATTTCCAGTAAACAGCACACCTACCCAGGAGCCTGGGTTAAAAAACTCATTATCACCAAAATGGACCAAGTAGAAGGAGGTCAAAATGTCTTCTGTAACAGCAACACCAGACATCCCGAATTATCGCCGTCTGCTCGGCGACAAAGGGATTCGGATAATTGTGGATGTGGGGACGAGGGACAACGGGGGGGAAGCACACCTCCTCCTCCTCCTAAGAAACAACTCGGAGATTGGCTTCGCGACTGTTCACGATAGCTACGCTTCAGGTCTTGCCCCAATGTTCTGCGCTCCATACAAGCCAGCATTGGCTAGGTTTGAAAAACGAATAGAGTCCTCTATCGTGTGGGGAACGTCTAACGAGATGTATGAATTGTTGCGTGATGAAAAAAATACATGGGAGCCACATCCAATGTGGGAACGCTCCAGGCTTGTTTGCATCAACTTTTTAACAGATGCAGGTGAAGCATTACGTCAATTAAGGAGGGTTAACAGTTAATTTTTTGCTTGACATCGTTTTTTGTATAGTGTATGGCCGTTTACCAGAGCGGTAGCAC
>Ga0208102_1000308_pt1 | contig 18651 bp, 15 predicted proteins | sample CryBogmetaGMA17M_FD_184549 | JGI IMG/M metagenome (GOLD analysis project Ga0208102, IMG submission 184549) | Freshwater microbial communities from Crystal Bog, Wisconsin, USA - MA17M (SPAdes) | ecosystem: Environmental > Aquatic > Freshwater > Lake | place: Crystal Bog, Wisconsin, USA...
ACCTGTACGGTTCTGATGTGATTTATCACGGTGAAGTGCTGGGGCTGGGTGCAGGTACCGGCAGCGTGTTCGGTTTATTGCCGCCTGATAATGCCACTGGCAACTATATCCATATTGTCGAGCGGGTACCGGTCAGGATTGGATTACGGACTGAGGAACTGTCTGCCAATCCGTTACGTCCCGGTTTGTCGGCGGTAGCGAGAATAGATACCGGCAGCAAAGGTCGCTCGGTTTTGGAGCCCTTAACCACCATACCTTCCACGGCTTATAAAACCGGAGTTTACGATCATCAGTTAAATGGTGCCGACGCGTTGATTCAAAAAATTATTGAGCGGAACCGAAAGTTAAACAGGTCTTTAAGGCGACAGGGGGCTGTTAAAAATTTTCCGCCTCGTTCTTAATCAAGACAACTCGCAATAAATAAGCCCCCACTTTATAGTCTCTACACGCTTCGTACAGAGCTTTGTAGGACTGCGAAGGCTTCGTTATATCGCGGGCATGGCTCGCTCCTACAGGAATCATTAAGTCGGTAGCGTCCCCAGAGTCAAGCAACGATTGGGTGGTATTTATTGCTAGTTACCCAAGACTTTTTATTAACCCGTGCTCAGGCACTTTATGTTCTGTGCCAAGTCAGGCTCTCCATCCTGTACTTGACAAGGTTGAGTTGAAACATGCATCCCCGAACTCTCTTGATCTTGATGATTTTTACAAATATCTTTAACTTTGGCGCACCAGCCCACCCGCTGCATCGGCAAGCTCGGCGCTTCCATCACTACGCGCCGTAATGACGGCATTGTGAAATCGTAGCAGAACCGCTTCAAGAGTCGCTATGTCCTCTGGGGTATAACCGGTAAATATCCGATAAACAAAGTCCAAATGTTCGGAAAAAGTACGTTCGTACAAAACTCGTCCCTCTGTAGTCAGTCGGACAATCTGACTGCGTCCATCGGTTTCCGAAGCAATCCTTTTAACCAGCCCCTTGTCTTCCAAGCGACTAATTACACCGGTTAACGTACCTTTAGTAATTAAGGTTTCCTCACCTAACTTTTTGAAGGTCATGCCGGTGGTGTTCCCTAAGGTGATAATAATATCGAATTGTGGCAGCGTTAGATCCAACGTGTGCACATGACTTGCCGCATAAGATAAAAAAGCCTGATTTGTCCGTAATAAATCACGTAGTACCGATGGAAATATTAATGGAGCAGTCATCGCGTTTAAACCTGTTTAGTTCTAATTAGGACATAATAATAATCCTAATCAAGAATAGCCTCAAGCTTTTTACTGTAACTGAGTATAAAAATACTAAAAATTATGCCATTCCAACACCGGCATGATGCGAGGTTTCACCCGCCTATTCTGCTCACGAAAGGTACGATTTGGGTTGTTTTAAGCTCAATATTCCCCCTCTATGGGTTCATTTATTAAGTGGTTTAACCATTTTTCGGCAAGGCTTGCCGGAAAACAGCTTTACTAAAACCGATTTAATCGTCAGGAAATCGTATAAATGTTACAACCTGTATTTTACATAACACATTGATAAATAAATATATTTAACCCTGTCGTTGTAAAAAAAACGGGGCTAGCCAATAGCCGCTAAAAATATAGTTCGTATTAGAACAAAATAGTAGTTCTAACACGAACTTGTTATGCTAGAATTTACCCAACTTAGTCATTAACTTGAATCGTTCTTAACCCAAAGCACCCTGTTAATCGTTAAGTAGAAATATTTTATTTATCAACTGTGAGACTTATCCCATGAATACATTCAAAAAAATCCTGCTTTCTTCTGTTATGGCTATAGCACTGGCCACACTATCGTTTACCGCTGCTGCCGTGGCAAAAGTATCGCACGAAGAAGTTAAAGCGGCTATCGACAATACGCTTGCTAAAGTAGAAGAAGCTAACAGAGCTCTGGCCAATGGCACTGACAACGAAAAGCTAATCGATATGGTGACCGATGCACGCCAATTACAAAAAGATATATCTAACAGCATACTGGATGTCAAACGTAATCAAGCCAGCAATGTATTAAAACAAGCGCGTACCGCTCTCCTGAATAACGATCTGCAAGCGGCTAAAGAATCGTTAACGGATGCCGTAAATCGGTATAAAACCATTCAAGACCTCTACGCATCGAATCATTAAACCAAAAGGGTGACAGGCCGCCAAGCCTGTCACCCATAAACGCGACATTAACAACAGGAGAAAAACATGTCATATCTTCCCTCAAGTCCTGATCTAAATTCGTTATCAGGCATATTAACGAAATATCCTCGTCGGGGTGTTTTACTGTTTAAATTGATGGAAGATATTGGCAGAAGTTTTTCTCCGCTCAGTAAAGATAGCCGTGAATTGATCGTTGCTTATGCCTCGGCGCTGAATCACGGCACTTGCAATGACCATACCGTGAAATCTCAAGAATCGGGAATTAATGGAGTGATTATTGAGCAGTTGAAAGCCGATATTGATAGCTCCAATGTTGATGAGCAATTAAAGCCCATTTTGCAGTTTGTAAAAAAGTTAACCCTGACTCCCGGAAAAATCACGTCTAAAGATGCACAAACCATATTTGATGCCGGTTGGGACGAACAGGCATTTCTTGAATCTGTTTGTTTATGCGCTATCGCCAATTGTATGAACCGCTTTACTATGGGTATAGGCACTGATACGCTGGGAATGTGTAATTTATTGCTTAATAAAGCCTGATTTTCGTATCTTTGTAATAAGCACTCAGAATTTTCAGGCAAAAAAAACGGGTGCATTTAGCACCCGATTTCTTGATCAAATATAACAATTGGCTTTAACTTTGTACGCTGATCTTAAATTAACAACACCTTTATCAACAATGAGTTAGTTGGTTTATCACCCAAAATCCTTTACTAAAAAGATGGGTGATTTACCAAGACGTTGAATTAAATATGATAAGCGGTTTCGCCGTGTTCGGAAATATCCAGACCTTCTCGCTCTGATTCTTCACTAACCCGAAGCCCAATCATAATATCCACAAACTTGAAAGCAATGAACGATACCGTACCAGACCAGATTATAGATACTGCTACGCCCCACAGTTGACTTATAAATTGGGTTGACATGCTGTATTCCCCTACTCCATTGGCAACGTAATCCCAAACGCCTGTGCCGCCTAACGCGGGGCTTGCAACGACAGCGGTGCCTAAAGCTCCAATAATTCCACCAATGCCGTGTACGCCGAAAGCATCCAGAGAATCATCGTAACCCAGCAAGCTTTTCAGGCTGGTAACGGCCCCAAAGCACGCAGCACCAGCGACTATTCCCAAGCAAATAGCACCCATAGGTCCTGACCAGCCACAAGCTGGCGTAATGGCAACCAAACCTGCAATAGCACCGGAAGCACCGCCCAGCATACTGGGTTTGCCACGTATTATCCATTCAGCACCAGACCATGCCAGTGTAGCGGCTGCGCTGGCCAGTAACGTGTTGACAAAAACCAAAGCGGAAAGGCCGTTTGCTTCGAGATTGGAACCCACATTAAAACCAAACCAACCGACCCACAACAAAGACGCTCCAACCATAGTCAAGGTGACACTATGCGGGGCAAGCGACTCCTTTTGGAAACCGATACGTTTGCCCACCATCAAACAGCCTATCAATCCAGCGATACCGGCATTGATATGAACAACCGTCCCCCCGGCAAAGTCCAACGCGCCTTTTTGAAACAGGAAACCTGCCGTTGCCGCCGCAGCTTCACCGGTTTTAGCATCGGTATAGGCATCAGGGCCCGCCCAATACCAAACCATGTGCGCAATAGGCAAATAGGCAAAGGTGAACCAAATCAGCATAAACACTAATATGGCTGAAAATTTAACCCGCTCGGCAAATGCACCAATGATCAAAGCCGGTGTGATGCCGGCAAAAGTAAGCTGGAAGGCAACGTAGATATATTCAGGGATGGCAACCCCTTTGCTGAATGTAGCGGCAAGTGAGTCCGGTGTTATGCCAAAAAGAAACAGTTTGCTGAAGCCACCAAAAAAGGCATTACCTTCAGTAAATGCAATACTATAGCCATAAATTGCCCAGAGTATAGCCATCATCGAGAAAATCACGAAGACTTGCATTAACACTGACAGCATATTTTTGGCACGCACCATACCGCCATAAAATAGTGCCAAACCCGGGATTACCATCAGGATAACCAGCACAGTCGCCATAATCATCCAGGCAGTATCGCCTTTATTTACGGTCGGTGTAACAGCGGCAACTGCGGTTTCTGGATCGGCAATCGCAAAGCCTGCAAAGCCCAACAAAGCAACCAGCATAAAACTATTTAATAAATGTTTCATTTTTCCCCCTTATAAATGCTAGAGTGCTTCATCGCCGGTTTCACCGGTACGAATCCGGACAACCTGCTCTAAATTAGTTACAAAAATCTTACCGTCACCAATTTTTCCGGTATTGGCCGCTTTGGTAATTGCCGCTACTGCCTGATTAAGCAGTTGATCTGCAACCGCGACTTCAACTTTGGCTTTAGGTAAAAAATCAACAACATACTCTGCTCCACGATAGAGTTCGGTATGACCTTTTTGGCGACCAAAACCTTTGACTTCGGTTACGGTTACACCTGAAACCCCCATATCTGAAAGTGCCTCACGGACGTCATCCAGTTTAAAAGGTTTAACAATAGCGGTTATTAATTTCATTTGTTCCTCTCTTGATTTTAAAGTAACGACTCAACATTACTTAAAGCATGGACTGTGCCAAGTATGACAACAAAATGAATCTGATTACCTGTCCGCACAGGATCAAGCATTGTTTCTCGGGTTATAGAGGTAACCTATTGCATTGTAAGGATTGATAAAATATTTACATTTCCATTAAGATTTATTTAATGACCCGACTAACACTCTAAAAACACCGGAATAAGTGCCCCCTGTTGCGCACCACATTAGCGCAACAAGCTGGATTGTGATCCGTGCTGGTGCGCCGCCGGTTAAGTTGCTTTGGCCCAAAAAGCCGTCGTTTTCATTATCCTAAAAACCGCAGTTTATCCACGAAAAACACGAAATAAGATGGTTTGTGCCGATAACGGTGAGGCATGATTTAGGCTTAAGCCAAACCACAGCTTCACATCCGTGTGACTGGATACTGGCATCCATGCCAGTATGACGGGCTTTTTAGCGCTGGAAATCATTTTGCTATTTACTGTCCTGCCTTAAGTTGGCAGCCTGTTAAAGGGTTATTAACAGAGACTTTTATTCACAAAAAAAAACACCAAAGACACAACGCTTTTTTCTCTTCGTGCCCTTCGTGTCTTCGTGGTGATAATTTTTTAAGACTCGTACAGAATGCCGGAAACGCTTATTCTCGCTTTCGCTCGAAAAGCCTTATTCCGGCCTGTCTGTTTAAGGGGAGAAGCTATTCACAGAGACTTTTATTCACAAAAAAAACACCAAGGACACAACGCTTTTTTTCTTCGTGCCCTTGGTGTCTTCGTGGTGATAATTTTTTAAGAATTTATCAGGAATTAATCTATAAAATAATCATATTACAATTACTCTTCTATTCCCAATTCTTTGATTTTACGGGTCAAGGTATTTCGGCCGTAACCCAAAAGAATTGCCGCTTCGTGGCGCTTGCCCCGGGTAAAGTTTAAAGCGGCTTTAATTAAAATGGCTTCAACGGCGGGAATGGTTTGTTTGGCGACTTCTGCCTCCTTGGTCAATAACTGCTGATCTATCCAGGTTCTCAGTAAAGACTCCCAATCAGTTCCGACGCTCTCTTTTTCTAATGAGGTATTGAGTAACTCCGGTGGCAAATCATGTAAATGAACTTCTCGGCTGGATGCCATGACGGTTAACCAGCGACAACTATTTTCCAGTTGCCTTACGTTTCCCGGCCACTCCAGTGTACTTAAAAATGCCTCGGCTTCAGGTTTTAGAGTTTTAATTTCCACACCCAACTCGGCAGCTGCATGGTGCAAAAAATGGCGCAGCAACAAAGGAATATCTTGTTTGCGCTCGCGCAGGGCCGGGATATGTATACGAATCACATTTAAGCGATGGAATAAATCCTCCCGAAAGCGGCCTTGATCAACCAATATCTCAAGATTCTGATGAGTGGCGGCAATAATACGCACATCCACTTTAACAGCGAGGTGCGCCCCAACGGGGTAAAACTCGCCATCCGCCAGCACTCTTAATAAACGGGTTTGCAATTCTGCCGGCATATCACCTATTTCATCAAGAAACAGTGTTCCGCCGTTGGCTTGCTCAAAACGACCGGCTCGCCGTAATTGCGCTCCCGTAAATGCACCTTTTTCGTGTCCAAACAGTTCCGATTCCATCAGATCTTTAGGAATAGCAGCCATATTTAAAGCAATAAAAGGATTTTTAGCTCTGGGACTATGACGGTGCAGCGCTTTAGCCACTAACTCCTTGCCCGTGCCCGATTCGCCATTAATCAGTACCGTAATGTGTGAACGAGCCAGCCTGCCTATCGCCCGAAAAACCTCTTGCATTGCCGGCGCTTCGCCTATAATTTCTGGCGTAGGTTCAATAGTGGCCGCAGCACGATGCGCATCGTCTTGCTGTTGTCGTCCATGGATGCAGGCACGTTGCGCCAGATTAACCACTTCTTTAATATCAAAAGGCTTGGGCAAATACTCAAAAGCACCGCCATGAAACGCCGAAACCGCACTTTCCAGATCGGAATGAGCCGTCATGACAATAACCGGTAAATTGGGGTGACTGTGCTGAACCTTGTCTAAAAGTTCCAGGCCGTCCATGCCAGGCATACGAATATCGGTTATCAAGGCATCTGGCAAATCACCCTGTAAAGCTGCCAATAACTCTTTACCGGAAGCAAAGCTGCGAGTGATGATACCGGCTTTTTGCAAGGCTTTCTCAACAACCCAGCGTATGGATTTGTCATCATCAATGATCCAGACAGTATCAGGCTTGCTCATTAACAGTCTCCATGGGTAAAAAAATTGAAAATACCGTATTGCCTGGCTCGCTGTTGCACTCAACCAAGCCGTTATGCTGATTAATTAATGCTTGCGCAATCGATAAACCCAGCCCGGTGCCTTCGGCTCGACCGGTAATCATGGGATAAAATATTTGACTCATCATATTAACATCCACACCCGGTCCGTTATCGATAATATCGCACTTTACCGCCAGTCTATAACGTTTACGGCCTATATTCATCTGCCGGTGTATACGTGTTTTAAAGATAATATTGCCTTTTCCTTCCATTGCCTGCACCGCATTTCTGGCAATATTTAAAATAGCCTGAATCAATTGATCTTTGTCGGCAAAGATCTCCGGAATACTGGGATCATAATCATTTTTAATCGTCAGACTGCCGCTGGATTCCGCTTGTATCAATTGCCTGACTCGCTCCAACACCTCATGAATATTAAGCGCTTTTTTATTAGGCAATCTATTAGGCCCCAGCATTTTATCCATCAACCCTTGCAGACGATCTGATTCGTCAATAATAATTTGGGTATATTCTTTAAGTTCAGGATCATGTAATTCCAAATCCAACAACTGAGCTGCGCCGCGCAACCCGCCTAACGGGTTTTTGATTTCATGTGCCAAACCTCTAATCAACAATCGCGCCGTATTCTGTTGGGTTAATAATTGTTCTTCTTTGGAAATGCGCAAATGATTATCCACCTGTTGAAGCTCGACCAGAATTTCACTAACGGCTTCATTAACCAGCAACGGGGTTGCGCTAAAGCTGGTGGTCACATTATGAGTCATTCGGTTCAGTGTCAGCCCGCGATCAACCAAGGGTTCTGACATCGCCAGAGATTGCTTCAAATTAATCAACAAAGCAGGATCGGAAGATCGAAATAACTCCTCTGCACTTTGACCTATCAAGTGATTTGCACTGTCAGCCAGCAGAATTTCTCCCGTCGTATTAACAAAGGTCAGTATTAATTCATGATCAAATAATAAAATTGCGGTATTAAGATGATCCAGTATGCGTTTATACATTTTTTTTATCGGTCGTTTTGATACAAAAGCGTTATGTTTATATTAGCAATTTATAGACCAAACCCCGTAGAATCGCTGCTTACTTAAAAACTACTCTGATTATAACGATTATGATAACAAAAAACGCCCCAAAATAGTGCACAATTAAATGACAGTTTCATGACTCAGGCCGATAGCGATTAGAATAATCACTGGTTAGGATCACGTATGAAATTTGGACCACCCTCTAATGGCGGTAGTTTTTCAGTAGAAATTGAATTTTAGGCAGGGAAGATTGTGTCTTTTATTAACGGTAGTAGTGTATTACCGGCTAGACATGCTTTGTTACTTTGAATAGTCAGGCCTTGAAAAAAAACAGGCCTTCTTGCCAAGACAAGAAGGCCTGTTTTTAATTGACCTGATTATTTTCTTGATAGCCTATCGGCAAATTACAGCTTACAGATCCAAGGCGGCGATTCTATTATCAACCGGTGATGATTGCCTAAAGTAACTGAGCACGCCTTTAAAAATTGCACTAGCCACTTTTGATTGATACTGGTTACTCAGTAAGTTTTGTTCTTCCGAAGCATTTGAGATAAAAGCAGTTTCCACCAATATTGACGGTATATCAGGCGATTTCAACACCAGAAATCCGGCTTTTTGTACGGAGTCCTTATGTAATTCTGAAATGTTATCGAAGCTTTTTAATACATGATTGGCAACATTAACGCTGGCTTCCTGGGTTGCTGTTTGCGATAAGTCCAACAAAACCGATGCCAACACATCTTCTTTATCGTTAAGACTAACCCCCACCAAATCAGAGGCATTGGCACTGTCTGCCAGCCAACGCGCTGCTTCACTTGAAGCTCCACTGGTGGATAAGGTATAAACGGACGCGCCTTTAACTTCGGAATCCTGAAAGGCATCTGCGTGTATTGAAACAAATAAATCCGCTTTGGCTGTCCTGGCAATTTTCATCCGGTCTCTAAGTCCTACGTAGTAATCACCTTTACGAACCATGACTGCTTTCATTCCCGGTTGTGCATTAATTAATGCTTCCAGTTTTTTAGCCATTGCAAAGGTCACTTTTTTTTCCTCGGTTCCATGAGGCCCATGAGCACCGGGATCATCCCCGCCATGCCCCGGATCAATCGCAATCACGATGCGATTGGCGCGTGTAGATTCAGTCGACTTAACGGCAACGGCTTTAGTATCAACGGCCTTAGTCTCAACTGCCGTGGTCTCAACCATTTTAGGTTCAACCGATAAACTGGCAACTATTTTGGCCACTTCTTTATCTTCATTTTTTGTGGTGGCAACAGAGTCTTTGTCTAACAAATCAATCACTAAACGATGAGAATCGCTATTATCAGAGCTTAATATGAGTTTTTTTAGACTAATGGGTGTTTTTAAATCAAAAACAACTCTTAAGTCAGTGTCGTTTTTTATGCCCGAACGGACTCGGGTAAACAATGGATGCGCTGCCGAGGGTTGATTTAATGAATGGTCTAGTTGGGCATTTTTAATATCAATAACCAAACGAGACGGATTATCCATAACAAAAACCCGATGTTGTGGCGATGACGTTACCTCAAAAGTTATCTGATTTTGGTTTGGATTAGTGGTATAACGCAATGAATTTACGTTGATTTGTTGTGCATAACCGGACACAGACATTAACTGTAATCCAGAGAACAATAAGATTTTGCAGTAATTTCTCATATCGACACCCCACCGACAACAAGCTTATTTATGCCAGTATGTCGTTGTTTTTATAGACCCCTTGTGATTTTTTTTACAAACCATACTCCATATTTAATGACCGTGCAAGCCCTTGCATGTTTAAAGTGATAATTCTATCAGGTTTTGGCAAAAAGCCCTTACCGTTGTCAGGCCATTCAATAAAGCAGAGGCTATCCTGATCGAAATAATCCCGAATGCCCATCCATTCCAATTCTTCGGGATCAACCACTCGATATAAATCAAAATGAAATATTTTACGACCGCCTACCTCGTATTCTTCGACTAACGTATAGGTTGGGCTTTTAACGGTGCCATGATAGCCTGCGGCTCTAAGAAAACCTCTGACCAGTGTTGTTTTTCCTGCGCCTAAATCGCCGTATAAAAAAACCAGGCTTTTTGAGGGCAAAGACATAAATAATTCTGCGCCAAATTGCTCTGTTTCTTCTGCATTTTCCAAATACTTCTGCATCACACGCTCCCTCTGAGATAGGGCATTAAATCACTGGCCAACAAACCTCTTTCACCGTCTTTTTCTGCGGCTCTATCAGCCGCCTGTCCGTGCCTATAAACGCCTTGTTGTGCCGCATCTTGTAAAGACAAGCCTTGCGCCAGTAAACCGGCAATGACACCGGACAGCACATCACCCATCCCGCCAGAAGACATGCCTGGATTTCCTGTCGTAGAAACGGCACACTGATCCTTAGAGGCAATTAAAGTACCGGCACCTTTAAGAACGGCAACGCCGCCATAGTTGGCCTGAATAGCCAAGACAGCGGCAAATCGGTCTTGTTGTATGTCAGTCGTAGAGCACTTTAATAACCTTGCCGCTTCACCCGGATGGGGCGTTAAAATCCAGTCAGCATGGGTGATAGATAAACCCGCCAAAATATTTAAACCATCCGCGTCAATAATCAACGATTTTTGAGCGGCTATAGTTGCCATAAACAGTTCTGTTGCCCACTCACTTTGTCCCAACCCGGGGCCTATCACAACGACATTGGCTTTCTCCAACAAACCGGATAACTGCTTGGCACTACTGACACCATGACACATTAATTCCGGCCGGTTTAGGTTCATTAACCCTGCATGTTCTGGTCGTGTTGCGATACTAACCAAGCCGGCACCCACTCGCAAAGCCGCTTCACCGGCCAGTCTTGCGGCACCAGAATAACCGCAATCACCGCCCACTATCAGCACATGCCCGTAATTACCTTTATGCGAACACCGTTGACGACGTGGCAACGGTGTTTTAACGACACGAACTGCTGACGGTGAAATGGTTTGAAAAATAGTCTCCGGCACGGCTAATGAGGCATAACAAATTTCACCGCAATAATCAGCGGCGTGTCCGGTCAATAATCCTTGTTTCAAAGCGATAAAAGTAACGGTACAATCCGCTTTTACCGCACAGCCCAGCACATTGCCGGTATCCGCATTTAAGCCCGATGGACTGTCTACCGCAACAACATACCCAGCCGACTTGTTGATAAGCTGAATGGCTTGGGCATAAAGCCCCGTTACCGGCCGATCCAGTCCAGTGCCTAATAAAGCATCAACAATCACGTCAGCATCAATGCTTTCATCGCCCTGAAAAGGAATAACCGTTCCGCTTGCCTGAGTATAGCTTTGGTAAGCAGTCAGCGCGTCACCTTTACTATTTTCAGGGTTTGCAAGACAGTAAACGCTCACCTTCAAGCCGGCTTCCAAAGCCAACCTGGCGATAATATAGCCATCACCGGCATTATTACCGGTGCCACAAAAAACAGCGACTGATTGACTATTCGGGCATTTATTCCTGAACCACTGAAAAACCTCATAACCGGCTCGGCTCATTAATTCAAAACCGGAAATACCTGCTTCTTGTATCGCTATTCGGTCAAGCTCTCTAACTTGGGCTGTACGATATAGTGTTATGGGTAATTTTTGCATGGCCATTATTAAGATTTAAAGCATTTCGTAAGAATGCTATGTGTAACCTGATTTAACCGATACGCCCTCGCCTGAAAAAAACTAATCGACTATAGGCAAGAGCGCTTAATGGACTAATTGATATAATTAACTTCAGGCTTGCCTTCTGACTCAACCAGTTCGCCAATAACGAAAACTGTTTCACGCAAAGCTTGCAGTGCTTCAAGGGTCGCTTTTTCATCTTCTGCGGCAACACACACGATCATGCCGATACCACAATTGAAGGTGGTTAGCATATCCGCTTGAGATACATTGCCCTGTTCTTGTAGCCATAAGAAAATATCAGGAAATATCCAAGAAGAAAGGTCAATGTTCGCATTAAGTCCGACCGGCAGTACGCGTGGTAAATTCTCGGTCAAACCGCCGCCCGTAATATGGGCAAAGGCATGAACGGGTACTTTTTCCAATAAGGCCAATAACGATTTGACATAAATTTTAGTCGGCTCCAATAAAGCCACGCCCAAGGTTTTATCACAAAACACATCGGTAAGCGCTGAATTGCTGTGAGCAATTATTTTTCTAATTAAAGAGTAGCCATTAGAATGCGGGCCGGACGAGGCAATGCCAATCAGCTTATCACCGACACTAACTTTACTGCCGTCCAGTACCTTGCTTTTTTCCACGATACCTACGCAAAAACCCGCCAGATCATACTCACCATCCGCATACATACCCGGCATTTCGGCTGTTTCACCGCCCACCAGCGCAGCGCCAGCCAACTCACAACCCTTGCCTATACCTTCTATGACTGATGCTGCCGTGTCAACATCCAGCTTGCCAGTGGCGAAATAATCCAGAAAAAACAACGGCTCCGCCCCTTGCACAATAATATCGTTGACGCACATGGCGACCAAATCGATACCGACCGTATGATGGATGCCTAAATCTATAGCCAGTTTTAGCTTGGTACCTACGCCATCCGTTCCTGAAACCAGAATCGGGTTCTTATAACGATCCAAAGGTAGTTCAAACATTGAACCGAACCCGCCCAAACCCGACATAACACCTGCTGTGCGTGTTCTGGCTGCGATGGGTTTAATACGCTCAACTAATTCATTACCTGCCGCAATATCAACGCCGGCACTTTTATAATTTAAGCTTTCTTGGTTTTTTTGGCTCAATGTTATTGTCTCTTTTAAATTTAAATATATATTGTATTGTACAAGACATCATCATTTTTTGTGAAGGATATGAAGAAAGTTTGCGAGTGTTTAGTCATTGGCTTTCAAATCCTGCCAAAATAGTTGAATTAAATTTCAAAAATACTTAAAGTGGTCTTGTGTATCAATAAATTAATAATTAAAAATAACACCCAGTCTTTATTGAGGAATAAATATGAAAGTAACAAAACTGCTTAAATTCGCACTATTTATTGCTGTCGTTTTATCTAATAGCGCTGCCGTTGCCTACAGCCCTGAAGAATTAGAAAAAGAATGCAAAAAACCACGCTTCACTGATTTTAACCTTACTGAATATAAAGCGCCTGATAATATTGAAATTGCACCCGAATCAGAATTTATTATAAAAATATCACCTTGGGCAGACCCCAGCACCATCAAGTTAATGGCCAAAAAAGAAGCGCTCCCGTTTAAAGTAGAAACTAATAGCAGCTTTCACCAAGTCAAAGCAAAATTACCCGCCTCCTTAAATGGGAAGTATGTCAGAATCGATGTCAGTGCAAAGGCAGTAACGGGTTGTGATGATAAGACCGGCTGGCTGGTTAAAGTCGCTGACCAATAAAAACCCTAAACAAGAAATCATCACAGCGTTGGATTTGACTGTTATTTTGTCGCCGTCCTGTTTGGCAACGACGACAAGCTATTGTTTTATTGGCTTTTAGCTCTCTATTATAACGGGGGCTTATCAGTTGCCACTTTGGATTTACCCATAAAATCTTTTTTAATCATGGTAAATTGCTGTAACTGGACTTCGACCTGACCATTAAATGATTCCAGCGGATAGGTTCCCTGTTCGTTGGCAATTCCTGCCTCTAAACCGGTCAGTAACTCAATCGCGTCATCGACCGTTGTTACGGCATAGATGCTAAATTGACCGGATTGAGCGGCATGTACCACATCCCAGCGCAACATTAAGTGTTTGATATTTATGGCAGGAATGATTACGCCCTGCGTGCCGGTCAATCCTTTTTTGGCGCAAATATCGAAAAACCCTTCAATTTTTTCATTAACGCCGCCTATCGGCTGAACTTGCCCCAGTTGGTTTATTGAGCCGGTGATAGCGAGATCCTGCCTTAAAGGAATCTGGGCAATGGATGATAAAATAACACACGCTTCAGCCAAAGATGCGCTGTCACCCTCTACAGAACCATAAGATTGCTCAAACACCAAACTGGCCGCTATTGAAAACATCGTTTTTCGGGCATACCGTGCAGCGATAAAGCTCGACAATATGAGCACGCCTTTTGAATGAATAGCCCCGCCCAATTCAATTTCACGCTCTATATCGACCACTTTTCCGCTACCCAGACGGGTTGCTGCGGTAATACGCGAGGGCTGTCCAAATGAAAACTCTCCCAATTGCAAGACTGACAGCGCATTAATCTGGCCAATCACGACACCTTCAACATCAATTAACAGCGTACCACGTTCAATATGCTCATAAAGCTTTTCCCTAATTTTATCCAGCCGGTGGGTTTTATGATCAATGGCTTGCTGTATATCACTGTTGGTTATATGGACGTGGCCATTATCTTCCGCCCAATAATTGGATTCTGTTAATAAATCCCCAATGGTTTCAAGATGAGTTATCAATTTTTCTGCATCACCGACCAATCTGGCGCTATGCTCGATAACCCTGGCGACAGCATTTTGGCTGAGTGGCTTTAATTTCTCGTGTCGAGCAATGGTTCCCAGTAAACGAGCATAATCATGACTGCTTTTTTCTCTGGAAACGGATTCATCAAAATCAGCCGCTACTTTAAAGAGATTATGAAATTCGGGATCATAAGCGCTTAATAAATAATAAATTAACGGATCACCTACCAGAATTATTTTTACGTCTAACGGGATGGGTTCCGGTTCCAGCGATGACGTACTCATTAAACTGAGCGCCCGCTCCAAAGATTCAATACGTATTTCACCGGCCTGCAAGGTTCTTTTAAGCGTTTCCCAACTATAAGGTTGAATCAATATTTTTCTGGCATCCAGTATCAAATAACCACCATTGGCTTTATGCAAAGCCCCCGGCTTAATTAGGGTGAAGTCAGTAACCAACGACCCCATATAAGCCTGATGATCAATACGACCCAGCAGATTACTGTAATTTGGGTTATCTTCAAAAATCACCGGAGCAGATTTTGTATGACTAAAATCAACCATCAAATTGACCTGATAGCGTTTAAATGGATTTGATTCCTGTGGTAACTCCATAAATGACAGGACTTTTTCGCTGCGCGGAATAAAATCGCGGACATGCTCAACAATATCTTTCTGTACATCATTCAGATAGCCAAGAATGGCTTCCTGTTTAGCATATTTCTCGATCAATTCATCAATGCTGTGATTGACCGCCAGTTCAGCCACTTCACGATTCAGGGCTTGTAATTTGCGCTTGGCTTCCTTTCGCCAGGCAGGGAAATTTTTTAACAATTTCGCCAAGTCGTCCTGTAACTCAATGATTAATTTTTTTATTGCATGCTGTTTATCCTTATCCAGCTTATTAAACTGCTCAGGCGTAATCATTTCATTGTTTTCATCGGCTGGAGAAAAAGCGTAGCCGGTGGGAGTCTCTATAAGAATGACATGAGCATTTGCGGCCTTATCACGTAATTGGCTTAGTTCATCTATTTCCCGTTGCCGGGATTGACTTTCAATTTCACCTTCCCTGGAGCGATATTCATCACCATCAAACGCAGCCGGTATTGCGACACTGAGCTCGTCAATCAATTGCTCCATGTCTTCCTTAAAATATTTACCTTGCCCCGGTATTAATTTAATAGCCGAAGGCTTGGCCGGTTGGCTAAAATTATTGACATAACACCACTCTGAAGGGATGGATTGCCGGCTGGCTTCATGCTCAACCAACTGCCTTACCGTGGTTAATTTTCCGGTACCGGCGGGTGCCATTGCGAAAATATTAAAACCGTTTTTCTGAATGCGAATACCAAATTTTATAGCATCAACCGCTCGTTCTTGACCCACCGTAATATCTATATCTTCAAGCTCTTCGGTAGAATCAAATTTTAATTGTTCAACATTGCAAGGTTTATATAGTTGTGAAGAATCCAGTCGTCTATTTTTCATATTATAAAACCTGCTTGAAATATTGAGTTTGTTACCGATGGGTATTAAGGCGATTTTCAGTGAAAAATAGACACAACTTGAGAATGCGCATGACACCCCTTATCATCAGAATCTCTCTTCTTCCCTGAGAGGCTTTGGATAAGGGAGATATGATGCTAAAGCTATTAAGTAGATGTTCCTTATCGGTCTTTTTGTCTACTACTGCGCAATGGGATATCGCCATAAATGTAATTTATCGAGTTTATTAAGCTATTGATGCTTAATCAAATTCTACACTTCACATAGTATAGCCAAAAATCTTGCATAACCAGAAATATTCGCATTAGAAAATAAGGAGTCTTTGTAACCGGACTTTCATTGACCTAAATATTTAAACTATCTACGTGATGATGACTATGAATTTACTACCAAAGGCAGGAATCAATTGTTGACAAAAGAAAAACAGACCTAACATTAAAGTTATGCAGTTTTTAAGCTTATGATTAGGCGAGTCCCAACCGACAAAAAATCTACCTGAATCGCTTTGTTGGTAACGAAAAAATCAGGACAATTATACTTAATCGCTTTGAATCTTTAAAACACGCGGAAGGAATTTGAAAAATGAAGTGCATCGTTAGTTATACGCCTCAGGCCTCCGGGCATAGCTTATTGAACTAAATAAAGATAAGTGATGATGAAGGAATCAACCCTATCAGGAAACCCAAAGGCATCCCGATAGGATTATATTGCTGTTAGATCAAGCTTTTTAGAGCTTCGAAATCTTTTTTGGCATCTCTTAATTCTTGCTCGGCTTCTTGTAGAGCAGATTCTTTAGCGTGTGACAGAGCTGATTTCAATTTTCTATTGGCTTTTGCGCGTGCATTATCTACTTTATCATTAGCATTGATTTCTTTACTTAACTCAATTGCCGGCTTGATAAGAGCAGCCGCCTCGTCGTTACTTGCACCTTTGCTAATGCCTTCAATGGCAACTTGTATTTTAGCGGTTACCATGTCAATTGCTTGAGCAGGTGGATAGGTAACTCTTCCTGCATCAGTTTCGGCTAGAGCTGAATTTGAAACAGCACCCAAAGAAGCTGCAATAAATAAAGGTAGCAAGAATTTTTTCAATGTTTTCATATTTTACTAGTCCTCAAGTGGTTGTTATTTCTAGTTATATTGGCAAAATACAAATTATAACGTTTGCCGGGGATAATTCTAACACATTTAGCAAGTAATCAACCTGTTAAGGTGGGTTAAATGCAGGTATTAAGAAATATTTTTAATGCTATAAATCTTAAGTAAGCAGATTCAATCACAGAATTGGCCGTAATTGAATCTGAATTTACAGTATATTTTTAATGTGTTTCGTCGTATTTAGCTTTCATTTCTGAAAATGACTTTAAAGCTGACGCTAATCCGGCTTCAGCAGCAGCAGCATCGCCTGCATCAACTGATTTACGAGCCGCTTTCAATACATCAGTTGCTTTTTGACGTTGACGCTCGGTAAGTTCAAAACGAAATTCTTTTGAAGCTTGAGACGCTTCAAGAATAGTTTTTGAAGCAGCAGGCAAATCACCCGCTTTAATTTCAGCTTGTGCTGCAGTGATGCCTGAAAGCGTGCTTTCAATAGCGTCTTTAACTGCAACTTCACCTTTAGGTGCAGCAAAAGCTGATGATGAAATTGCAGCCATAGATGCTGTCATAACAATAGAAATTAGAACTTTTTTTAATGCTTGCATTACTTATAAAACCTCAAAATTGATGATTGGATTATTTTAGAAGCAGGTTAATTAAAATAAACTTTTTGCATTTACAATACGCTCAAATTAATAACCTGGCTACTGCGTGCGATTTTAGCACAGAAAATAAATTAAAGATGAATGATAATAATTAAATCAGGTGGCTTGCATTACCCATCCAAAGCAAGCTAATACCTAAGAAGCCTGTGGGTCTTATAGCTATATGAATAAAAACGATTAAATTTTTAATGATACCGCGTGCCTTGAAATTATCGACAAAGACGATCCCCGTGCATAATTCATTTAACCCCTGCGCTATGGTTTTGCGATCCCTACCTAAGACGTGACGCCGCCTGTCACAGCCTATTAGGACTGTCCAGGTTTACGTTGATAGCCTGAAGTACCAATTATCAAAACTGTCCGAAGTATTGTTACTCATCATTGGCAAATGTCTAACATCAGCCCGCCCCGACCGCACTTATCCAGAGAAGTCGCGCTATAATTGCTGTTGGCCATTATAAAACACATCATGCGGTATTCAATGCGGCAAAGCCCTAAATCAATGAAAGCTGTTTTTTTACTAACACTGTTAAGCTTGATTGCGCCCGTTGTTTTTGCCGAGGTTGGTATTTCAGGGCTAGCGGGGAAATCCAAAGATAATGTACAGCTTGTATTGTCTCTGGAAAAGGAGAAATGCGATGCACCGGAATGGAAAATACGCGGCTTGTATGCACAAGCAGACCAGGAAATTGATCAAGGTTTGCGGGCATTAGGTTATTACCATGCGGTTATCGACAAATCATTGGCTTTTGGCAAGACCTGCTGGAAAGCAGATTTTGCTATTAATCCGGGGCCGCAGGTTTACGTCAAAGACATCAACATTACCTTTACCGGTGACGCGCATGATGACGCTGAATTTAAAAAGCTGCACGACAAACTGCTTAAAACCACAGGCAGTCCTCTTGACCATAGTCAATACGAAAAAATGAAGCGCCGG
>Ga0208102_1000309_pt1 | contig 18643 bp, 16 predicted proteins | sample CryBogmetaGMA17M_FD_184549 | JGI IMG/M metagenome (GOLD analysis project Ga0208102, IMG submission 184549) | Freshwater microbial communities from Crystal Bog, Wisconsin, USA - MA17M (SPAdes) | ecosystem: Environmental > Aquatic > Freshwater > Lake | place: Crystal Bog, Wisconsin, USA...
ATTGCCAGCTATTAAATTCAGCAAACATTAAATGTACGAAAAAACGTCCACCCCCTACCCCCGCCAGCGGGGGACATTGCTTCACCAATATCCTCCACCGGAGGACATTGCAGTCCGAAACAAAAAAGGAGTTGCTATGGACACGGAATTGATCGATCAGCTGGTCGTTAAAAACGACAAGAAAATAATTTTTCTGATAATGGATGGCTTGGGTGGTTTGCCACCGGAAGGCGGCACAAAAACTGAATTGGAGACTGCCGCCACGCCCAATATGGATCGTCTTGCTGTATTGGGGACTTGCGGACTTCTTGATCCGGTAGGTTATGGTATAACGCCGGGCAGTGGCCCTGCTCATTTTGCCCTTTTCGGCTATGATCCGGTAAAATTGAATGTCGGTCGCGGCCTGCTATCCGCTGCGGGTTTAGGATTCCCGATGGCCGCAGGCGATCTTTATATGCGGGCTAATTTTGCGACTCTCGATAAAAAAGGCCTGATTACCGATAGACGCGCCGGGCGTCTGGCGACGGACAAAAATGAACTGCTATGTAAAAAGCTTCAGAACGATATCCGCCTGAGCTCCGCCAAAGAAGTTTTTTTTCTTACGGAGAAGGAACACCGGGCTCTCGTCGTTTTAAGGGGAGGAACTTGGTCGGAGCAGATTACCGAAACTGATCCGCAAAAAACGGGTCTGCCGCCCGCGGAGGCGCAGGCGCTGATTCCTGAGGCAGCCTCAACAGCGGTGGCAGTTAACGAATTAACCGGTAAAGTTATACAAGCCCTGTCCGGTGAAGATAAAGCAAATTCCATGCTGCTGCGTGGTTATGCGCAATATCAACTCTTCCCGAGTATGGTTGATCGTTTCGGGCTTAATCCTCTGGCTGTGGCCGGTTATCCGATGTACAAAGGCATCGCGCGGCTTTTGGGAATGACAATCGCCCCGGACACAGAGACGATCGAAGACGAAATTAAGATGCTTTGCGCGAAATATAAAGACTACGATTATTTTTTTATGCACATCAAGGCGACGGACTCCCGCGGTGAAGACGGCAAATTTGATGATAAAGTAAAAGTGATTGAAAAAATTGATTCACTGCTGCCTCAGGTTTGCGCTTTGAATCCAGATGTTCTGGTGATTACCGGTGATCACTCCACTCCTGCCGCCATGTCTGGACACAGCTGGCATCCTGTTCCTGTCTTGCTTTCGGCAAAGAACTGCCGGCCTGACGGAGCAACAAGCTTTGGGGAGGGCGTATGTATTGGTGGAGGTTTAGGTCGAATGCCCATGAAATACCTAATGGGCGTTGCTTTGGCTCACGCCGGTAAACTGCAAAAATTCGGCGCGTAACGTAAAAAGGCTGAAGGGATTTAGACAAAAGGATAATGCTCTGAAGACGGAAGTTTGGCGGATACTTAACCATCAACAGGCAACTTCAATTAATAATTGCTTTTACAAATTCCACTTCCCGCGGCATTTTATAAGGAGAAAGGTAAGCCCGGCAGTACTTGAGTATTTCTTTCTCGTCAACCAGGGAATCATCATTTTTTACAATTTCCGCCTTAACAATCTCTCCCCGCATCAAATCCTTTTTGCCGACTACCCTTGAGCTTTTCACTGCGGGATGCAGATTTAAGACATCCTCCACTTCCTTGGGGTAAACATTAAATCCGCTGGTGATGATCATCCTTTTTTTCAGTCCGGTAATGAAAATGTAATCGTCTCCATCCATCCTGCCTAAATCACCGGTGTAAAGCCAACCATCCTTGATCACGGATGCCGTTGCCGCTTTGTCTTTATAATATCCCTGCATGACATTATCGCCTTTGACGACAAGTTCGCCAATTTCGCCCCGCGGCACTTCGCGGCCTTTTTCATCAACAATTTTTATTATAGTGCCGGGAATGGCCATGCCGATAGAACCCGGCTTTTGCGGCCTGTCGAACATATTGAAGGAGCAACACGGTGAGGCTTCCGTTAAACCGTATCCTTCCACGATTTTCGCGCCGAATTGTTTTTCGAATCCGGGAAGAAACTCGGCAGGCATCGGCGCTCCACCGGTGACACAAACTTCCAGGGAGCGAACATCGTATTTGGCCGCGTGTTCATGAAACATCATGCCCAGATAAAGACGGGGCACGGCGCAGATGTACGTTATCTTTTCCTTTTGGATGGCGCTAAATAAGCTGTCCATCGTGAATCTATCTATCATGACAACGCTGCACCCCGTGCGAATAACGTTAATCATGTTGACGGTCGAGCCGAAAGAGTGAAATAGCGGAATCAGAGACAGTCCAACATCTCCGGAAGTTCTCTTCACGTATGATTGTATCAGATGAGATTGGGAATATAAATTGCGATGGGTGAGAACAGCTCCCAGAGGTTTTCCGGTAAGTCCCGAAGTATAAATTATTGCGGCAGGGTCTTCAGGGTTGATTAGCACATCCGGCGATGGGAATGGCCCTGATGAGATTGCTTTTTTAAAGGGCGCATTCTGATCTGGGGAATCGATTGTCACTAATATTTTGCAGGAAGTAAGTTTGGGTAGTATTTCTTCATGCTTTTTCCTATTAACTTCCAATGTTATTAAGACTTTGGACTCGCTGTTTTCCAGTAAATACATCAACTCATGCGAGGTGGAAGTAGTATTCAGATGTACCGCGACCGCGCCTAATTTAATCGCGGCAAAATAACAATATACAAATTCAGGTATATTGGGAAGCATAAGAGCTACTTTATCGCCTTTGCCGATACCATCTTGCCTTAACAAATGGGCAATGGAATTGACCCGACGATTAAGCTGATCATAATTAACGCGCTGACCATCCGAGATCAGGACTGGCCTGTCGGCGAATTTTTTGACCGCTTCTTCCAGTAAGAGTGATAAATTCATTTAATTAAAAACCTCCGCGAAATTTGAAAATTCACTTAGCACAATTTCTTTTAAAATGCATCAGGCCGGTTTGCGAGCTACAAGCCACATGTTGTCACTGGTAGTAAAACGATCCCAGATGTGAAATCGGACAATCTGGAATCCTGTATCCCTGATGATTTTGATAAGAGTTTTTGGCGTCCAGTAATTGACATGGTCCGGATACCGAAAACCGCACCATTTTTTTCCCATAACGACGCGATTAAGACAAGCATAATTAGGCACCTTAATAATGAGATGGGCGCCGGGTCGTAAGATTCGCAGAGTTTTCTGAAGAACCTCACGGGGCGCGGATTCATGTTCAAGATAGGCTGACATGATTGCCGCGGTAAAAAAATCTTTTTCAAATGTATCTAATCCATCAGGGGCGCTGCCGCAAAAAACCCGGCCTCCTCGAGACTTGGCGATTTGCTGGGCCATGTCTGAAAGATGTTTTGATATTTCAACGCCAAAGGGAGTGTATTGATGATCGAGGCGTGCCATTACCGCTCCCCCTCCACATCCGATATCGATTACCGGCCCGGCAGGAAAGTATTGTTTGACCACGTCAATAAGCTTATCCCGGCGAATGAACCTTTCCTTGTAGCTTTTAATAACCCTTATTCCCCGTCGAAGGGCTGAATCATTTTTTTTCTTCTCTTCGTCAACCTGATGAGATGTTTTTTCCCAGGCGAAAGTTTCTTCGAGATCTTCATAAGCAGGAGGATTTTCCAGATAAACCAGGCGGCAACCGGCGCACTTTTTCAGGATCCACGGATCCTTTGAATATATTGATGGTTTTATGTCCTTATTTTCATTGCCACACAGAGGACATGACCGATAAATACCATTAATGGTTAAGGGGTCTGCTTGTACTGCCATATTTTTCTCCTCGCGATTTATATTGTAAAATAAGTGACTACAATGTTCATCGTTCACGATTCATGATTTATTATCAACGCTTCTTTTCCCATTCCCAGGCTGTCTTGATGATAAATTCCAGATCATCATATTGTGCCTTCCAGCCGGTATTATTTTTCAGCTTGTCGGAATTGGCTATAAGCAAGGGCGGGTCACCCGGCCTGCGGGATGATTCTTCAACTTTAAAATCAATACCGGTCACTTTTTTGGTCATCGTTACTACTTCTCTTACGGAAAAACCATGACCATAGCCACAATTCATAACGCTGCCATTGCCACTCCCGCGCAAGTCTGTTTTCGCCAAATAATTTAACGCGCAGATATGAGCTCCGGCGATATCACTCACATGAATATAATCCCGGATGCAGGTGCCGTCGGGCGTGTTATAATCAGTTCCATAAACCAGCAATTTTTCAAATTCTCCCTTTGCCGTTTTTAAAGCACGCGTAATCAAATGAGTCGCCTCTTTATATGCCTGGCCGAGCCGGCCATCAGGATCTCCACCGGCAACGTTAAAATATCTTAAAGCAATATATTTTAAACCGGAGACTTTTGCCGAATCCTGTAAAATATTCTCAACGATAACCTTGGATGCCCCATAAGGATTGATAGGTAGCAGAGGCGCCGATTCATCTACGGGTATGATTTCCGGCGTGCCGTAAACGGCGGCAGTAGAGGAATAAATAAAAAGGGGAACATTATATTCATCCATCGCGCTTAACAGATTGAGGGTATTGGCAACATTATTCTGATAATACTTCAGCGGTTCCCGCACAGATTCTTCAACCTGGATGGAGGCCGCGAAATGCATGACAGCAGCGGGCGAAAAATCTTTTAGAGTACGCCGCAGCAGCGGTAAGTCGGCCAGATCACCTTTAACCAGCCTGCCATATAGCACCGCCCATTCATGGCCTGTGGAAAGATTATCATAGACCAAAATGTCGTGGTCTTCCTTGCCCAGCAGCTTCACAATGTGACTGCCTATGTAACCCGCGCCGCCTGTAACAAATATTTTCATCTATGCCTTGTTACCTTTTGTCATTGCGAGGCATCCCTCGGATGCAGTGGCAATCTTAACATATTCAAAGACTTACGAGATTGCTCCGGTCGTTGTACTTCCTCGCAAAGACATTGTGACACAGTCTCCTTCGCCAGGAATGACGAATAGAGGAGTTTTGTGCAAAGGTCTCCTTATGAGGTGTCTGGTAGTTGAGATACTTTCTAGGCATATTATTGAGTACTTTGACGGCTAATGCAACATCTTTTTCAGGCATAATAACTCTTTTTTCTTGCCAGTGGCTTTTTTTTACCCTATAATCCCGTTACGATTTCAAGCTTTACAGCTCGCTAATTCAGAACTGCTAAAGGTTCTCCATGCTTTTAATGCAATTAATTAAAATTGAAATATGGCAGGAAGATGGTTTATGACCGTAATTATTGACGGAAACAAAATAGCACAGGATGTTAGGCACTCAGTGCGCAAGGAGGCTCTGAATTTCAAAGAAAAAACAGGTATTGTGCCGGGACTCGCCGTAATTCTGGTTGGAGACGACCCAGCCTCACAAGTCTATGTCGGCAGAAAATCCAAAGCCTGCGCGGAAGTCGGTTTTTTATCCCGCGAATATAAACTTCCCACGGTTACCAGTGAAGCTAAACTATTAAGCATTATTAGCGAATTAAACATGGATCAGGCAATTCATGGGATTCTGGTGCAACTTCCTTTGCCCCAACATATTTCTACGAGTAAAATTATCTCCGCCATTGATCCGCACAAAGATGTTGATGGTTTTCACCCTTACAATGTAGGTGGTCTTGTTTCCGGCAACCCTTTATTTGTCCCCTGCACTACTCGAGGGATTATGGAATTAATCAGCCGAACCGGCATTGAACTTGCGGGAAAAGAGGCAGTGGTTGTGGGGCGCAGCAATATTGTCGGGAAACCAATGGCGCTTTTGCTTTTGGCGCAACATGCCACTGTCACGATTTGCCATTCACGCACAAAAGATTTGCCTGCTGTCACCAGACGCGCCGATGTTTTAATTGCTGCCGTGGGTAAGGCAGAGATGATCAAAGCCAATATGGTAAAAGATGGTGCGGTTGTTATTGATGTGGGCATGAATCGTCTGGAAAACGGTAAGCTTGTCGGAGATGTCGCTTTTAATGAGGTCGCACCCAAATCATCCTATATTACTCCTGTGCCCGGTGGTGTCGGCCCGATGACTATTGCCATGTTGATGAAGAACACGCTGGAAGCCACGAGGTTGAAGGGTTAGTTTGAGCCACAAGCATGCTTTATCCATAAAAGGAGAAGAAATCAAATGTCAGTATTGAAAAAAGCATTGATCAAGGCATCAGGGAACCGATTCATTCAAAGTGTATTGGAAAAAAATGTGCAGGTTTCGGAAGGCTTGATGGGGATTGGATCTGGTGGTGGAGTTTTATCCAGTGGTGAACAAGCTATATTTTATGTTCTTAAGCAAAGGTTCAACACTCCGTATTGTATTTTTGATATTGGTTCAAACAAAGGTCAATTCCTTCAGCTTATTCTTGATAATATTACAGTGGAGGATTTTTCAATTCACTGCTTCGAGCCTGGATACGAAACATTCAAAATTCTTGTGGCGTCTTCCAAAGAAGATAAGCGAATTAGGCTGAACAATATTGGTATAGGCAAAGAAAAAGGCGCGGCAGTATTACACTTTAATAGCGTTGGTTCAGGGCTCGCTTCTCTTACAAAAAGAAGGCTGGATCACTTTGGTATCTATTTTAACAAATCAGAAAAGGTGGTAGTCAGCACAATTGATGACTACTGTTCAGAAAATGCAATAAAACACATTCATCTGTTAAAGATTGATATTGAAGGACATGAACTCGATGCACTCGCTGGCGCAAGAAGAATGTTTGATAAGAAATCAATCGACATCGTTACTTTTGAATTTGGTGGATGTAATATAGATACTCGAACATTCTTCCAAGACTTTTGGTATTTTTTTAGTGAAATCAATATGAAAATCTTCAGAATTACTCCTTCAGGTTACTTGCATCCAATTGAATCATATAAAGAAATTCATGAGCAATTCAGGACAATAAACTTTATTGCAATATCAAATACCTAACAAGGTGAGAGCTTTGAACAACGGCATATTTCAGAGTAATGGAGATTTTCCCCAATTTTTTCGAGTATCGCATTTCGATTCCGGCCGATAAATCGGTTCGACATCAGTTGAAAGGGTTATGACGCGTTCATTTTTCTTCCATATACAACCTCATTTGTCCCGGATTACCGGTTTTCCCGTGCATTGGACACACGCCTTCCTGCGTTATGCAGGCTTTAGTATTATTGAAGCACGGGAGAGGTTGAATGCCATCTGCCGGAAGAGCGCATAAAGCGCATTCTTAATCAACCTCGGGAACCTCGCCCGATATGCCCTATTATATAAATGGCTTAATCCGAAATATTGTTCAACTCTATACCGGACTTTAGAAATTGCTTTGTTACGTTCTTTCTCATATTCCGTAAGCTTAGTGCCTTTTGCTGCTTTACGTTTTAATGCCCTTTAGGGTACATGATGCCGTCTTCAATTTTATTCATCGATAGTAATTCTCTGTTCGGTTTTCCAAAATACCCCTTATCGGCGAATACCTTTTTAATAGGTTCTTTGGTATGACAACTACCGGCGACACAGAGAGGAAGATAAGGACTATCGTGATGAGAAGCAGGCGTTATCTCCGTAGTCAGAACAAAGCCATAACGAGTATCAACGGAAGCATGTTTCTTAATTCCGTAGTGAGCGACATCATTCTTGACTGTCCAATCCGATTCCAGATCCCGGGAGAACTTAAGAGAATTGCCGTTTTTATCCAGCTTACCTTCCGGTGTCTGCTTCTTCAATTTTTCTTATTGAAGTCTTTCATTGCTGAGCGGATGGGAAGCAGATTGCACCAGGCGGGCATCAATAGCTACTCCTTCGTTGATGGTCAGCCCCTTGGCGGCTAATTGTGAGAGAAGTTCATGGTTGATCATGTGCATGTCATTTTTAGAGAATCTTCCTCTGAACCGGGATAAGGTGGAATGATCGGGAGTGGAATCGTCGAAAGAAAGACCAAGGGACTTTTTGAAGGAGATTCTGACGTTGATTTGGGTTTCCAATTCCGGATCGGAATCGATCTTAAACCATTTCTGAAAATGCATGTTTTTTCGATCGCCATGTATATAGAGATAGGTGATGCTGTTTCTAAATTTGCGGGGAAACAATTTCAAAACATCTGGATAATGAGTCAGGTAATAAAATGCCGCTTCCAGTAAGGTTAAAATTATCAAAATAGAAATTACGATAAGCAAAATAGTCATCATGGATTTCCCTCAGCGACTTTCCATCTACGGATAATATGGTAACATTGGGTCTCGTTGTAATGAGCGGTCATTTTGCTTGATATTCGAATTGTCATTTCTAAAAAGATTAACCGATATCCGCTTTAAAATAGTCTCCAGGTAAATCCAGGATAATCATTCTAAGGTCACATCGTTTTTTTTAAGTTGGATACGCTCTCAGGATCAGCGGCAGGGCCAATTCCTGGTGAGCGCTTTCGTTAAGCAGAAGGTAAAATTTTTCATAATCAATTTGATAACCCTGGTGCCAGCGTTTCAGCAGTTCGTCCTGATGGGTGTCGCCGTATAGGTTGTCGATCTCCGCCTGAACTCGATTACAAGGGATATTCACAATTCTTGATTTTTTGTATCCAATACCATATCGGTTCTGAAACCATGGCTTGAATATTTGCAGCTGGTCTTCAAATGAATTGGGTGCGCTAAATGTTATCAGGGACGCCATCGCTGCCATCTCACGCCTTGCAAAAAAGTGTCCGTCAACGGAAAGTGGATAGCCCCAGTCAAGCTCACCCTTATCCCATTTCCAGACGATTTTATCGCTTTCGCTGACCAGATGATCAAAAAAGTGCGGCAAGGGCTGGGGGCTCTGCAGAACATAGCAGCGAGTAAGATTTTGTCCCATACGAATACTGGGCACAAACTGATCTGGATCAAACTTTAAAATGTCATTAAGGTCAAGTGGTTCTGTGAACAAGATATCATCAACCAGGAAAAACAGCATGTCGCAGGTTAGCGAGAAAAGGATTTCCATCAGATCTTGCTTGAAGGAATATTTATTTGTTTGTTGAATGAAGCATACATTATGTTTCCCAAACATATCCTTGACATCGTCATATGCTTTTTGGTGCGATGATGATGAGGCCAGATAGAGCACATGGACAGGAACAACAGGGGAGACCTTTTCACGCAAAGTTGACAGCAGGCCATGAAGCTGCAGTGCTCTGTCCTTTGAAAAGACAATGCACTCAACAGAAGAAAGGTTTTCCAGCTTTTCCCATCGAGCTTTACACTTGATAAAAGTTTGAATTGCTTTTTCGTGCCGCTTTTGTTTTGGGGGAGGCAGGTAGAACAGGTCAGCCAGGGTTGATCCAATATTGTGTCGAAGCCGGCCCAAAAATCGCGGACCTGCAGCATAGAAATCCCTTTCGCTGCGACATAAACGCTCCTGCCGATCATATTCGGGAAGAAGAAGTGGGCTGGGAATTTCGCCAACACCATCCAACGCAGACTGGTAAATTTTGAACCTTGTTTGGTAAGCTTCGCGCCGTCTTTCAATGGACGCTTTTGGAGGTGTAGCATGTTTGGAAGAAAGTTTTCTGTAGACGACCAGAGGTAGTTGCATCAGCCACATTTCTCCCAGCAGTCCAATTCTTAGCCAAAGGTCGTGGTCCTCACCATCCGGTCCCTTGTGCAGGGTTTCATTTTGAGGCCCTGAATATTTTAGTGTGGATCGCCTAATAACAACTGAAGAGTTGATAAAGTAATCATCCTGAACAAGTTTTTTATATGGCACCAGGCCAAAGGGCGCTTTCTCAAAATATAGTGGAAGATTGTCCTTCAGGTAATCCTGCTTTTCCTTCATGATCAAGGCATTGCTCCCCAGAAGGACACAGTGGGGATGATTTTTTAAAAATGCAATCTGGTGCTCAAGTTTTTCGGGAAGCCATATGTCGTCATCATCAAGAAATGCGATATAGGGAGCCTGGCCTGCCTTCATTGCCCTGTTGCGAGGCGTTGCCGGTGTTCCTGAATGTTTGCCCGGCAAATAGTGAAAGCGCTTGTCATATAAAAATGGCGCAACGGTGGCACGGGTCTTTTCACTCTCCCCATCTTCGGCAATCCAGCACTCCCAGTGAGGATAGGTTTGTGCCAGGACGCTTTCAAGAGTCTCGGTAAGCATTTCGTATCGATGATATGTGGGAATGATAATGTCGACGATCTTGGATAGTATGTTCAGTGGTGTACTGATTTTCAATGGCGTATTACCGTCCTGAATTTGTCTTTAAAAGCTTTCTTTATTGTGAAACTCCAATTCCGCAAGCGCAACGGAATTGGTAAGTTGAACAATCCCGCGCAGCGGAGGGTATAATACCCCGCAGCTTGCTGCGGAATCTGTTTCCAAAGCTTGCTTTGGGGTTCATACCCGTGATTCTTTAGCTACTTCGGACGTTTATGTCAAGAATATCTTGATTCTTCTTGCCCACCATAAGAAATATTTCTTATGCGCTAACTCGGATATGATAATCGTATTCCGAGTCATCAGTTTATAGTTGCTCTGTAAGGTAGGTGACAAATGCCTGGCGCAGTCACCAACCAAACCAGAATGGAGAATCGTCATTTAAGAATATCTGCATAGATGTCCTGATATTTAGTTGCCACCATTTCCCAGGTGTTTTGTGCCGCTGTATCTAATGCTCTTTGGGCCATTGAACTGCGGATGTTTTCATTGAGTAGGAGGCCGATTTTTGAAGCAATATAATCGGCCTCCGATGTATCGCTGATAATGAATCCATTTTTGCCTTCTTGCACAATGTCTTTAGCGCCAACGTTGCTGCTGATAATTACCGGCAATCCTGCCGCCATCGCTTCCAGAACAACCATGCCAAATGTATCGAACTTGGAGAGCATAACATACATATCGCCTGCCAGATACAGCCGGATTAATTTTTCCTTGCTCAACTGGCCGGTGAAAACAACATTCTCAGCAATATTGACCTCGCGCGCCATTTGAGTATATTTTTTTACATTACCTTTACCGGCGACCAGCAATTTAAAACTTTGGCGCTTGGCTTTGAGTTTGGCAAGAGCAAGCATTATCGCATCAAGCCCTTTGATTTCAAAATTCATGGAAGCAAATACAATAATCGGCTCTTCGGAACTGAAACCATATTCTTTTCGAATATCGGCACGGATTGATTTTTTATCCGTGGTTACGTAGTCGTTTAAACCCACACCAGGATGAATAACAGCTACTCTCTGCGGATCTATATTATATTCTTGAAGAAAAATATCCTTGGTCAGGTTGGATACAGCAATGAACTTTTTGCAATTGCCTTGTGTAACCATCTTCTTTTCCACCCAGGCGGTGGCCAGATCATAGAGACTCATCTCTTTTTTACGGACACAGTGAATCCAGTAGCGATGAGGCACGCCATGCAAAGTCCAGATATCGGCGGCAAAAATTCTTTCGTGGCTGTGGACGAGAGAAAAATTTCCTCTGCTTATCTTTTGACCGGCAAAGTAAGCAAAGCTTAGTGTGGTCAAAAACTTGGGGAATGATACAATCGGTACGTGGTGAAAATTTATACCGGCAGAAGCGCCTTGCCAGCGGTTGGCAAAAACATGAAAATTATAGCCGTGCTGGTCAGCGAGTCTTGAGGTCAATTCGGATGCGAATTGTTCCGCTCCTCCAACTAGACCATATTTTGGTATAACCACAGCAATTTTTTTCATAAAGTAACTTTAATTTGTAAATTTTATTGAAGAGGGGATGATTTCCGGTGTCTTTTCTTGCCGGGCAACATTCCACAAAATAGTAATCATCGCCATCATTGTGTAAAAAACAATTACTCGCGCGCCGAATGTAGTATCAGCAAACAATGCCGGGATCAGGAATGAGACAAAACAGGCGAAAAGGCATATTGCCCAGGACGTGAAATATTCACCTTTCCCCAGTTTTGTTGTTTTCCAAAGCATCCAGAGAGAAGTGATCAGTATATATAAAAACAAAAGAAGACCGACAACTCCAGTGCGAACAGCAATATCAAGTATCGTATTGTGAGGAGATCCGATCATTTGACCCTGTTGCTGATATTCCGGTGGTAGCTTACTATTGTATTTTTCTAATGGGACTAGATCTTTGTTACCATATATTCCCATGCCGAAGCCTATGCCCGCAATTGGATAATCTTTAATTACTTCAATTGTAAGACGATTCATTTTTGTTCGGACGTCTTTTGTAAAGTTATCACTTGTTAATCTTTCTTTTATCGGCATAGAAATAATTATTAATATAGCTAGTATAATGAAAATTATATTTTTCTTGTTGTGAAAACATAAAATTACCAGCGCTGCGATAAGGCCAAGTAAAGATCCTTTGGATTGAGTCAGTAATGTTGTGATAGTCATAATTAAAAGCGAACTTGTGAGTAAGATTTTATAAAATATATTTTTAACTTTATATAAAAAATGCAAACCAAGACAAACTCCAAATATGGTAATGAAACCCAAATAGTCACAAGTAACTTCTCCTCTGAAGGTAAGACCGAGTCTTTCGGAAAATGGAAATCCTTCGATAAAGTAATATTGAATAATAGCTCCAACAGAAAAAAAAGTTGCGGAAGCAATACCTATCCAGGCAATAATTTCTAATTTTTTTTGAGAGTTGAAATAATTGACCAATAAATAGAAAACAATCAGATATTTCAATAAATGTCCGCGTAAATCGAGAAGAGAGTTTTTGAAATTAAGCGTGAAGAACAAGCCGAAAACCGCCCAAAGAAAAAATAGTGCGAAAGGCAAAGTCAGTGGTGAACGCAGAGTAAAAGTCGTTTTTCTAAAAACAAGCAGCAAGATCAAAGCCAAGACGGAAAGGTAAAAGCAAAATTCATTGACAGCAGACAGGGGCAAGGGGTTTGCAAACAGATAAATTCCCATAAAGATGGAGATTGAATAATTAAGCGCAGTAAATAGTGTTTTTGCTTTTTCTCCGCCTGCAGCTGCGTCTATATGCGAAATTATTTTTAGCACTTATTTTACCGAATTATTTTTATTTGAAATTATGCTACTTTAATGTCAATCAAGTTCCCCAAGCAATGATTATAGTTTGCACAGTTTTTAAATTTATGCTTATACTCTTCAGAGGGAAGTATCAAGTAAATTTTACATAATTGAAAACTAGTGTGTAAAAATGACCAGTAAAAGAAACATTCTTTATCAGATCCATAAGAAAATGAAAGAAGCAATCAGCGCCAGTAAAAAAATTATTCTTTGGCAATTAACGGGCAGGGCTATACCACCACCGCACGCTGTAAAACAAAAAATTATTAAATATTATGCAACAAAATTCAGGCTGCAAAATTTTATAGAAACCGGGACATATATGGGTGAAATGATTGATGCAGTTCTAAATACTTTTTCTAAAATTATATCTATTGAATTCGATTCGGCATTGGCCGAACGTGCGAAAAACAAATTCTCTTCTAATGGCCATGTTACAATTATTCAAGGCGATAGCGGGCAAGTATTGCCATCTATCATTTCCAATATTACCGGCCCTTGCTTGTTCTGGCTGGATGCACATTATTCCGGCGGCGTCACTTCCAAGAGTGATTTAGAAACACCAATTGCCAGAGAGTTAGAAGTAATTCTGGATCATCCTTGCTCTGATCATGTTATTCTTATTGATGACGCGCGTGAATTTAAAGGACAAAATAACTACCCGACCCTTGCGGAAATAGAAAAAATAGTTCTTGGAAAACGAAGCGATTGGTTGATGGAAGTTGAAGCGGATGTTATTCGTCTCCATAAGGCAACCAAGCAAAAATAATTTCGTATAACACTTAAACAACAGGTGATTTATTTGGAAAAGATTCCCCTATCCATAGCCATAATAACAAAAAATGAAGAAGAGAGTATTCGATCTTGCCTGCAGAGCATTTCTTTATTTAGTTAAAACGAAAGCGTTATAGGATTCGAAAGGCCTTTAATGATTATTTCCGCTCAGTATAAAATAAATATTCCCGTAAGGAAAATATTAATTATTCAATTAGGCGATATCGGCGATGTTGTCTGGGCGATTCCTTCGTTTTGGTCTGTAAAAAATGCTTTTCCGCAGGCTGATGTTTCTGTATTGACCAGAAAACCCAATGGAGATTTGCTGCTCGATGATTCTCATATTGACACGGTATTTCAAATCGACAAAAAAGATATTTGGGAAGGACTGCAACTATTAATAAGCATGCGCCGGAAAAAATTTGATTTAGTCTTTGATTTGCGCGCTGATGACCGGGGGGCATATACCTCATTTTTTATTGGTGCCAAAATGAGAGCCAGCCTGTATTATCCGGGATTATCCTGGCGCAACAGATTGTTTACAAACCTTGTAGATCCGCCGCCGGCAGTGACCAGAGTTCATGGTGCTGCGGAACAATCGCTCAGACTTATTCGGGGATTCGGAATAAAAGAGAGTACTGTTATTCCTCAAATTTTTGTTTCTCCGTCAACAACAAATAAGATGGCAGAATTATTGGTTGCAGAAAATGTAGCCGCTCAAGATGGCTATATCACAATCAATCCGTTTTCGCGCTGGTCTTATAAGGAATGGGGGATAAATAAATGGCGACAGCTCATATCTTTCATTTGGCAAAAATATAAAATGCCTGTGCTGATTCTGGGATCAAAAGAAGAAAAGGGGCGCGCTGACCAATTAACAGATGCCAGTCTTTCTCCAACATGTAATCTGGCCGGTAAAACATCACTGCGCGAAATGGCCGCTCTTCTACAGAAAAGCCGGTTGCACATTGGCGTAGATAGCGCGGCGCCGCATATTGCGGCAGCTGTTGGCACATCAACACTTACCATCTATGGCCCGTCCGATTGGCGTGATTGGGCACCACCGGGAGAAAAGAATAAAGTTGTATTGCCTGATATGGATTGCTCACCATGTTATAAAAAAGGATGTGACGGTAGTGGCAGAAGCGAGTGTCTGGAAACATTAGCTCTTGCCAAGGTACAGGATGCTGTGGAAATAGCGATGAAGAAGTTGAACAGAAACGATTGATTGGAAGAAGTATGAGAGCGCTATTTACAGGCAAAGCAAGTCATATGGGCTCGCAATTTGGGCTGCCGGTTCTCTGATTGCCCCCTGTACTTTTATACAGTTGTGTCAGCTAAAAATAAATGTTAAAGATTTAATATGAATTGATCACCCGCAGGAATGAGATGTACATGTTGTGGGCAGGGCGAATATCAAAATAATTAGTAAAAGTGTTTTATGAGGTGAGATGTTTGGGAAAAGTTCCTCTATCTGTAGCAATTATAACAAAGAATGAAGAAGAGAATATTCGATCTTGCCTGCAGAGCATTTCTTTTGCAGCGCAAATTGTTCTTGTTGATTCAGGAAGCACGGATTCCACTTTGCAAATAGCCGCGGAATTCGGCTGTGAAGTTTACAGTGAAGCGTGGCGGGGTTTCGGCCCTCAGAAGCAATTGGCGATTGAAAAGTGCCGCCTGCCCTGGATTTTAGTTCTGGATGCTGATGAGCGCATCCCACCCCAAACAGCTGAAAGCATAAGAAATATAATAACTGGTCCCCAAATACCAGAAGCAGGATTCAGCTTTCCCCGGAAGAACTATTTTCAAGGCCGCTGGATCAGGCATGCCGGCTGGTGGCCGGATCGCATCATCCGTCTGTTCCGTAAAGAAGCGGGCGGGATGACCACAGCAATCGTCCACGAAGCTGTGGAAGTTCAGGGGAAAGTTGGGGCGCTTGATGTTTCTATTGAGCATTTTACCGAAAGCTCTTTAAGCAAGATCATTCAGAAAATTGATAAGTACTCAACTCTGGGTGCCGAAGCCGCTTTCCGGGACGGAAAGCACTCCTCCACATTTTCAGCTTTTATGCGCGCGTTTTTCACATTTAATCAGGATTATTTTTTTAGGTTGGGTATTCTGGACGGCAGACAGGGGCTTACTCTTGCCGTTACCGATTCAGTTAATAAATTTTTCAAATACGCAAAATTATCTGAGCTTGGAAAAAATAAATGAAATCCCGTGATGGTGAAGATCAATCTGTGCAAATTGCTGTCTCCGTAATCATCGTTAACTGGAACACGAAAGATATTCTCCAAAACTGTCTGGATTCAATTTATCAGACAATTGATAAACTGCCCTGCGAGGTAATAGTTGTCGATAACGCGTCTTCAGATGGTTCGACGACAATGTTGCAGGAGAGATATCCGCAAGTAATCAAAATTTATAACCAGGTCAACAGTGGTTTTAGCGCCGCCAATAATCAGGCGTTTGCCATTATGAAGGGTAAATATGCCCTGCTTTTGAATTCTGATGCGATATTGACTTTCGGTGCGATAAACAAGCTATATTCTTTTGGCGAATCGCATACTCAAGCAGCAATTGTTTGCGGACAGCTTTTACACGCTGACGGGAGCAAGCAAAACTCTGTCGCGGCATTTCCCTCCCTGCTGACTCTCGCCACCAACACTTCGCTTCTTGAATATTTATTCCCCAGTCGTTTCCCCAGCAAAAGGTATGAGCACAAGGAACCTCTGGAAGTTGATTCAGCAATAGGCGCTTGCATGCTGATTCGTAAAAAAGCGTTGGATGAAGTCGGGTTCTTTGATGAGAGATACTTTTTCTATTTTGAAGAAACTGATTTAGCCTACACTTTTCACAGCAAAGGATGGAGCGTTTATCATATACCGGATGCTTTTATCTATCATCTGCAAGGACAAAGCATAGGCCATAATGTTGGATCAAGGATTGAATTTTACCGTTCTCGTTATCAATTTCTTCGCAAATGGCACAATAGCCCTTATTATTATTTAGCAAGGGGGATAATCTTTTTGCGACTATTAGTTAACGGATTTTCCAGCTTTATATCTGTTGCCTTGACTCTAGGTCTGAACAAAAAATTGCGCGATAAATTGGTCATGTATTCTAAATTACTCCGGTGGCATTTTCAAAACAGCAATAACCTGCAAAACTAAAATTACGGATATGAACCCCAAAGCAAGCTTTGGAAATAGATTCCGCGGCAAGCTGCGGGATTGTTCAACTTACCAATTCCGCTACGCTGCCGGAATTGGAGTTTCACAATAAGCGCACTAATCCATTGACAGCACGGCATGATTTTAGTAATAATTAGTAATCCCTTTAAGAGGTTACATTAATCTAATTAATGTAACTGAGAGGGCGGAGCTGTATAATCATAGTTTCCGAGTTGTTTAAGACGGAATATTAAACTTAATCTGAAAATATAAAATATCTGAAATAAGGAGATAGATAAATTTATGGAGTATGTATATATGATTTTCAAAGGATTGGTTGATCCCGTTTTCATCATAATTTTATTGCTGCTTATCGCCTTCTTCATTTGTCTGATTGGCGGCAAGAAAAAAAGCGGCGTTTTGGTTCTCTTTTTGTCTATCGTTTTGCTTTATGGCGCGAGTATTTTCCCTGTGGCCAATTACCTTTGCTACTATTTAGAAAAAGACTATATTAAAAGCCAAAGTGATGCCCGGCAAAATATTGATGTGCTTGTCGTGCTGGGCGGCGGCGCTCATGATATCAATTCCTTAAATAATACCTTTTCCTCTGAAGTGACATCCGCCCGACTTCTTTCCGCCGTAGAAGTTTATAATAAAAAAGGGGCGAAGTATTTTGTTTGTATGGGCAAAGGAAGCGGTAAAATTACTGAAGCAGAAGTAATGACAAGATTGGCGGAAAAATTAGGAATTCCCAAAGAAAAAATCAGGATGGAAGCCAAATCAATCAACACGTGGGATAGTGCTGTGGAGCTCAATCAAATGTTTGCCAACAAAAATATTTCTATAGGGCTTGTTACTTCCGCCTCCCATCTCAAAAGAGCTGAGAAGGAATTTAAAAAATATTTTAATAATGTGGTGCCACTTCCTGCTGATTATTATTACGCATCATCCGCCGAAAATATTTTTGTCAAATACGCGCCACAGACACGGTCGCTTTATAAAACCTCTCTTGCTTTAAAAGAAATCGTCGGCCAACTATGGTACAGTGTAAAAAGTGTAACACAATAAATACGATTTGCATCCTTAATTGAATAAATCCACTGCACTTTCGGGATTAGAGTTTCAACAATAAAATGTTTATATTTTAAATTGACCGTCCATAAGGAGAGTTTTGCACAACTACATAAAACTAACAATTTTGTCATTCCCGCGAAGGCGGTAATCAAGTCTTATTAAGTGCTTCCTAGATTCCGGGTCAAGCCCAGAATGACGAATAGGGTAGTTGTGCAAACCTCTCGTAGAAGTATCTGTTATGTGGTGATTATCGCAAATGTTAAATTTGATGAAACCGTAACAAGTCGGGAACAAAACGTTTTTATGTTATCAATTGGACTTCCATAAGACAATTATAAGCAAGAGAGGTGTAATATGAATAATGCTAAAACCGGTAAAAATCAATTGGGAGAGTCCTTCCTGTCAACAAAAGATATTCCCTGTCGGGAACGGCTGATTTTTGCCATGGATGTATCTTCTGTTGAAAAAGCAAAAGCCCTGGTTGAGCAACTTGGCGATTCCGTCATGTTTTATAAGTTGGGCTTGCAACTTTTTATGGCCGGCGGCTATTTTGAGTTAGTCGAATGGCTGCGGGAACGTGACAAAAAAGTCTTTGTGGATTTGAAATTCTTTGATGTTCCTCAGAC
>Ga0208102_1000311_pt1 | contig 18354 bp, 24 predicted proteins | sample CryBogmetaGMA17M_FD_184549 | JGI IMG/M metagenome (GOLD analysis project Ga0208102, IMG submission 184549) | Freshwater microbial communities from Crystal Bog, Wisconsin, USA - MA17M (SPAdes) | ecosystem: Environmental > Aquatic > Freshwater > Lake | place: Crystal Bog, Wisconsin, USA...
GCATAGGAGGCAGAGGCGGCGGCAGAGGCGGCAGAGGCGGCGGCAGAGGCGGCATAGGCGGCGTCAGAGGCGGCAGAGGCGGCGGCATAGGAGGCAGAGGCGGCGGCAGAGGCGGCGTTTTCTGTGCCAATTGCATCAATACATACCTGTGCTTTTTCTATCGCTTCTCGCGGTCTTTTATCATCCGGATATTTTGCCTCGTAGTATTTCAGCACTTGGTACGCCGCAAATATCGCCATTTCTGCATACAGTTTTGGCGACGTAATCCACGCCCGCAAAATCCGCATTCGTTCACACGTGTATTTATCCGTATCCTTGAGACACTTCCCGAAGATTTCAACCTCTGCAATCACATCTGGTCTGACAAAACCAATTGCATCCAAAATCATCTCAGAACAGTTCAACCCTTTACACAGTTCTGTAGGTTCGCAAACTGTTCGCCATACTCCGATTTTCCATTCGGATTTGTCATAATCTGAAATGATTTTTCCGTCTTTGTATTTTAACGCTTTCCAATATGTCATGGCTGCACTTCCGGTTGCTCTCTTGGCTCTACACTCTGCGCTTCCGTTTCAAATGTAAATAGGGATTTTTCTTTACGAGATGCTTCTTTACAAAATGGTACTTCAACAGGACGCACTATACTTATGCTTTTTATGAGATCTTTTTCATTGAACCGTATTTTTTTAAGACAGATTGTATCAGCCTCAATACAGGGTAATAATATCCCCATACTTGTTGGAATTTTATACTCTCGTAATGGGGCGTTATGCCGGTGAACTCCATTGAGTACATATTTCCTTAATTCTCTGAAATTAAATATCCAAAGATTGTCATAGTTTCCCTGATACCACGTTGTTATATTCGGGCGATTTATCCCGGACAGAACAAAATATTCATTTTTTTCGTGCGTCTTTTCGTGCGTCTCTATTGCGAGATTTCCGGTTTTTAGTTGCTCTTTATCAAATTTTATTTCATCCCCAGACGGGGTTTCCCCTATTTTATATTGATATTCTTTACTCCCAAATACCTGAATGATAATACCGCGTTTCGCAAGTTCGATCATTACCCAATCCTGATAAACTTGTGCATCTTCAAGTTGAAATTTATAATAATCCGTTTGTGGTTTCATGCCTGATTACCCCACGTTTCCCATCCTTCATGTTTGGCTCTGGCGAAGAGTTCTATCCTCTTCCCTGACGGGTAAATGGTATCAATGATCGTTCTGAATATCTCTGGTTTTGCACTGTGTTCTGTTCTCTCCTCAGATACAACACTATCAAAAAGTTTCATAACTTCCGGAGTGCATGATCCTTTTGTGGCAACTAAAAGGAGTTCGTGCCGCACACTGTTATAATGCCCCATAACGTGCTTGATTTTATCCCAGATAAATGATGCTTTATATTTGAATCCCCATGCATTAATTACCTTAAATGAATCTTCAAGGCATGGTGATGTTGTCCATAAAAAAAGAACCGCGTTTTCTTCTGATAGGTCTTTGATTGGGAGGTCACAAATATCTTCTAATGGCATTGTCAAATAGTGTTTATCTGCCGTTCCATAAGAGATATTCATAGAACTCCCATATTCCCAAGGCGGATCGGCGAATATTACCCGGTATTTCCCGTTTAATTGTTCTGCGGAACCGTTTTCATTTGTAACTTCTTCCATCCTCTCTTTTCTTTTAATGTCAGAATAAACACGATTTACTGTAACCTCTCCGGATCGAAGTCTCTCTTTTACCTCTTCCGGCGCGGTCTCGTTAATCTTCTTTACTTTATCAATGGTTTTACCACTTACCCCGGCAATCTTTCCGAGTTCGTCACGGGTTTGTCCTTTTGACGGCTCAGGCAATATTTCCTTAACCGCGCCAAATTGTGATGATTCTTGCCGTTCCTTTGCCTTCGCTGCGATCAGTGGTTCCAATTTGAGTGCCAATTCAGAACGGGAATATGGCGATAGGTTCCTTCGAGAAAATTGATTTTGAATGATCCATATCTTTGCGTCCTCTCTACTGTCAAACGTCATCCCGGTTGTATTGAACGCGATATTGTGCCGCTGGCAGATTTCATACCGATTGTGCCCGTCTATGAGAATATCCCCCCAGACAATCAAGGCATCCCGGCACCCTTCGGCAATCACCGACGCTTCTAATCCCGACAACTCTTCCGGTGTAAGTGGTGGAATCAACGACCTAAACTCTAGATCTATTGTGATCACTGTTTCACCTTTTGAAGTTCTGTGAAGTTTTTTCCAATTTCAAGATGTAACGAATCGCTATCGCCATCATACTGATATGCATAGAGACGAACCATTTTTTTACAGTGTGGGCAGGTAAATTCGGCTGACTCTCCAAAACGTTTTATCTTTAAATCTCTCCATGCATGATGTAATTGTAAAAACACCTTTCTAATCATGATACCAGTCCCATCCTCCGGGCGATGTACCGTGGTACTTTGACTTTCTCTTCCTGATCAGGATCCCATACTTCGACAATCTCTTTCTCTTTTGCACCTTCTTTGGCGAGCTCGGCAATATCGGTGATCCGTTGCTGAGTAACATCCTGTACCCGCAAATAGGCACGTAAATCTTCCATGTCACGATTCTGGATCTCAATGAATTGCCCCAAAACTTCTTTGGTAATCTGCGGATCTTTGTTGGCAATCATAGTCTGAATCATAACATTTACGCCAATTCTGAGGGCATCTGGTAAGAGAATATGAAGGGATCTCGTGAGATCATACTCACTTCTTTCTATCGATACTGCGGTGTTATACCGATTCTGGTATTTTTTTTGTGCTGCCATGTTATCAATCCAATATATGTGATATTCTCATATATATTATATTGCTTTCTAGCTAGCTCTAAGGAAGGAAGGAAGGAAGGAAGGAAGGAAGGAAAGATCAATTCAATACCTCCTCAGTTCACTTGCACGTACGAAGGCAGGGCGAGCTCCGATCATAGCCAGTACTTCAGCATCAGAATGTACCGGGCATCTGAATACATAAGAGCCATCAGCTTGTTCCAGTGCCCAACCGGATTGAATTAAGGTGGCTCTACTCAGGTATTCAGGAAGGCGAGATCCGCAGCACACACAGACATGGTGGATCTTCTCAATGGGCATTCACTTCACCTTCCTATTTTTCCACTCCTCATGCGGGAAGAATGCCGGACGTTCATCATAGTTCCTTCCGAGCATCATCTGTTTGGCATACAATCTGTATTCATCCGCAATTTCCGTTGCCATTTCTTTCGGAGCTCCGCTATCAAGCAGCTCCTTAGCAAATTCTTTTGTTATTTTGTCTTGCTCCTGCATTACCTGTTCACAGATTGCCTTACTCCTAACCGGCTTTCCTTCATACTCTTCCGGTGTAAATTTGCTCATACACTCCCCCTCCGAGTTGCTCGTTTAATCTCAATCTCTCTTTTGCTATGCTGATATATGCCGGGTTGATCTCAATCAGAATACAATCCCGCTTTAAGTCCCGGGCAACCTTCGCAGTAGTACCACTTCCACCAAAAGGATCGAGAACTACGCAGGGAACGGTATCTGTATTACATTTACAGGTTGGTTGCCAGCCGATTGTTGTTCTTGGATGTGCCCCAGCATCATTGGGCGGCCTACATAAACCACTCCCTCGTATCCCTGCTCTTGGATTGTCGTCACGCTTTGAAGTATTATCTCCGACAAATTCCTTATCAATCACCCTCTCCATAGGCGCACCGCACTTTGAACAGCATCCCCGCTCTGATGTTCCCGCCTTTATGCAGGGTTCTACTAATGCCTCCGGGAATGTGGCAAAATGTGCGTCCGGGGTTGGTTGTGTGGCAATCTCCCATACGGTGCGGCGGTTGCGACCATTTAAACCAAATTGTGGTTTTTCAATCGGTCTGCCTTCTTGCCATCGTTCTTCCGTTGGTGAGCCTTGCAGTTGTCCTTTAAATGCCCCATTAAAACCATACTTATTTCTCTCAAGGGTTGCCGGGCTGGCATCTTCCCGTATCGCATCCGCATCATAATAGTACCGGGCTGACTTAGTCATCAGGAATACATACTCATGCGCCTTCGTTGGTCGATCCGTCACGCTCTCCGGCATCGGGTTTGGCTTTGACCAGATAATATCAGAACGCAGATACCACCCGTCAGCCCGTAAAGCAAACGCTACCATCCACGGAATGCCGATCATGTCTTTGGATTTCATACCCGCAATTTTAGTTCTATTTTTTGCGGCATCGTCATAATCTGAACCCTCATAAACCGCCTTACCCGTTTCTTTATGCCCGGTGCCACATCCACAATAAGAATCTCCAAAGTTTAACCACAACGTCCCATCATCCCTGAGTACCCGCTTAACCTCCCGGAATACCTCAACGATTTTTGATACGAACAATTCCGGGGTTTCTTCCATCCCGATCTGCCCGGCAATGCCGTAATCCCGGAGACCATAGTAAGGTGGCGACGTAACCACACATTGAACGCTCTTATCCGGCAGGGTGCTTAACCGTTCCACCACATCACCGCATAGAATTCGAATTGTCACGTTTCCCTCCGTTTCGGTAATGGCTTAACCGGGCACTCCCGGTCAGTGTTCATTTCCGAGCACACCCCTCTAAAACTTCCACATTGCCAGCCTCCAGCACGGTCACGCTTTGATGATGGGCAGGCGGTCATACCCGTGCCCCCGGCAGTGCCGCTTGCTCCGGATGCCGTACCAATCCCGATGCCCCCATTACAGATTCTCTCCAGCGAATACGGATCTCTCTGTGACGGGATGGGGATTCATACGTGTATTCTTCACCGTGCATTTCGCCTTTATCTGTCAGCCTCCACACCCCGGCATTCCGATACTGGTATCCAGCATTATACAGGAAATTATTAACTTCGCGTGCCGTGATACACTCGTCGTTTATTTTCTCCGCTATTTGTGTCGGTATCAGCCAACCCTTTTCCCCATGCATAAGTGCCGGTACCGTATCCAGTGCCGGTGCCCATTCTGACATTCCGCATTTACTCAAGGCTATTTTTTGGAACGCTGCCAGGTCTCCACCCGTTTCATTCGCCAGCAATCGCGCTGTATTCAGTACCTGCCGAATATCCAACTCTGAATGCGTGAGGGTTTGTCGGATCTCACCTTTCCGATATTTCTGGATCAACTCAGGAACCCAGATTTGAAAGCGAAGGATGGCTTCAGCTGCATTCCGATCTTTGAGCCTGTCCGTATTGATCGCACCGAGCAAAAGGTATAACCCCCGCTCATTCACTCCTTTCACGGTGTCTGTACATGTTACGTGAACGCCTGATGTCATCATGGAGAACTTCTTTTCGTTCCGGTCAATGATCTGGTATAATGTGTTCGGATTAATCCCCCAAGCTCCAGCGAGATCAACCAGTGGGAACCATACTTCACCGTTCTGTTCTATGGCGCGGATCTCGTGGTTTTCAAAAAGGGTTGTGAGTGCTTCTGTCATACCGTCGTCCCTCTCATCCTCCGGTGCATTTCCCGGACGGCATCTGTGTATGATACCGTCTCTACCGGGCGGCATTCTACCGCGGCGATCTCATCCTTCATCTGGTCGAGGAGCTGCAGGGCATCCCCCCGTATTCTGATCTGGTGTGTTGTCATGGGTATGCCCTCACATCGGTACTGACATAATAGTATCCAGCGTTCGTCAGTTTTGAAATCTCTTCATTCTCCCGAAACTTAATCGGAACATCCACAGTTTTCTTTATTAATGGATATCCGGGTTTCTGGAAATGGATTTTTAACAGTAGTCCCATAGTGTCACCAAAAAATTTAGTTTAATTTTTTGAGTTCGTCGTAATCCGCCTTTGTCAGCATATACGAGCGCTGGCAGAACTCATCTTTCCCGGTTACTGCCCAGCATCCTGTTGAATCCTCATAGACGTACCTTAAGGGATTTCCCTGGAATCTTGCTTCGGTGTTTGTTTGCATATTTACTAATAGGACTCAATACTATATAAGTGTTACTGTCAGTCTACTAAAAGGGGATATATTGAATAGGGGAATTGTGCAATCTATTTCCGTGCTGGTGCTGTCGTTGCTTTGTCCACCCCCGGAAGCGTGCTATAGGAGACCAGATCCCAGATCTCGTTGCCCTCATCATCCATTGCGACCGGGACTACCTGCGCCTGCGCGTGGACTTGTCCCATGTAGACCGTCTCATCCCCATCCCATTCATGATCAACCACGAGGGTGCGGTTGATCGCGATTGCTTTCTCATATACCACTTGTGCCTGTTCTTTTGTGGGATAAGTGGTGAATTTTCTATCATCCTCGTCCTGTGGATCATAGACGAACCAGTGTTCAGGGAGGGACATCATCCCTCCGTTGTGAGCGTGGTCACTTTCTCACAATCAAATATAACCCCGTTGTTTTCCGCCTCTGCTTTCATAATCTTAAGGATCTCCCAAAAAAGGAAGGGATCGCCCTCAAATGAAAGATTGATGCATACTGATGATTGAGACGGCATTACTCACCAACCTCTTCGGACGCGTATAATCCGGATACCGAGAACGCTTTCCTGAGACATACCGATTCAGCGCACTTGATGAGCATCACCGATGGCTTTGATTTCCAGAGGTTCATCCCGGTCGTGTATTCTGATAACAGGACAGATGACCGGAAGGAATGCGTCATATCGTTGCGCCAAATCTCGCACCATGCCGATACAAGCGCTCCTTTGTCGTCATAGACGCAATCCGACTTCATCCCGTCAAAGTGTCCTGAACGGTGAGCAATCTCCAAGAATCCATCCCTGCCAGCGAAGATAAGCGCAGGTTTTCCCTCGTATTTTATCGCCCATATCTGACGGATAAGGGGATCTAACCGGTACTTATTCGCCATATACATCAGGAGTTCAAACTCCGTTTGTGTGCAGTTCGGCGCTACCTTTGCCCTCATCAGGCTCAATTGATTCTCGTTGAATGTGATCGCAGGTGCCGGGGGGACGGTTACGGATGTCACAGGCTCTTTAGGTGACGTGCAAGGATCCTTTTTCTCCTGTGGCGCTTCCGTTGGCGTGCCGAATCCGGCTGCCTGCTTCTTGGCGTTATACGCTTCCTGTTCTGCGGCGATCTCTTCCTTCGTGCGTTCTGCTTCGGCGTGTTTGATCGGGCTCATCTTCTTTGCCTGAATCTTTGAGATCCAACCGTCTTTGTTCAGATTTACGTCGACAACAGTGTTCTTTTGCAGGCGTGTGAGAAATGCGTCCACGTGAGGCATTACGGGATAGGGCGTGTCGTTAATCCTCGCTCCATACCTGCCTGCATGGTCTCCTTCCGTCATCACCGCGTAATCTATGAGGATTCCGCTGATCGTTTCCGTCATTTCTTCACCGCCTTCGCTTCCGCTGCTTTGAGTTCCCTGATGATCAGTTCGTTGATCGCATAATCCCGGATGGTCATGGCGTTGTCCACCCGTTCCCTGGCATCTACCAAGTCCATCGCGTTAAAAGTGATGTGGACCCGTGCCCCCGCCTTTCCGATGTCGATAGCGTCCGGGTGTTTTGCGATGTCGGTGTGAATCCGCTCTTCGATGATCTGTGATTTCATCATTTGCGGATCACTCCGTAAGTAAGGGTTTCCTTAACCGTCACAACTCCCTGCGCCGCTTCGAGTGCGGGTTTCTTTACGAGCCGGTCCACCAGAGTCAGCGGTAGTTTCTTTCCGATCTCCAGCATCTTGTTTTCGAGGTCTTTCCGCTCGACATCGCAGGCGATCATATACTCTTCCGGGAACACTACTGCGAACCGTGCCACATCTAACGAGCGGATCCGGCGTACCTTCACATCTAATCGGCAGTTCTCATCCTCTGCGATCTGCTCCTTGATGGCGTAATCAAGGATCTGTTGGCGCTCTGCTCTCCTGTCGTTTAACGCCGACTCCATCTTTGCGATGATGTTGTCCAGTTCGTAGACGCGGGTGAGCGGTTCCGAGATTGCCATTGTCGGCAGTGGGTTCTGTATGAGGTCGCGTGCCTCTTCACGAGCATCCATCATGAGACCACCCCGCAGCACCGTTCAAAGCGCGGGCAATCGTAGGTAATGCAATCGGCGTGTCGGCAGGTTTCCCAATGGGTTGTTGTGCCGGTCGCGTCCTGAATGCGGACGGTTCTCTCACGGCTCATAACCCGCGCTCCTGTAACCACGCCTCCGGGTTGAATCCGGGTTCGATTGCCTCTGCCAGATCCCGAAGCTGCAGGGCTGCGTTGCATAGGTCGCTATCAATCAGCGAAACCTTTTTTCCTTCCGGTGTCATTTTGCACCGCCTTCATATCCGCACAGCCTGCACCTGATTGTCCCGTCTTTTCGGACGTTCATCCCGTAACCTTTGCCGCATCCGGGACACGCTTTCTTACTCTTCTTTTTTGGCATAAATAGTAATAGACGTATCGCCTTATAAATGTTTTTATTTATTTTTATAATCGTCTGAAAAAAGAGAGAATTAATAACAGATATTGCACACTTTACAATCCGTCATCGCTTTTTCAAGGAAACTGAGTTCCCGGCTCGTTGAGTACCGGCACACGTCCGGTACTATCGGAATGAATCCCTGATAACCAATTACCCGGATCTGTTTTGTGGCTGATGTGTTAGAACCTGCCGCGTTGCTCGTAGTCATCGAAGCCTGCCATACGCCCCGTTTCGTATATTGGTAGAGGAAATTTGTTCCGATTGTCGCGTTGTGCCAGTTGCCGTCACCGGCTGACCAGTTCCACATTGTCGGCGTGTTCAACGAGGTATCTGTGATATTCACTCTGCCAGGGAATACAACAGTGTATTTATCTGCGCTCCAGATTGGCACCGGCAACGTCACTCCTGAGGATACGTTCACCCACGTCACCTGCGTCGATATGTTCGTGCCTCTCGAGTTCGTTGCGTTCAGTTTGATGGTGTAATTGCCCGCCGTTGCGAAGGGGTAAATTGGCGCTGAATATGCTGATGTGTTGAATGTGAATGGTGCATTATTCCCGGTGACGTTTGTAGCGTTCCAGACCCAGCTTGTCGGCACTCCCGTTGACGTACTCGTGAACTGCATCGTAAACGGTGCAATCCCCGCCCATCCCGTCATAGTGCCGTTGGTTGCTACTGATATGTTGCTGGAGGTGAACGATGCGACGGGTGCTGGTGCTGGTGTGAGATATTTAAGAATAACAACACCAGAACCGCCTTTTCGTGCCGTCTGACTTGACCGGCTGCCGCCACCGCCGCTGCCTGTATTCGGTAATCCGTCTGCTGCGTTATCACCCGATGGATCGGAGCCTTTTCCACCAACGCCGGAACCGCCCGCCCCTCCGGTTGTGCCAGCAGCGTTTGTAGAACCCCCACCACCACCAGCTATAAATCCTGATAGCGAAACGTCAAATGTAGCGAAGTTGTATCCTGCGCCGCCATCCCCTCCGTCATTGTTGGCTGTTGCTGTACCGGCTGTGATGTTGCCTCCACCACCAGCTCCACCATTTCCTGTTGATGAGCCGCCAGCCAACCCTTGACCGGACACTCCAGAGCCACCAGTACCGCCGGAACCAGCACCGCCACCGGAACCTCCAGCAAAACCACCGCCGTTGCCTCCACCACCACCGCCCATCGCGTTAATTCCGTTTCCGGTAGTGGTATTCGCAAACGATGAATTGCCGCCTTGAGCGCCGACGACCCCACCAGTACCGCCGTTACCGATGGCAACATTGAGGATGTTTGTGGGCGTTACTGTCATACTGCCGATAAGTAACCCGCCAGCACCGCCGCCGCCATCGCCGTAATTAGCGTTGCCGTTACTGCCGCCGCCACCAGCCGCTTCAACCAAATACGATACGGTGGTTACGCCTGTTGGTACAGTCCACGTAGTTAAACCGGCAGTCCCGTTAAATACTACGATGGTATTAACCCCGGAAGTATATGTGATTGTATTAACTGCCTGCACCCCGCCAACCAGCAACAAGCAGATAGCCAGCAGGGAGATGAGTGCAATGAGATGAGTGTGCTTCATGATACACTCACCCCTCACGCCAGCGTCCGGGTAATTTTCAGATTTATACCGAGAACTCTCACTGGTGCATTCACATCCGTCCCTGCTGCCGGGGTTACTCTCGTTAATTCAAACACACACCATTTTCCGACATTTCCCGCGCCCGTTATCGCAAATGCTGACGGTGCAACTGTCTTACTTACAAATCCTGCACCACCGGATACGTTTGATGCGTTATCGAAAGTACACCCTGCCGCCAATGCGGCGTTTATATCGGCATTTAGGTATCGCCGGCACCTCAAAATGAACGCTGCTCTTCCGGTTGTGTCTCCCGTAAGTTCCAGCCAATCAACATCAGCGACGATGGTTCCTTCGTTCCAGTCATCGGGCATTTTCATATTCCATTGCATGAACTCAATGCCGACGGTCGTACTGCCTCCGTTCTTCTCGAATTTCACGTAGTCGTAATTGATACCATTTGCCGTCTGTACCTGATCTACTACTGCCGGCGAAGTTGTCGGAACAGATACCCCGGCTGCGTCAAGTGTGCGGTAATCTGATATTGTGATCGCCGGTACTCCCGCACCCATTGTTGCTGTGCCGGTGAATGTAGGGGATGCAAGCGGAGCCTTTGATTTGATCTTGTCGACAATTAAATTCCATTGAGCACTCGGTACTGCCTGCCCTGAGCTTTTTACGTCATCCCATGCTACCATTTCAGTAACCTCCCAAAAAAGAAGATTACGGGACTGGCGCTACAGTACACTCGTAAATAATCTCAAGGGCATTGTTCTTATTATCCCGCACCACCGCAAAACACGACCGGTTATATTCGACCCCGGTTCCGCTGGCGAGCAGGGTAAACATCCCGAACTCGTTTACTACATCACGGTTCGTCTGAGCGGATGCAGCGAAAGTTGCGGTTGCCTGATACACTTTGTTGCCATACGCACCCTCAGCTACCGGCACCAATACAGCAATCTCACGAGCGTAAAGTGCACCGGGGGTTGCATCGTCCGCAAACTCAGCATTAAGTGTAGTATTGCCATGAGCTGCAGGCACGCCGCCTCCATGACCGAGCGCCATATACTTGAACAGCCCGGCTGCTTGCGGAGTTGAATTCGTCAGCCATTTTACGATTTGCACAGCTCCGACATCAACCACGAGGTTCTTTTCGGTTATCCAGTCGGAAGTTGGATGTCTGATTCCGGCATTGAATAAAACCGGGTCCAGATACCGGGTCTTCACAACACCGGTTAATCTGAGGTCGCAAGTATCATTCACTTTCAGTTTTGAGGTGATCTTTTCAGAGATCCCCATTGTATCCAGCGCATTCCGCGCACATGCTTTCATGAAGTTTAACATTTTTCACACCTTTATAGGTTCTGCAATCGACAACTCTACAATCTCACCATCAAGCTCTTTTGTCGCCGTCACCAGATGAGATTGAAGTTTATACAACCCGGAAGTCGCAAACGTAGTTGCTGAGGTTGTAAAATCCATGTACCGGGAGCCGGTAATTGTCGGAGCAATGGTAGTTGTCGAACCGTCTGGTTTAGTCATCTTAATGAGGGTAGTCGCCGGTACGTACCCTGATAGATCATACGCGGTATCCACCCAGATTCTCACGCCTTTTGCCGCTTTATACACAAGCGTCATTAATGTCAATATGTGAGTAGAAGAGTTAATAAAGGTTTCTTGTATTATGTAAAGTAAGGTTGTTTTATGGCGTATGCGTGTCTTTTCGATGATGGGGCGGTTGGATTTGATGTCGGCACGTTCGATACTGGTACTGCATCAGTTACAGTATCAGAAACGTGTGCGATGTCGGATGTCGCCGCCTCAGTAATTCATTATCCGGTGCCGGATACTCTTTCTTTATCTGATATTGAAACTACCGCAATTACTACACTTCCTATTACAGAAAGTGCCGTTCTTTCTGACATTTCCGAAACGGCGATCCATTGTACGGTGCTTGATACGCTCGCGCACTCCGAAACTGTAAATACAAAACTCATTACCAGTCCAGTTGATACGATTGAGATTACTGATGCCGATGCAATCACCAAAATTATTTCATATCCTGCCGACACACTTACTCTACCGGAAACGACAAACACAAAACTTATCGGATTTACTGTTTTAGACACACTCCCGGTATCAGATGCCGCATTCCCGGGGTTATCCTTTTTAATTCAAGATAGTTTTGATGTAACAGACGATCAGGAATTGGTCATATCCGGGTTTGATCTTGGAGTGTTTGACACAGTTGAGTTTGAATTTGATATGTCATCGACTGAACAATCGACATTTACCAAACTCATCGCCACTCAGCCGGACTCGTTTGTAATTACGGATGTAGAAGGCGTTACAGCACTTACCGCACGCCCCATAGATACACTTGATATGTCAGAAATTGAGAGAACCAAACTCTTTATGCCCGCGATTATAGAGAACTCCGTTCTTTCGGATGTCGCTGCATCAGTAATCCATTGCCCGGTAATATCTGATACTTTGACAATTACAGATGACATCCCCTTACTCTGGACAGGATTTGATGCCGGTGTTTTCGACACAGTTGAATTTGATGCGGCAAGTACAATCCAATCAACTTTTACGACGTTGATCCCCACGATCCCGGACTCAGTCGCAATTACGGATGTTGATGCAATCACCAAAATTATTGCGTATCCGGTTGATACACTCGCGCATTCTGAATCAATAAGCACAAAACTTAGCGGATTTACAGTTTTAGATACGCTCGCTATTCAGGATGAAACTTTGGGTGTGCCGGCTGCATGGACAACATTAATCACTACGGTTCTGGATTCTGTCTCTACTTCAGAGAATTTCTATACCCTGTGGAGACATCACATTTACGACACTCTGGCTTTCTCAGAGACGGATACTGAAAAGATTACATCTACCGTTCCGGAATCCCTTGACACTTTGGAATCAGTTGCCACAAAGATTTATCCTCCGATCCAGCCGGATACACTGGCATTCTCAGATATCGGGTCTACCGTGCTGATCTGCACTGTTACTGACTCGGTTACGTTCACTGACTCAGAGGTATTCACAATCTTTGCCAATATCCCGGATTCACTGGACTTTTTAGAAGAGTTAAGTACAAAAATACAAGTCAGTGAAACGGATACGATCATCCTGACTGATGTGGTTGCAGGAGAGATCCGGATCCTCTTAAACAGTTGGATTGTTGACTCAATAACGCTTATTTCAAAAATGAGATAAAATTATGAGGATACTTTCAAACCCTCTTTTTCTGCAATGCTTTTCAGGCATGAGATAAACTTTTTCGGTGTTTTCTCACCGTCTCCGCAAACAACTACTTTCTTGATGAACGTCTCAGTAGCTTCGTTCCCGAGCTTTTTGACTAATAATTTTCCGTTAACAATCCCGGCTACCACACCTACACCGTTACCGCTGACTTTGACTTGTATCTGCGCGTTTGGGATGTCGGGAGCGGGAGGAGCCGAATGTTCACTACTGTCCTCTTCTTGCTCTTCCATCCCGCCACCAATCCCTTTCCTTCGCTTTTTATGAGGCATCTGTTGTTTCATTGATGTGAGATATGAAAAACCCCCCCGCGGCCCCTGTTTATATGACCTGCCTTCCGGTACATCAGTAAGAGATCCCACATAAACCCGCGCTTTTACTATTTTGTCATCTGCAAACGTGACTTCATACTTTTTCCCGTCTTTTGTGAATGTCATGCCCTTCACATACGCTTGAACGTCGTAATTGAACGGATCTGCTTTCTGGTATTCTTTCTCTTCCGCATTGCCGGTTCGCTGCTCAGTACCTTCTCCTCCCTGCCCGTAATCCGAGAAGTTCATTGATTGGTACTGTTCTGAGCCGTTGCCATACCTGCCCTGGTCGATACCGGCATCCTCCATCCCGCCGTCCGGGTTGTCGCCCGGTGCCATGCCGCCCATCTCCTGCATCATCTGTTGCTGCATGAACTCTTCTCTACCTGCCTCTGCCTCTTCAATATCGTGTTTGTTCAACCGCTGGTCTTCAGCGATCTTTAACGCTACTTTTAACGAGAATCCCTGTTGTAACCCGGATGCAATCGTGTTCATCCGGATTGCGCCCGTCTGTGCCATTTTCTGTTTATCGTCAAGTTCAAGTTCCCGGATAAACGCAAACTTCCACGATTTCTTGTATCCTTTAAGATGAGGTAAAATCTCCCGATTGAATTTATCTTCAAAGTATTTCATCATCGGATACAGGAGCCGGCTCTTCGTGATGTTGCGCTTCACATAAGCTGTGGCGCGGTTCGTGTCTCCTCCGGTAAACTCGTCCGGGGTGAATCCGAAATAACCCCAGATCAGTTGTGCAACGTATTTCTGACCGTCTAACCACTCCATATCATGTATCGTCTGCGCGAGTGTCTGGGCTGCCTCTCCATTAACAAGATGCATTACACTACCGACCCGCGTCGGACCGGTATTATCTATCCGTAACTGCGTTATCCGCTGCTGGATCTGTTCGATTGCGTGAACCTGGGGATGAGTGATAACCATAGACGGCACACCCATGTTCTGAAACGTGCGCCCGGCTGCTACTGTAGAGTCAATCAGATATTGGACCTGATACTTCAGATACTTCAGGTAGTCAGACCCGTATGGGCTGTCCGTCCGCTTGTACCGGGCGAGATAACAGACTTCAGACGGTGTGAACGGGATATAAACACCCGTCTGAGACCGTTGCCAGTATCTCCACGCCAGACCGCGACTCCACCAGCCCTGCATCATAATCTCAGTGCCGCCGGTGCCTTTTCCCCGGGAATAATCGGTTGCCCGGATACCCATTGCGTTATCGTTCGCAGGCACACTGATAATCTGCGGGACACGATCAATTTCAAACCAGAACTCAGTACCGGGATATGCTTTAAGTTCGACCAGTTCTTTCTTCCGGTTGAACGTCTTGACGATTGCGCCGGCATCATATCGGAACAGGTCGCGAGTCGATTCAATTAACACGTCTGAAAATGAATCTTGCGGGTTCGGCTCGCATAAGAAATCATAAGCGTGGTCTTCCCGGTCTCCAGTATCTTTATCCATTACATCCCATTCGAGCGAGCCAAAATAATCTAAAAACGCTTTTTCTACAATCGCAACGTATGCATTCCGGCACATTTTATCGTTATCAGTTTTTATAAAATCCGTCCGGAACATTCCGAGACTGTTCCATGCAGTTGAATACGGTGCAATAGCGCGCCGGAACCGCTCGTATTCTTGGATTGCGTCAGTATCGTCTAATCTCAGGTCTTTATTCAGATTGTCGTAAGCGTCCTGCACCGGGTCACTGGATAGCGATTTTAACAGGATTTCCGTAATCAATCGCTGGTTCAATAAATATTCATCATCACTCAATACCCGATTATTCGCTTTTACAACCGACATCGCAACATCATTACCGTGATTAGTGTGATTAGTCGGTTGAATTGGATGAGTTAAAACATCGTCGTAGTTGAAAAGATTAGTATCAGAATAACTTACTCTGGGACGCGGAATTTGTGAAACGGATTTCATAGATAATAGAGTAAAATTAAGAGTTTATAAAGTTAATTGATGTTAAAACAAGCAAAGTTTAGTATTCTTCTGAATACGAACTCAAAATATCCAGATCGTCGTTATCCATCCCGCCGAACCGGGCAACCTGTTTTGACTCCATTTCTCCGATAAGTTTGTCAATATCTAACTGAGTACTGGGATCAATGGGGGGTTTCGGCTTCTTAGTCGGGTCGAAATCACCGAGTCCCCCGATAACGGCACTGCCGAATATCTTTTCAAATCCCCACGCCATCAGTGCGCTTGCTGTGACTGTATCATCGTTCCGGTTTTTAGCTGCACAGTATCGGATATATCCAGACGGCATCATTTCGCATTCAAATGTCTCGTGCTCGTATTTTGTTACCGGGTCCGGTAAGAGCCAGATCAGATCGTTCTCCTGCATCAGAATGTAGTGTTTATAGAGCTCGGGTTTTGAGACGGTAGAGAACGCCACGGGCACGATATTCAGATACCCTTGCACCGGCGCTTCTTTATACGCCCTGTCCATGCGGCTTAAATCTTCTACTACCGCATCACCAACCCCCGTCTTATCGATAATTATCGTAGCGTTGTTATACCGTTTCGCCGTCATGTAAATGCTGGATTTCTGAAAGTCCCAATCCAGCCGGTTGTTTCGGATCTGGAACACTTCAGAGTTTGTGCCGGTATCACCTACTTTAATGACGTTCCAATCATTATATTTTGCCAAATCAACTCCCATCACGTAAGAATGCCTGGGCACCGGCTCTTTGATTGCAGCCTGCATAACCCGTTCAAGATTCCGAAACACAATGCCGCCTTCGATGAACTCTGCCATAATCTCCTGCCGATACATCAGTTCCGGTAAATGTTTCGCCATCCGGTCAACTTCTTTTTTGGTAATTGTCGGATTATCGTAAGAAGAGAAATGAAACGATTTGAAGTCCGGATCTGTATGTTCCATCAAAAACGCTTCGTAAAACCAGTTTTTGCCCCTGGGCGTGCTCACCAACCACACTTTTGATTTTGGATTCCGCATGAGCGCCGGTAAAAGAAGATGCCAGACTTCTTCATCACAGAGTGCCGCTTCATCTACAAACAGGAAATCAAGTTGGGATCCCGGGAGAGATTTCGGACTTTCTGCTGATTTACACCATAGTTTCGTGCCATTAGTCAGTGTAAAGTTCATCCATTTCGCACTGACACTTTCAACGTACTGGTACGGCACTTTTTTCAGGATTGCATCAAACAGGATCTTCGACCGGCTCGCATCAACAGAAACGACATACCCGGTGCCGTTTGTGACTTGGATCGCTTCTTGTGCCCCGACAAAAGAGCAGAACGTCGTTTTGCCGAATTGACGCCCGCAACACACTACCTTGAACCGGTGCGGATCATAATAGATCTGCATCTGGTTTTTATGCAGTCCGATCTCCAGCTCGTGCAGATCCGTCAAGTCCAATTTCTCCCGCCCAAAATTGATTCGTCTTCAATATACTTCTCGCAGTTCTCACCGTTCTTTATCTTCTCTTCCGGCGTGCACTTCCATGCATCCCGGCAATTCCCGCACCGTAACCCGCCGATCATTCATTTCTCCATGAGCGTGTACCGGGCAGGTTCCGGCAATCTCTCTTTGATTTCTGCGAGGGTTGCGGCAATGTTCGCATTTATCGCGGTTGTCTTCTCTAATTCTCGCATTAGTCTGTTGAAATCCTGTTCGTTCATCTGAATATCTCCACTTTATGGTTTTTAATCAAAGAGTATGCGTGATAATCGTTTATCAGGTTGACTATCTCCCGTTTGATTTCTGGATCCGAACTGAGTTCTATCACGTCGCTTACCTCCAGAGTGATTACTATTTTCATGTCGCATGCCCGCACGGTGTTGTCATTCTTCCTCAGCGAAAAATCTCTTTAATAACGGATGCTCTTCTACCGGTACTTCCTCCTGAGCTGCAGGATGGATAGGATGAATCTCTTCAATATCTACTACTCTCATGCTCGGTAATATCTCTTTCTGTATCTTCTCAGAGAATACCAGCGACTCCGGGTCCGGTGCCGCCGCTTCCATCACTTTCTGCTCGAGTACCTCAAATTCCGCTTTCTCCTGGTCAGACAACTTCCGGTCTTCCCGAATCAATCGCACCGGCTGACCCTCAGACCCGATCTCTACCATCTTAATCGCTACCGGCTTGTTGTCGTGCCGAATTGTCTTCTTCTCACCATACATCGTCTTATGCAGTGCCATCAGCATTCCCATCATCTTCTCACGGTGTACAAGTAACCGTTCCCGCTCTTTCCCGCCCATCGCCGGTTCCCCTTTCCCCGGCTTGAACGCCTCTTCCAACAGTTCCGTCTCTTTCAGATAGTTCACAAACCCGCGCTTGATCTCTTCGATCAGTCCATCTTCCCCCCGCAAAAACAGATTAATATACGCCATCCTCAAGTCATGCGTACCGGCATTCACCAGACACACCCGGTCTCTCAGCTCTTCCGGCTTCACCGCTAACGGCATCACCGGGCAGACTTCAAACATCGGACATTTCACACTACAGATCCGCATACCCCGTATTGTTATGGTAAGAGGCTCCACTGCCATTATTTACCTACCTTGATTGAGTACGTCCCGCCAGTCCCCAGATCTATAGGAATTTCAATACTTTTTGGGGAATCCGGGCAATAATCGCCGGGTAGATCACGAATTCCGCCCCGCTCGCGCCTTAATCGCTCGTTCACCAGCTCAAACTTGATCTGCACTACCTCAGATATCAGGTTCCCTAATAACAGGTTCGTCTTCTTTGCCTCTTCTAAT